>Ga0315911_1000098_pt1 | contig 10935 bp, 4 predicted proteins | sample Edanod1MG_FD_207737 | JGI IMG/M metagenome (GOLD analysis project Ga0315911, IMG submission 207737) | Root nodule microbial communities collected in Santa Monica, California, United States - Edamame nodules 1 | ecosystem: Host-associated > Plants > Roots > Nodule | place: USA: California... | reverse complement strand
TTTTTTTTTGAAAAAATTAAATTTAAATGCTAGTGGGATCAAAATATTTGGAACCAGATCTCAGCATTTTCTTATAATGCAATAGAAAACTCCTATTGTGGAAATTGGAGCAAAATGATCATATATGCAATTGAAGAATACAAAAGATTGTTTCTCAAAAGCTATTCCACAATATTATGTCTCGATGTCTCCAATGAAGACTTCTACAAAGAGCTAATAAAAGGATTAATATGTTCTGTTCGATAAACATACCCTTACACTCAAACAGTGCTCCGTAATTCATATTTCTAGCATGGATCATCCTACTTGATTTAAAATTTTTCTATAGACATAAAATCTAAACTAACAAAAGCATCTTGAACTTGAAGTGCATTAAAATGACTATTCCAAATCATTTAGGAAGACATTAGTTGATCTAATGGATTAGTTACGTGCTTCTAGTTACTCTAATAACATCTCCAATCTCTGCACCTTCTCCTCCATGTCCTCACAAGGTTTATGCATATCTTGACATCCACAATTCGCCCACAATATTCAGAAAGATCTACAAAGCAACACAGTTGTCAGCCATTGCACAAGGAAGTGCTACAACCACATACTGTAAATAATCATGGTATGGCTGATGTGACTCCTGAAAGCAAGGTCATTAGTGGGGACATCCTCCACTTCAAATGGAAGCTCCATGTCTCACCTAGGCCATAGCTGACACTGGACTCACATTCCTCGATCCTGTAAAGTTGTAAAGTTCGGTCCATGTTAAAAAAATAGCCACCATGGCGGAATGGCGTGGCGGATTTTTTGCCAACCGCCATAGCTAATTTGTGAAGGGAGGCCTGCCATGGCGGCACCATAAGGCACAGTGGCATGTTTATAAGGCGGAATTTGGGCCTTTTGCCATGTTCTGCCATCCGCCATTGATAACACTGGTGTGGTCTTACACTCTCACTCATCGCGCACCGCCAACAAGGAATTCACACCCCAACATCACATTGGTTATTTCCAACATACTAAAAGTAAAAGCAAATTGAGCACTAACAAAGCCTCTGCCATTCTAATCCGCTCGAGCAAAGTTTGTTAACTTCCACAATAACTACTTTAAAAGTCATATATATATATCATGATTTCTAATTTATGATTGATAGTAGCACATAAAAATTAAACTTTTTCGTAAACAATTAAAATTAGTCATTGGCTTACTTCACTAACCCTGTTGGCTGGAGGCTTGAATGGACATGCAGGAGGAGCCCTCTCCGGTTTCCTGTACTCCCAACCAAAAACCCGATAGATTTTCCCCTGAAAAACAGAATCATAGATCAACAATCACCCAAACATATCCTATAACTATAAATTTCACTTTTTCTTTTTGGTGTCCATGGTATTAATACGAAGCAGTGATTAATCTTTAATCTTTGTTAGAGACCATAAGCGCACATAAAGAGGGTAATTGGGTATTCCTCTCAGTACGATTTATTCCGTACCATAAATTTCACTTGTTATTATTAGTTTGGGTAAAATAAAGATAATAAAAAGGGGAATTGCACTTACCATGATAAAATGGAAGAGAAGAGGGAGGATGTTGACGATTGGGACGAGAAAGAGGGGCAGCAAACAAGCCAAGCAAACCTATTATAACATCACATCATTCAATTCAATTTTGTTTGAAAAATTATACGAAAACGAAGAATTGATCGCAGAAAAAGAATTCTAGTTACCATGTCGGGATGAACGAGTAGAGTACGCGAAAACCGAGAACGATTGATTCAGCAGCGCGATTCACAACAACGAGGTTCGTTGGGGAAAGCGAGGCAATTTGGTAATTTCCTTTCCACGCCGAAATTACATATATGTTGGAATTTAGTGTTGGGCCCATTCATTTTTTTAGCCCATGGGCTGCAAGGTAAACCAAGAAATACTTTGAACCCAGCATAATAATCAACGGGCAATTACTTCCCACACTTCCCGATTTACTTCTTGCACTTCCCATTTTGTTTCCTGGAAAAAAAAAACACCCTAATCAATGAGTTTAATTTACACGTACTTCTGAAAAAAAAAAAATTCATTCACTTTAATTGTAAAAATATTTTATATTTCATTTAATAAAAAAATATTATTTTTAATAAAAATTACCTTAAAAAAAATTTGACCATAATTTCTGATTGACTTAATGTATAAAAAAACATTTTATATTATCAATGCATATCTTATTTTATCATAATCAAGAATAAATAAATGCATATAAAAACCTGCTCGATCAATATGGATGTAGAACCTGTAAACATGCATGAAGTTTTACTATATTTTTTTTTGGTGGAATGAAGTTTAACTATTTACTTGTATGCAATTTAGGTCCGTGCGTACCTATAAATTGTCTTGGCAGTAAAAGAAATAAATAAAAAAAATTGAAAAAGCTTCAATTTCAAATGTGTAATGCAACATTGCAAGAGTGTTCTACTGGTTGTAATATAATCTGGTATTCTGGTTTTCAATTATCACAGGCATATATAATGCATAAATCCTGTCTTTTGATGATTTTTGTTTGTCACAATGTGAGGAAATTAGAAGACAGGCTTGAAAATTATATTTAAAGCCCAGTGACATAAAAGAAAGAAAAAAAAACAAATGTAAAAATTATTGAAATTTTTTATGTATGATAAATAACTTGTTTTAGCAAACTACTTTGACCTGATATTATTGTCTATACTAGAGTAAGAATTAGGCTTTGTGGGACGATGAGAGAGTGGAGAAATTTTGAGAAGTAGCTGAATTATGATGGTGTTGATTATGTTCTTGTTTGCTTGAGTGATGATTGGTGTTTTTCTATTTGGGTTATTGTTTTGGATCGAATCTAGTGGTGTTTTTGCGGAGGCGATGGAGGAGTTTTTGAGAAGTAAGATTAAGGAAATGGACAAGATTTCACTGACAAAGAGTGGGTTTTTTTTAAAAAAAAATAATTTTTTTACAAAAGGAGTAGGGCAATGTCACTAATATTGCTTAGCTATATCTAGTTGTTAATAAGAAAAACATTTGACCTTAATGGTTTGAAAGCTACCCATCAACGACCCTATTCGTTTGATCATTTCATTATGGGGCTAGCTCCACTTTCTACGTTACTATGGTCTCCATGCTGCCATGCATCTTCAACAAGAAATCATGCTTGCTAATTTGGAGGAACAATCGACATCCCCAAATTTACAAAACGCAACTAAGTTGCCATTTTAATGTTTGTGAATTGTGATAGCTAGCCACTTCATTTTCCCTTTTATTAATTACTTTGTATATGGCGTGATTGCTAGCACCTATTTCATAAAGATAAATAGATAGTGTACCTTATCTTCAACAGTGCATTATAAAGGTAAACAGTATCATGTTTTTAACTGTTGAGGAGCAACTTACTCTTCCATAACTTTACGTTTATTACACAAATTTTTTGTTATATAAACATATACGAATTTTCTAATTAAAAAAATGTGTAATATGCACAAATTATAGAGAATTAAAAAAAAATTGATATACATTCATTGTCTAGTCCTTTAGTTTGGAGTAAGTTCAGAGTGCCAATGATACCGTTGATAATTAGATCAATGAACCAATCTGAAACTAGAGTACTATTGTTAATAATTCAACTTTCAAGCAAATCATGGCAGACCTGTGAAGAGAATCTGCTGAAACGCTGAAGAAGTTTCCTTGCAATAAATTAAAGGGACCCTTTGAACATTGAGAATTACAGACATTTTAATTTCTCTGATTAAATGGCATTATATTTGGTTTCAAACTACTCTGAGGATGCGTTTCTTTGCAGACAAAAAAAAGTGAAAAAGAAAAAAAATGAATAATAAAATAATGAGACGAACACTTTTACATTTTATTTTAATTCAAAATGAATAATAAAATCACAATGACATTATTATAAAATGAAGAGTGTGCTTATAATATTCGCACTCACCAACATGGCCAATCCCACTCGGCCTAATCTCTCTTCATTACACATTGATGTTATTTTTTTTTTCTCTTTTCTTCCTTTTTGCTTGTTCTAACCCGAAAGAGAAATGTAACAAAGCGAAAAATCCACACAATCTTACCAAATTTCTTCTCTAGGAGGACCCTCCCTCATTGGACTCTCAATCCGTACACTTGCAACAATGTTGTTGTCAAGGATGGGCCCCATCTCAAGTCATCTCCATATAAAAAAAAATTAACTTTCTAAAAGATAGCACAACATATATAATAAATCACACAAAGTAGTGATTAGAGAGAGCTTGGTTCTTCTGCTCTAAAATTATGCAACACTTCAAGTGAAAAATCACTTATAGTTCCATATATAAGTAAAAAACAATCATGCACCTTTTATACGCCAAATCCGATCTGACTTTCAAATTTACTTTACCACAAACACATCACATTACTCGGATTTAGTGTAACAAAATACATAATTATTCTATTTATATGAACCAACAAATGATTTAGCATACCAAATATTGCATAACTTTATAGTAGAAATTCACTTTTGGACGTGTTACCCCCAACACTCAGGTGTTAGTCTGTGATCTCTTTTGGGGTCTTGGCAATAGTTATAGACCATGTGGTATTTTTGCACCCATCTCATGGCCCAATATTGGCGTCTGGTCAAGCCACCGGAGCGATATGGCGAGGCCGAGACCGGGCGGCACCGACGAGAGGCATAGGCTGAGCAACCACCAGCCCTGAAGTTGGTGTACTTTGCAACAAAAGGTTGGTATCTGTAATCAGCCTTGTACTTACCATCTTCTGTTGCCCATGATGAGGCATCCCATATTGAACCATAAAGCCATATTGGCCTTAGTGGAAATGTTTCAGCACTCTTCCTAGGGTACCTCCTTATGGGAATATCATCCACAAGGAATCTGATATATTAATTCATAATGTCAGTAAAAGCAGTCAATTTAAATCACTTTTAATGTGGCTGTGATTGTATAATGTCATACACTTTGATTGGTTGATAGTGTGAAGGATAGAAATTAAAGTCTATGTTAGTTATGAGTAAAAAATATTTTTACACTCTCATCATAAACCATCATATATTATAAATTTGTTGATTATTATAATATTTATCTTACAAATCATACCAACAATAACTTCTAATTGGTTCATAGTTTACAACGTTAGTGCATGCATGAAAATTAAAATCTAATGTTATAGTGAAAGTGTGAAATTAATTTATATAAGTGGCCAAAAGGTATATGACTAAATTAATGTCACTTTAACAAAGTGACCAGATTTTTTTACTTTACCCCAGACTTCTAAGTTCTAACAGTTATGTTTTCATACTTTGTGTGTTGTTCACGTGATCTTGATTTTATATGATTAACCCTGTCATCAAGTGCCTCTTTTCCTTTCCTCAATTTCAGAGAAAACGAAATTCTTTCTTTTTCATAATCAAAAATATCACTCTCACTCACTCGTGTCTACACTGTGCTGCCTTTTTATAAGAGTCAGTCAAATCAATGACACAAGCATGGAGCCCAAGTTTAATACTGTTGATTCCCTTTTACCTCTCTTCTATCTGCTTCAGTGGAAAATGAAATGTTGCCTACCCTATCTTCTCTACTTCATCATAGACTAACAAATCTAGCAATTTCAAACTCTACTAAACAGATATTTCGTAAAATTTACAGTGACTTACATTATTTCCTTAGGACTCCAAAGTATAGCATAGTGATGAAAGTTTTGGGTAGGATCAAACCAAAGGTGGAACTTCATTTCTCTGCCAATAATTGTTCCATCCCCACTCCCTCTTATATAAACATTGGTCTGTAAAGTATAAGGCTTTCCAAATGTTGTCCCAAGAAACTCAATGTCCACTTCATCATGGAAGCCCGGATGTGCCTCATTGTTAGAAAGCTGCCATTACTCAAATCATTAGTAAACTTAAACCAAACTTCAATCAATCAACTTATGTAAAAATCATTTGACCACATCTTACATAGAAAGCTGTTATTAACCAAATCATTAAGTGGACTTAAACTAAAAATCAATGTGTAAACTTCCATCAATCAACTTGTAATTTTGTACAAATCAATTGATTATAACTTACATAGAAAGCTGTTATAACTCCTGCAGTATAGCCAGGATGGAGCTTAATGGAAGCACCAAAGTACCCGGATCGAAATGGTCGATTTGACTTGAAGCCACTTCCTGTTAACAAAAGATGTGTCACACTTCAATAACAATGAAATAAAATACGTAGTAGATAATAATGCATTGAAAGTGAATTTAAACATCAAGACTCATACCTGAGGAGCTATCAAGCCATATTGTTAATGCATTTTGGTCTATGCTTTGGTGCTGAGGGCCCCAAAGATTTCTAAACCCTCTATAGAAGTTCACAGGCCTGAATTTGGAACTTGGCCTGTAACCAGGTGAAGGTGGCCAGTAGGCATTGCTTGAAGAGGCCATAAGCATAAAGAATAAAATAGCAAAGGGAGTTATCAAAGCCATGAAGAAAAAATGAGTAAGCTAAAGTGTAAGCAGGAAGCAGAATGATGCTGCTATTATAAATGCAGGGTGAGCGTGAAAGGGAGAGGGGACTGTTCAAAGAAAGGAGCATATGAAATAAGAGTATGGCAGTACAGTTTGATAAAAATAAGAAAATTTGTGGTCCCTCCATGAAGAATTAACGGTGAAACTGAGGAGAATTAAAGAGGAATTAGAAAACTAAGCATACCATTAATTAATTGTTGATCATTACAGACAAAATGGATGGTCTTTAATTGTTGGATTACATTCAATTTTTACACTTTGCAGGGCCACTTAAATTATGCCATTCTCTTTTTCCCAATGCTACTACTTTACTTCTTACTAATAATGTCAGATAACTTTTCTGGTGTGGTAGGAGAGCTTAGAAAAGCTGATGGCATGCAGAAGAGGGTAGATGGGGTGCCTTAAATGTTGTGTTTGCATGGCTCTCTAAATAAATAATTCTTAATACAATACAATGACGTTAATTACACACAATATTCCCTGCACTATTTTAATATCACTTCCTTTTTTAGTAATAACTAATAAAATAAGAAAAATACATGTCTCAATGCATACACTTTATCTTTATTTTTTGAATGAAAATACTAACTAGTCTCTTTAAGACATTAGTTAAATAGTTAAATAAAAAATTATTAAAATACATAAAATTACGTTGTTGTTCGTGATTACTTTTTTATTTTTTTATTTTTATAATAATTTTTTTAATTAACTAGTATTCTAACGACACTAGTTAATAAAACCCTTATTACAAATAGTAATATTTTGAAAATGAGGTGTGAAATTTGGTGCGCAACTAACACAACCCTTTCTGATAGATGTGTCAGAACTCTGAAAGCACTTGCTGGATTAACCCCATTTTTTGCATTTTTCACCATGCCACCCTCTTCATTGTGTCTGCTACTATTCAGTGAAGCATAACTGTAAGTGGGATTAAACAAATAAATGAATGCATAAATAATGAGTTAAAGTGAAAGAGGTGTGGGCCAGATTCTGATATAGTCAATTCTTATGAACCCCAAGTGAGTAATGATGCATTTTAACCTATGAAAATTTCATGAATGAGGTGGGTCAAAAACTATCCCTTAATGGTCCCCAAAGCTTGATATCAGGGGGCACACGGCCACACGCATAATTGATTGACTCGTAGAAATAACCCTCTGATGGATGATTCACAATCTTAAGACATATGATGAATAATTAAGAAAAGGAGTCCATAAAAATTGCAACCAATCACATTATATATTTGTACAACCATCAGATGTTTTACCAAAGATCAGTTTGTCAAAATCCATTTTTAAGGTTAAATATGAGTAGGCACAAGTTGCTGCATGGAAATTACTGCTCCAAAATTCTGTACTTATTTAGTTTATTTTTTGGTTGCAGCAAACTAAATGATTACTTGTTTTGTTTATTTTTTTTATTGACAAATGTTAATTTTTTAGTTTTTATTAGATATGTTAGTTAGAGGATTTGTACCTGTAATTTTTCTCTCTTTTTCTTCTCCCTTTATCATTTTCTAACCTTTTGACCAATCTTATATTTTCTCTTTAGTTGATTGATTCCTTGATATAGACAAATTCTTGAGTACAATCTTCTGAAGTGAATCATTTGAATAAGATGTTTATAATGTTATTCATTCTTTAGGTGATATGGGAATTAGGGAGATGAGGACCCGCATTCTTTAACACATTGAACTCATTAGATGAAGGTTAGACAATTTATATTTCATTTCAATAGATCATATTTAAACTATGTACTCGAGAATTAAACAGGTCAATCTTCATATAATGGTACCAATTCATTACAATATATATGCGTGACTGTAGTAAATCAGTTTCCGAACAATTATAGTAGACTGGTAAGTGCACTGAGTTTGACTTTCTCTCTAGAAAATGTGTGCTTACCATATTTGGCCACATTTAATGATACAAACTATCCAAATCAAATTATATAACCCCAAACAAGCAATTAAGTAGATTTTGTGAAAGATTGCGAGCAATTTTCGAGACTAAAAATACAAAAAAAAAAAAAAAACAGATAGGTTAGTGCCTACGTCAGATATTTGGTACGTGGACCCCTGACCAATGTCCCACAAATCCTACAAAATTTAGAGTCTTGGGTGCCAACTAGTACAAGAAATTAAGGCATGGTTTCCCATAAGCAAACCACAAAATCGCAAGACATAGATCTATAAGACTCGAAGCAACTACCAAGTTTCCGGCCACAACCACCGCTACAAGATGTTTAAAGATAATAACCACAAAAATAGAGTCTCAAAGAATTCATATACAATAATAAAACCTCAAATTATGCAAACAATAAATGTGACATGAAGAAAAAAAAATATATAAAATGATGGGGATTTTGTGTGCTCTGGATTTTCATGTACAACTTGCAAGAGCTTCTTTTCTTGACCTATAATGAAGACAAATTCACACGATTGGAAACACGCACTACTCTGTCGGTAACATGGAGGAAGTGAGAGATTAAGGGTGTATGATATGGGGATGGGAGTAGGGCCACACCTTGTCTTAGCCGACACAAATCACAAAACTCCTATCATATGACACTTGATTTCAACAATTTTGTTTTACGTTATTGTGAATAATATTGTGATTTCTTGGGAATTGAACGTGTTGTTCATAAAATGGAGATTATGATTATGATCCCATTTGTTATGCTGTATTTCCTATTTTTTACATCGGTTGATAACTTGTAATGAAAGATACACCCTGTTCTTTTTGTTGAAAATATACTCTAAATGGTTGATGTAACTTGTCTTTTGAGATTGCATTTTACTACCAGATTTGGATAAATTTATTCCACCGTCCCTTGACTTTGTCACCTCCAAAGATGGTGTAGTGATTGTGACTGTAGCATTTACGGATTAATTACCTCGCTATCTTCATGTAGTAGGGATTGGGAAAGGTTGTTTCGTGTGGGAGGGTGGCAATGGTAGCAATGGCAAAGCAAATAAAGATGGAATAATGTTCGTGTTATATGTTATTGGTAAGTTGTAAACAAGAAACGTAGCTTTACTTCCGAAAAAAAAATCATATTCGGTTGTTTAATACTATCAAACATGGTTATGTCTTTAAAATTAAGTTTGATTAAAGCAAAAAGCCAAAAATTAAGAACGTAACTTTTGCAATTTGTGAAGAATTTTATATTAAATTTTATTATAAAATTGGTTTTGAAATAAAATATTTTTAAACATAAATCATTTTACTTTAGTTTCAATTTTTATTCACACTAATTTTGTAAAATCAAGATAATCAATAATCAAGTTTATAAATATTCTGAGATATAATCTTAATAAACCAACATTTTTTTTAAAAAATTGATTAATTAAAATAACTAAAATTCAGTTCGCTTAAAAAATTAAGTTTAACAAACAATTGTATTTAAGTAAATAATAATAATAGTGTTACTGTTGTCATAATTTATTATAAAGTTTAATGGTTATGTACATATAATATAAAATATTTACATTCTAATTTAATTAAAAATTATTGTTAGTGTGACTTGTAAGGTAAATTATGTTTATCATAAAGTTTAATGTTTATGATAATATAAAATATTATCATTTAATTATAAATAATTATTGATATGACATTTAACATAATCATTTATAATGTATAGTATTTTTTTTTATCTCTATTACTAATACACCATTTCTTTAATAATACACTTTTTGTTGTTGAGTATAATTCACATATATTCTACTAAATAATATGATATTGTTTCTTATTTGATTAATAAATCTTATTTCTTATTTATCAAGTTCTACATAGATTTTATTCGAAAATATATTAAAAATAATATGTTTGCGTAAAAAAAGAATATGTTAAATATCATATCTCCAAATTTTCTTCCTATTTTCTATATATACCATTTAGTACTCGACTACTCTTAAAAGAGTCCACGTACTACCTTATTACTCTGGGTTTTAGTATTCATGGCCTTTGCATGTGTAATTGGCTGTCTGGGAAGGTTTTATAAAAAAAAAAACATTTGTATTATACAGACTATAATGCTTTCTTTTGAGGTTGCAGGACTCATTCATTGTAGATTCGGATTTGGTCTCTCTTGGACACACCTTGTGTTCCAACTGAGCTAATTAATAAAACTTAGCTTCTTTGCTGTAAAAAAAAAAAAAAAAAATTATTGCTTTCTTTTTAACGTAAATATAATAGCTTATCTCTCTGACATTGATAAAAACTTATGGAAAAGAAAAGGAATATTCATTTAGCAACTCACCTCAATAATTTATTGACTCTGTTAATTTGAAAGTTTTTTTTTTCTCTTTCCGTCCGTGAACCTATTACAAAGGTGTCACGTGGTTTCGTAGTGGCTGGAGTTTAGACTTATGGTGCTCTATATTATATAAAACAATAAATAATGCTTTTGACAGTATTT
>Ga0315911_1000097_pt1 | contig 10954 bp, 1 predicted proteins | sample Edanod1MG_FD_207737 | JGI IMG/M metagenome (GOLD analysis project Ga0315911, IMG submission 207737) | Root nodule microbial communities collected in Santa Monica, California, United States - Edamame nodules 1 | ecosystem: Host-associated > Plants > Roots > Nodule | place: USA: California... | reverse complement strand
GGGTTTTTTTCTTCAATTTTTCCATGTGGACGTCGTTTTCAAATTATTTCCAAAGATGGAATAAGCTGTAACAAGCGTTATGATTTTTAAGTTATAAGTCCTAACATCTGTTAGGACTTATTATTATTATTATTATGTTTTAATTGAATAACAATTTTAATGTAAATTTTTTTTATTTACCACTTTGAAGTCATTAGTTTTTTATTTATTTTACAACTTCAGAGTCATAAGTTTATTTTATAGTTTATGACTTTGAAGTTTTACGTGTTTTAATTGCTTGTACTTAATTTTCTTTTGTTTTCAATTTTTAAAAAATTGTAAATACTTTTATTTATTTAATTATTAAATAAATATTTTTAATTTTACTTGTTATTAGTTTTATTTAATATCTTGTATATTTTTTATTTAATATGTTATATATTTTATAATATTTTTATTTAAAATATTTTATATTTTTAATATTATTTTATTTAATATATTTTTTAATTTAAAATTTAGATGATCTTTTAATAAAAAGAGATACTATAATTAAAAGGAGATACTAAAATTTTGAAACATTCTAATTTAAAAATTCTCAAATCCTTAAAGTCTCTCATCTTGTGGCATTGAGGTGGACTATTTTAAAATTTGTTGTAAGACATCACCTCATTATTATTATTTTTTTGTTAAAAAAATATTTAATTTTTATTTAGATGTCTCGGATTTTTAAATTAAAGTGTTTTAAAATTTTAGTATCCCTTTTTATTAAAAGATTATCTAAATTTTAAATATACAAAATATATTAAATAAAATAATATTAATATATATAATATTTTAAATAAAAAATATTAAAAAATATATAACATATTAAATAAAACCATAAAAATATATCAAATATTAAATAAAAATAATAAGAAGTAAAATTTAAAATATTTATTTAATAATTAAATAAATAAAATTATTTACAATTTTTAAAAATTAAAAACAAAAGAAAATTAAAAATATTAAGAATTCGAAGTATATATATATATATATATAAACTTACGATTTTAAAATCGTAAAATAAAAAAAATTATATTGAAATCATAAATAATTTTATAATTTCAATTAATAATAATAATAAATTATAAAAGATGTTATGACCTATAACTTACAAATCATAACATCTATTATAACTTATCAAATCTTAAAAATAATTTAAAAATGATTTTATATGAAAAAATCTAAAGACCCATTTGGTAAAACTCCCCGTCCTTTACACATTTAAATATTGATTATACATTCATGATTTATTTCTTGTTGTTAATTAAATTATGTCATTTTATATAATGAACAATAATGATGTTAGTTTCCAATACTATGCAATTTTTATAGAACAGTAATAAGCAACTACGAAGAATAATAGTAATTGAACAAGTAGCCACTATAGTATTATTTTATAAGACTTTTAGGTTTAATTTCATTTTTGCTACGTGATTTTAATCATTCAAGTTGTCTTTTTAGTTTTATAATCAATAAATTGTTATAACTTCAAATTTTTATACCTAAAATTCTCAAATTGTTATTTTCTATTTAAATATTATGATATTTTATAACAAACTTGTCATGTGAAATAATTTAAAAAATAAAGAAGTTGGAAATTAAGTAAAAAGTAATAATGATAGCTATAAAATTTGAAGGATTTTTTTAGATATAAGATTAGAATTTATTCCGTTAAAAAAATTAGAATTTACAGGAGAAAAGATATGATATTTTTTAGTAAATTTGATATTTTAATTTAGTGGTTAGTTTTTAGTACGTAAAATAAGGTTTGATCAATTTAATTTGTTAAGATTTTAAATAATAAAAAATTGAGAATTTTTTATAAACAAAAATCAATGATGGAATTAAATTTACATAGCGACGTAATTGACCTCCAAAATACTAACAGACTAAAGGCGCACATATTTCAGACTACCAAAGCTCTTATAAACTTGTGAAATATTGGTTAATATTTTTATCATGAAGGAAGTCTAGCCGAGTAGATTATATAGAATGTGTTAGTCATCATAAATGTCTTGATATTATTATTGGTTTTTATGGATAAAAAAATAATTAATTATTTTAAAGTTAATAAAATATTAAAGGCTTGCTTAATAAATATAGTTTATCATCCATATAGTCTTTCTCCGAACTCATTATACAGATTTGATCTGGGTGTCAGCTTAAATGTCCACGATTCTTCTCTTTCATCCCATTGCCACGAGTCCACGACCTTCTTAATTATCTCTTTCTGTCTTATCTTTTATATGTCCCTTATATATTTGTTAAAACTTTTTTCCATCGATCACTAACCCTATATTTGGCAGAGGCAGGAAACCGGAAGGAGAGAAAATTTTAAATTTAAATTAAAGAAAAGTGAAAGCTAGGAACGAAAAGTTTAAATCTTTATTTTAAAATTTAATTATTCTTTTATTTTCTTTTCATTTTATCTTTCCTTGGTTTGCATCTATTAGTCATTAGTCATGGGAAAGAATGAAGATAGAATATTAGGAACATAATCTCTAGTTAACACATTCTCTTATTAGTTTTAATTTATTAATTGCTGAAAGAGAAATATCAACAATATTTTAATATATTTTTTAATACTTATTTTATTATTGATTGAAATTTATTAAAAATAATAATTTTGATGGGTTTCATTTTTCATTTAATGTTTTTTATCTCATAATTTATGAGTGGCATTCACTAAAATATATAATTTCCTATAAATATATGTAACCGGTTACGAACGAGTGTTAGAAAAAGAGTGTTAAAAAAATATTATTAGCATTCAAAACTATAAAATTAAGTGAAAGGTTTACTACATGGAATTCTCTTCCATAATTATGTATTTCAAAACCATTACCTAATCCCGGATACCTCTTTTATTCATTATCATTAAAATGCATATCCAACACAAGTGATCATATTATTATAATTGATCTACACCTTCATAGTCAGTTTGATTCCTTTCATCATCAAACACCATTAGTCACCCTGCATCCTTTTATATGCCTATATATGCTTCACCATTCTTTCAAGCTTCACATTACATCATCAACACCCATCACATTTTCCTTTTCGAAAAAACCATCATTCACCTTTTCACTTCTTTTCACTTGCTTAATTTAGTATTCTTGTCTGTGACCTGCTGTACACCATTTTAATTTTTACTGGTCAAAATTTACATTTTCCTTTTGGACAAGTTCATTATTATTTGTCACTTCGTCCAATACACAATTAAGTTTTTCCTTTTCAACAACAATATTGTTCTCATCCATGGATAGGTATAGTCCCCCCCAATGCACATAGCATTTGTAATATCTATCTGAACATTATACATTTGCCCCCCTTTCTTAAGTTCAATCTTGCTCTTCTCCTCTTTTTAGGATGATATATAATTCGTTTTAACCTGTACAAAACCGCACTTATTTTTTTAAAAAAAAATGTTTTCAAATACACAAAACAATAGAATTTTAAAATATATGCAGTAAAAAATCAATTAAAAAAATGAGGCTCGTATCTAAGCCATTTCTAACACTAACTTACGAGAAAAATTAATTTTGGCTATAAATTATTACTGATTTTACTTATCATATGTGTTAAATTTTCGTCCCCCTAAACAGTTTTTTTTCTGGTTTCGTCCACCCATACCATGCTCTACGTATATTTGAACTCATACCTTCTAACCATTACAACATTGGCCATTTGTAAGTCATTAATTAGCATCAATTACTAATTGTATATCTCTGTCAAGGCTTTTACCTTTCCTTTTCAACCAAAGTTTTACCGGGCCACATAACATAATGTCTTTCACCAACATCATTAATTGCTTCAAAAAAGGACCATCTATCTTAATCTAAGCCAAAAAAAAAAACATGGATTTCACCCCTCACTTATATTATGCCTTTGATTTCTCCATGTGGAGAAAGGTCACCAAGAAGGTTATACCTAAACCAGACAAGCAATCGCATATGTTACTTAATTTGGAGAAAACATAAAACCCGCATTACCCCATAATCAAACTACGCCCTAGAAAAAGAAAGGCTAAAATAGAAATCTTAACCTAACCCTTCCTAATGCCGAAACACCCAAGCCTAAACCCCAACCTTTTTAATATGAAGATTGAAAAAACTGCAAATGAAGTCTTATTTAATGTCACAGTCCATAGAATGAGGGGTTACCTGCAATAAAATTTGCACCCTCACCTTAAGCAATTGAAGAGTAAAAAGGGAAAATATTTTGCTACATCTTCAATAGGATAATGAACTAAAATATTAGATTAATTCCAAGTCATTTGCCACATTTTCCTTAACAAGTACTTGGATAGAAGAAAATTTTTTAGTAAAAACTTTCAAGTATTATTGTATTTTACTGCTTCAAACCTACTCGTAAAATCTAAGATTTTGTTATACAACAGATTTTGATTTTCACTTTTCTTGCTTAGAATAAATGTTGCTTCTAAATAATAAAATTGTTTTATGGAAACCTTTTGATCATAAACAAACTTTAAGCATACAAAAACAAAGATAAACAAGAAGCACTAAGGAAGGAAACAACACACCAGGGCATTATACTAGTCCACTACAACCTAGGCTATGTCCAATACCTACACTTAGCCATTCTCCACTAAGACGAAACACCCAACCGTGTTATTCTTTCTTTCCCAAAGCCTCCAGATTCTCTTACAACCAATATTCTTTAAGCCTTTGCATGCTTCAACCAAATATTCTTTCAAAAAATTTCTTCAAACATCACCTAAGTATTCATTTTAAAAGCTTATTCATGCTTCCTTCCAAGTTTATTCTTTCTCAAAGCCTCTCCAGGCATCCTAATCAATATTTCTAAGCTTTTGTAGACTCTATCTAAGTATTCTTTCAAAAAGTATTTGCAGGTTTCACACCCTTAGTGGCAACTAGCAACTACTATTGGACTCACACAACACTTGTGTTCCCTATAAACTTCAAAAAGTAGCAATCCCCCTGATAACTGCGAAATTTAGGTTTAATTGATAGTCAAATTAGACAAGAATGGTTAGAATTCCTTTACTTTATTGTTGTATTTAATAGAATAATGTGGATTTTAATGTCATTTTAATTCTTGACCAATAAGATTCAAAAGAAGAGAAATTACAAATGTTTAATTTGGAGGAAAATTGATACAGAAAAATGAAGAAAAAGCCTTAAAGAAAAAGTTGAAGCTAGAATATCTCGCTTAGCATGCAAGAGAGGCCCAACACGAAGCCTCACTCAACGGCCAGCCCAAGCTTAGCGCGAAAAAGGCCCACGAAGAAACCTGAAGGCGTGCTTAGCGTGAATCTCGTGTTAAGCACGTGATCACTATCATACTCGTTAAGCTCAGATGTCACGCTTAGCGCGATGTCGCATGAATTTTAAGCTAACTAAGGCCTATAAAAGGAGTAGAAAGCAAAGGAGAAACACACACTGAGTCTCAGAGCTCTCTACTAAATACACCTAAAGTCTGAGCATCTCAAATAAGAGAAACCCTCTCTAACGCCATTTCTTCCCTCCTTATCCATCTCCCTTCTTCTTCCATCCCCATCAACCCCTAAAGTGTAAAATCTCTCATGACAATGAGAGGCTAAACCCCCCATTGTTAGGAGTCTAGCGGCCAAACTCTTGTAATATAATTATTCCCTACCATCTATTTAATGCAACTTTAGTTTTTAATTTTTTTTTCTGTGTTTAGTATTATTGATTGTGGTCTGATCACCCATACTTGTACATCTATTTAGGACGTGGACATTGAAAGGTGTTTATTTTTTAAAGAACTGGGGAATGACATCTAAATGAAATCATGTCTAAAAATAGAATTAATGAGTTTGTTTAACCTATTCATGCATCTTTATTTTTAATGCAATTTACTCTTTTATCTTTGCAAAGGAATTTAGAAGAAAAAATAGATAAATTAGGCTCTTTCACTTGAGGAATCAGGGATGGAGTATCAAAGTAGATATGGATAAAAACTGGGATAATAGTAGATAGAGAAAAATTGTTAACATTACCTCACAAGTAATTTGGTATGATAAGCCCCAACACATTTACATTCTGAATTCATCTTTCGCATTCAAAAGTTGTTTATCGTTCTTGTCTTTTTTTATCTTATACTTTTCTCTTTATTTCACTTACAATTTCTAATCTCTTCTATTTTGTCTATTGCTTAAAAAATTAGGTTTACATCAATCTAAGTACAAACAAAGTTTATGTGGACTCGACACTTTCATTTTAACTTTACTACTTCTGACAATTTGGTGCCCTTGTCAATGAGTTAACACCCCCTTACTACTCTTTTGGGTTCTTTTCCTCTATCCTAGGTGATGGTGCTACACCTTTTGATTAAAAATCATCAAAGATAATGAGAAACTCACAACTTCAAAATCAATGCGTCCAACACTGATGCATGTCTTAACTAATGTGTGTTCTTGTAGATAGTGAGACACATTTGTCTTCACAAATCAGCTTAAAAGCTCAACTTATAATGATCATTAAGTCATACGTAACTTCTTATATCTACTTCTTAACTTAAGTTAAAATCAATCTCAGATATCAACAAAGATCTCTCATCCCACACAACTCTCAAACCCTAAAATCACCTCAAAAACAATTGAACAGTAGGTTAATTATTGCATATTGGCAATGTAAAAAAGATTAATTACTGACTAATCAAAATTATTATTGATATAACTATTACATAGTAATTCGTTATTTGATGAAAGTACTATTATATAGACTATTTACTCTTCGTACACCCTTAGATATGACATACTCCAAAATTAATTATACAATTGATTAGAAAAATGCACTCATACATATTTAGTTGTACAATCCATACAACAAACCAAACTCTACGAGCAAGATCATCCAAAATCATATTATGCACCTAGTGATCACTCCACAATATCCAATCAATCGGTGTCATTTTAAACAAACAATGAGAAGGAATACAAAGTGTCAACTTTCCAAATTTGCAATCATATTATGCACCATCGTCACTCCACAATATGCAATCAGTCGGTATCATTTTACACAAACAATGAGAAGGAATACAAAGTACCAACTTTACAAAATTGCAATCTATCATTTCCCCATTGCAATTGAAAATATAAGGCATGCCTATAGAATTAATAGTATCCAAAATATTAAAACTTACTTTTTAACAATACAAAAGATCTAAAAATTAATATTTTTTAAAATGTTTGAATTGTAAATATACCTTGAAATTGGAATGAACATTCTAAACTCCAATGTATGCTCCAAGTGACACAAGCGCTACCTAAATAGATAAAAAAGAAAACCCAAGTATAAGAGAAATCAAACAAATTAAAAAGTATTTTGATAGCATAACACTTGTAAACACCAGACGGAATTTGAATAGGATAAATGCATTAATATTCCTATCAACTACCAACAGTATGCAATCAACACACAATCATGCAATTTTACCCAGCATGTGTATCGGTGTATGTCATCCGATTAAGCCACCAACATACAAAACTCAGCTTTCTCGGTGGTGACAAGCTACCATTAAGAACATTTCAGAAAGATTTTGACAGCAAAACACTTTCATTTTGGATATTTTCAGAAAAAGTGACATACCCAATGGCAATGTCATACATCATAAAATGACGTATTCGTATCTACTACATATCAACAACAAATTACCAGCACGCAGTCACGCAGTTTTATCCATGCATAATGCATATCATATCCGTCGAGAAACTATAACATGTTCTGATAAAACCTAAAGTCGTGAGTTAAAAACTGATTAAAGTATATATAATTTCTTTTTATATATTTCTTATCTTGTATTTATTCACTATTTTTTATTTTTTTTTAACAATGAGATATTTAAGTTTCAATTTGGTTTAGGAACACATATCTCAAACTACTTGTATTAACTATTTTCTTTAATGTTTTAATTGATGATGCTTTAAAATACCATACATACTTTTATATAAATGTAGAAGTAATATAAAATTTATTGATATATTTTTTTAGGTTTAAATATGTTGAAGATTTATAATAAATGATTGAATTTATTTCTACGTGTCTAATACAAACTAATTTTTCAAACATCATCAATGATATCAATAATGTTACTTTATAACATAAGTGATGATATAGACTCAAAATAAAAAAATTTAATATATATATATATATATATATATATATATATATATATATATATATATATATATATATATATATATATATTAAGGATTCAACAATAACAAAAAAATATTAAAAATTTAAAATAAAATTTAATCATTTGTTAGAAACTTAAATATTTTTAAGAGAGATAAATAAACTCAAATCCTTATATGATTTTTATCAAACCCATTACATATGTTTAAACATTGGGTACTCAAACAGGATTTCAATGGAAAGGGGTAGTTTCATTCAAAATTTATCAAATGGAGGTATTTTTTGAATTAATCCTCAAATGGGTAAGTCATAATTTTTTACGACTTTTGAGTATGAAATGATAAAAAAATTCATGACTTTGATTTATTTTTTTTATAGTAATGATTTTAGTTTTTTTAATTATTTATATAAAATCGTAAATTTTTCATGACTTTAAAGTTGTGATTAATTTTTTTATTATAATTAACATTTTTTATAATTTAGGACTTTAAATTTGTTTTAATTATAATTTTATATTTCATTTTTTAATTATTTTAAAATTAAAAATAATTATAATTAATATTTTTTATTATTTATAACTTTATAGTCGTTCAAATAATATAATTAAAATGGGAAATTATTTTATAACCCAACGATATATTTTTTTTATTCTTAACCCCTAATTATTATTTTAACTAATATTTTCTTAACCATTAGTTAATATTTTATTAACCAATAATAATTATATAAAATGAATAAGGAATTATTTGTAAAATATTAATTTATAATATTTAGATTCCTTTTCATTTCTAAATTTAACTGATAATAATTTATAAAATAAAATATAGAAAATATTAAATAAAATAGGAAAAAAATAAACTTATACCATACACTTATCATAGGATGACATGAAAAATTTAAAGTTGTAAATTATAATTATTATTTGAACTGAATTTAAAGTTATAAGTTATAAAAAAATATTAGTTATAGTTATTTTTAATTTAAAAAAAAAATAAACAATGGAATATAAAATTATATTAAAATGAATTTAAAGTCATAAATTATAATAAAAAATGATTTTATTATCATTGTTATTTGAACAACTTTAAAGTTGTAAATTATAAAAAATATTAATTATAATTATTTTAAATTTAAAAATAATTAAACAATAAAATTAAAATTAAAATAATTTTAAAGTCTTTTAAAATTAATTTGAAAATAAAAAATAATCAAAATTTTAAAATCATAAAAAATGTATGCCTTTATATAAAAAAAATTAAAATTATTGGATTTTTTACGATTTCACTAAAAAAAATCCAAATCGTAAATTTTGTTATAACATCATACCCAAAAATTATTAAAAAAAATTACGATTTATTCTCATTTAAAGATTAATTCAAAAGATAATCTTATTTGATAAATTAAAAATGAAATCATCCTCTTTTTAGTTAAAACTCCGTACTCAAACACGCTAAATTAAATGGAACACTCAAACATAAGACGTCACATAACACCTTCCTCTCTACGCGCTAATTTACTGATGTCACATCACACTAAAATAAGGGCGACCTTATACATGCTTTTAAAAGGAAAAAAGACATTGACCTTATAGCCCTTTGCCGACAGGAAGTGCTGCAACAGAAAACACAACAGTTAAATAAAAAATAATATTACAAAAAAGTATCAAAAATATAGAAATAATACATCTAAAAAAAAATATGAGATGACTGCATGAAATGACTGGTTATGTATTGCCAACAAAAGAATTAGCTTTACCAAATTAAGTAGCATATTTTGCTCTCACATAAATCAGACAACCCCACGTGACAAAGTAGCGTTACTTATATTAATCACATTGAAATCACGTGACAAAGTAGCATCTGTTTATATTAATCATGCTGAAACCACGTGATCGTGCCATTGATGATCGATGTACGTAAGAAATCTCTGTCTCTCTCCCTCTCTCTTGTTCCCGACAATAAACATCAGGAATAAATCCTATGTCGGCGATTCCTTTTTGGGTTTTGACCACAGATTCAGCATAATCCTGTGAACTTACTCGATACATTTAAGGGCGTGTTTATTTTTAACGAGACAAATACTAAAAATATATAATGAATTTTGTACTTATTTTATGGGATTCATATATTTATTTCTGGTATTACTATTAATTAATTCAAATAATTTTAAAAATAGTTATAGTAAAAACTAATGAATTTATTATATATTAATTTTTATTGATTGATAATGAAAAAAAATTATACATATATTTTCTCTCCATACTCAAACATTAGCAAACTTAATATATTTATTTATATGTAGTATTTAATTCTAATAATTATATTTAAAAATAAATAAAAAATACTAACGTGTTTTTCATTAAAACTTGATAGTAAAATTAAAAAATATATTAAAAATAGAATATAAATCAATTAAAGAGTACTTTTGGGATGACATCAATAAACTAAATTATTAATAAAAATAAAGTACTAATTAATAATATAATATATTTATGATGGATGGTGATAAAATTATTCTAGAAAATGATTCTTGATAATTTCATTAAATATTTTTTCATATATTAAGTTATATTAATCTAATCATTATTAATTATAAATATTAACAATCATGGACAGTAAATTTTAAATAAATAAAAAAACTGTAATTATATAATTTATAGTTGAAATTTACTTATATTTTTAAAAAGTATGCTATATATTAAATTAAATTTATTCTGTGAAGTGTCAATTAATTTTAAAATTTTATACAAATTTATATGCTTACAACTTTATATATATATATATATATAT
>Ga0315911_1000096_pt1 | contig 11096 bp, 3 predicted proteins | sample Edanod1MG_FD_207737 | JGI IMG/M metagenome (GOLD analysis project Ga0315911, IMG submission 207737) | Root nodule microbial communities collected in Santa Monica, California, United States - Edamame nodules 1 | ecosystem: Host-associated > Plants > Roots > Nodule | place: USA: California... | reverse complement strand
AAAATTATTGAGTTCCGTATCTATATGCTTATGCAAAAGGGAAAAATAATAAATGTTTTTAGTGTGCACAAGGGTAAGCGTTTACAAATATAATTTTAAATTTGAGGTAAATTGTAATTTGAATTCGTTTATAATTTTTAATAGGTAAATTTTATCTCCTATTTCTAAATTAGCACATAGAGACTAATTAAGACATTTTCACTTACATAGAGACTTATGTTCTAAGGAGTTAAATGAACTAAAACAAAGTGTATTGACAGAAATTAAACCCATGAGCTTTAATACAATAGAAAGACAATAAATCATTATATCACTTGCTTTGTTTAGTATATTTTGTAAACAATGATTTCTATGTATCATTAAGACAAGCGTTATTAATTTTTTTCTAATTATAAATTTTTTTAATATATAATTTTTATTTTATATAATTTTACATGTTTTTATTTCAATTACACAATTTAATATGAAAAAGTGTTCTTTTTATATTAATTATAAAAAATATTTGAATTTCATAAATTAATAATTTACATAAAATAATTTTACTCTAATTATCTAAATCAATATAATTTCATCAATTAATAATTTAAACAAATTATATATATTCATTTTAATATACACATTATTTCATGAATTTTTTGTATAATTTACATAATTTGTATAAATTATATAAAATAATTTATATAAAAAATTTATATATTAATTTATGTAACTTTCTTAATGTATATACTTTCAATATAAAAATTATTTATTAAATAATTTTTTTAGTTAAATTGAAAATGTTAACAGCAAGTTTTCCTAAAAAATTAATTATTAAAATTTTATTAATTTTTATAATTAGAATAAAATAATTTACATAATTTTTATAAATTACACAAAAAATTTGCATATTAATTAATGCAGTTATATTGATTTATATAATTAGAGTAAAAAATAAGTTATATATTACAGTCAATTATATAAAATAATTTATGTAAATAATTTCCATTTTAATTTATTAAATTCAATTATTTTTTATAATTTGCTGTCAATTTTTATATAATTAGAATAAAAAATAATATTTTCATATATTAAATTAAATTTTTGTAATTAAAATAAAATATGTAAATTGTTCAAATTAAAAATACGTAAAATTATGTAAAACAAAAATAATACTCGGATATATTAAATAAATTGGTTTATTTTATGAATTTTATAATTAGAAAGAAAAATTAATTACTCATGACATATTGATACATAGAAAATATTCTTTTGCAAGTCAAATAAAACCAAACAAGTGACTCGATGGCTTTATTATTATTGCATTAAAAGTTATTGGTTGAAATTCTATGAAAATATTTTTTAGTTTTCATTTCTTTTAACTTTGTCACATAAACATCATATATCATTTGTATACAGAAGAATGAAATTTATTAATTTTAAAAAATAAAAAGATTAAATATGTTGAGTTTTAAAAATAAGAGTATTAAAATTACGAATTAAAAAATGGAAGAATAAAATTATAATTTAATTTATATTTTATTGATTTTGATTAAAGGTGGGTTTAAACTTTAATGATTTATATTTAAATATTTTTATCTTAAAAGTGATTTTGACACAAACAATAGTAACTAATTGAACTCACGGCAAACTTAAGAAATCTAAAAAAAAAAAAAACCCTCTCACCGCAAAGTATAAGTTTTTTTTTCTAGTTTCTTGATATTCAAACTACATAAAGACGGGCTTCAAAGTTGCTTGCACAGCTCATTTAATACTTGAGTTCTTTAAATATTTAACTTAAACATAAATTATCAATTAAAGATATTATTTTATCTCAAAATAGATTAACTGAGTACATCAGAATTAATTGAATGATACATAAGAAACCACATATAATTCTTATTAAAAAAACATCATATTAGTCAAGTAAATTCATCATACAACAAAATTTAAAGTTATCAAACTCGAATGTAAATTATAAAAATGTATTTTATATAAAAATAATAATAAAATATCTTTAAATAATATATCAGTTAAACATTTTAACAATAACATAATAAAGTAAAATAATAAATCATAAATTTCACAATACTTAAATAACTTAATCTAATAATGTATCACTATTATATAAGAACTTACAAATCTGGTAGAACATTCTCATCGAAAATTTGATATTGTTAGAAAATAAGGGTTTGATTTTGTCAGAGATGAGAATTTTTCAATTCAAAAACAATACATCAAATGGAAGTGTGTTGAACACTCAACAAACAAAAATTATTCAAAATAATTTGTGTTTTATCTAAATTTTTTACCTTGCTAATTTTTTACTGAGTTTATTTATAATCTATCAAGTCTATTCAGATCCTACTAAAACAAAAAATTTACACAGAGTCAATTCATAAAAAATAAGTAAACTCATAAACTCGTAAGAATTTATGAGTTAATTTAAGAATTTGATAAGAATGACAAGTTTTATAAACATGCTTATTTACTCTCAAACTGGGTAAAATTAATTTATTATACTTTATATATAAAACATAAAGCTTTTTTTTATTTAATTACCGTAGACTTTCATTCCGTAATGGAAGTAACGTTGTTACATTAGGTAGCTAAAAATACAAATACTGAAACTATCTAACGGTATATTGCCATTAATTAACAATTAATGTCAAAAGGTTTCACGTACTAGAATTCGATGGAGTCAACAAATTTAACTTTTACTTTTACGAATCTTTGAAGTTAATCTAGGTCACAATGCAAAAATGGATGTGCAAAAACATCCTTTAATTTCCTCCGGCCACAAAAGAAATATTAAGAAAATTTAAAATGCACACATGTTCATGCTTGCCTTCAATTGAGAACCATCTTTTAAGCACAGTTTCTTTCATTTCATTAATTTTTAAATGCACTCCTAGGTCTGCCCGGTAGCTTTGAAGGTAGGCCTCTTCGTTCGTTTTTTTTCTCTCCATATGTATACATTATTGCCTAATAATAAAAAGTATTTTCTGTATTTCATTATAATTATCGTATAAAAAAATTATCTCAAAATAATTATTATTTTAATTTTTAATATAATATTAATTATTTTTGTATTTATATCTCTTATCATATTTATGATAAACTATAAAAATAATAAATAAATAAATAATGATATAAGGATAATTTTATAAAATTAATTATTGTTCTTTTTTATTTATTTTTTATTTGTCTTGATTAAGACGAAAGAAGTATATGGGAATCATATATAGTTGATATTAAGAATACTTCAAACCTTCGTATCTATGGTTGAACTCTTCACAATTTATCAACGGATATAACCCTTTTGGTATGAATAGTTTATAGTCTCAGCATGAATGTTCTTGTTTGGACATCTTGTTTGGACTACTGGATTTATGTTCTTAATTTCTTGGCACAGATATTGGCAGGAATTGATTGAAACTTTAACATGGATTCATGAACGTACACCTTTGACTAATTTAATTCGATATGGTTAAAACCTTAGTCAATTTTTTTAGTAGAGATTAATTATCAATGAAGCTAATAAATATTTAGTATCAATAACATGATTACCTAAAAAAAAATAAAAACTTCAATAAAGAACCGAGTTAATAATTTATGAAATTTTTATTTTAAAAAACATTATATATATTGTTCATTAAAAAAATATTTGACCATGCATCATACAGATGAAGTCTCAATATATATTGTGTATGCACTATTGTGAATTAATAGAACGGTATAAGTAGGGTTAGACTATAAAAAGCAATTTGAAAGTGAAACACTTTTTAAGTCAACAAGAGTCCTCGAGTGTCCGTGACAAACGTAATGTTGTAGCAAGTCAAAACAAAAATCCGTGACACGAAGAAATATTAATATTGATTGATTTTATTATTAGGGTTAGTGTTTAAGATAAACAATAGCACGTACACTGAATACTGAATCTTCTTTTCTATGTTGAAGTGGGGAGCATAGACAATTTGGCATTGTGTTACTTGGCAATTAAGATGTGTACGCACCAAGCAACTAGTTTCTTACCTTCATAAGTGCCCCTGTGGAGGAAATAATGGTAAACACTGCGATGATCACTTTACACTAGAATTCAACATCTAAGGTAATAATGAACAGTGTTGTGCTATAGAGACATCCTCATCCCAGAATTTGTTGTTTTCATGGAGGAAGGATAAAATATAAATATAGTAAATTCAGTTTATTTTAAGAAGATTAGTACTCATTTCAAAAACTCACAAATCTCACTAAAAACTTATAAATTATCTGTCAATGAAAAATCATTAACAAATTTTATATTTAAGACTATTTTTGTTATTGCTATTCAATTTTATTAACTAGGTCAATATCCTATATTTTAATTAGCTTTATATATTTTAATATTACCCACTTATTAATGGTGCTAATCATTTCTTTTCTTTTCTTTTTTGTTTTTGGTGCTAATCATTTCTGTTATGTAAGATCACGTGCAGGATCAAATTTCCCATATGTTATTTCATCAAATAGGGGAGAAAGGATGGGCTAAATAAAAAACATGGCAATCAACAAAACGTAGATGTAACTTTTTAGCCTAGAAATTAATTAAAGAAACGTGTTCCATGTCATGGTTAATTTGATTTTTTTTATTGATCTGACATTCCCGTCCACAAAACTACGATTTATTCTCAGGCTGAGAAGGCCATTTGGTATCTTATTTTTCTACTAAACAATGACTCAAGAATTTGATTACAGGTATAATTCATAATTTCCACTGCGACCAAGTGGAGTTGGTTTGATTTCAACTTTATCGAAATATTTGAGAGAATTAAGTGTTCCAAAATTTATTAGACTGGGTGGGAGGCACACTCTTCAAACTCTTCAGAGAAGGATTTTAAGCATAATCAAAATTTTACTCAGCCTGAAAATATTCTTACTTAATTTAAAAAAATGATGATATAAAATAAGTGTCTTTTCCAATGCTAAGAGACCAAATTAAGCTATGAGCATGGTTATGTATTATCTTCTCTAAACTAATCTCACCCGCAAAACGTATTTATAGTAAATAACTGAAATAAGTTGTAAGAAAAGAGATCATAAAACATTGAGACCTGTATAATTATTGTAAATGATGTGATAAGTGTCATTGGTTATGTTGAATATATAGCTAACCTCCACATTCTCTCAAGTAAATAAACTAATTTATCTCTTGGAGAAACTAAGTAGTAACGTTTTTTGACAATTTATTAAAAAGACTTTCAATAAGATATAATTAATTGTTAAACATAATTTTAGTCCTTATAAATACTGAAAAATTTATTTTTATTTCCTTTACTTTAAATTATTAATTTTTAGTCACTGTAACAATTGAATCCTATTGTTGACTCAGTCAACTAAGTTAACAATGATTTAATTTTTGGCAATAAAAAAGTATTGAAAAATACAATCTATAAATTATAAAATGTGACCATTTTTAATCATTACAAAAATCACGGCACACAAACTTTGATATCCTTGTTGTTGTGAACAAAGGTAATCAATATGTAACATTGTGATTTTTGTGGTGGTTATAATCTATGATATTTTGTAATCTATTATTCATATTTTGTATTTTTACTGCTAAAAATTAAATCATCATTAATACTAGTTGCGAGACTCAATAATTGAATTTAATTGTGATACATTTTATAAAATAAAATACCAAAAATCAACACTTTACAATAGAGATTACAAATCATTTTTTAAAATATTTATAAGAATTAAAAATATACTTAATCAAATAATTATTCATTCAAAATATTATAGTCTAAACATGAACTTAGAGTGTGTTTAGATTAGAATTTGTTAATTACGATTTGATTCTATACATTAAAATAATAATTTTTCACTTATATTCAAATCATGATCTTTCATTAAAAATTACAATCTCACATATCTAAACAATAGTTTTGTAAAGCCTATTATTTGATAATAAAACTAATCTATGATGCCAAGACAAACTATAATATAAAGATGATAGTAATGTTCAAAACATAAATAAATGAATATTATTATCATTTTTTTAGATAGACGGACTTAGGATGTAATACAAAGATCCATAATAACAATAATGTGATGTTATGTATGACGTAAGAATGACATAATAATCACACATTATTATAAAAATAAAACTTTTTTTATAAATAAAAAATGAAACAAGTATGAGAAATAATTACAATGTGGGTCCGTTGTTGATTTTGGAGGGAAGGATAGGGGTCGGTGTCCTTTTGCTTTTTAGAAAGTGAGGCAAAGTGGGGCCCACGTCTCTAGAAATATGAATTAGGAAGTAGCGACCAAAATTTTGAAGTCGCTGTCAGAAATGAAAAAAAGCTCAAATGGAAAGAGTTCTGTTTGTAAATAACTCTTTTACGGATAATAGCCTCTCCCGGGACCACAAACCGTCTCATACTCTCATTAAAATAAACATAGTAAATTTATTTACACTTAAAATAAATATTTGTTTGATAAGTAGATAAGATTTATTTTTAAAAAAAAGATAATTTAATCAAACATACTAAAAAACAACAAATTTTTTATTTTATTGAAATAAATCATTTTTAACAAACTCATCTTATATCATTCCAACCGTCTCTATCTTTTTTTTTTTTTAACAATAGGTAAGAAAAAGCAAGTTAATTACGAAACCTTAATTTGTCATGCATTGTTTTCACATGGATTAAGTGTTTCTTTATTTTTTTAATAAATATTTCTAAGTTTAGTTTTGATTTCTAAATATTTTTATTTAATTTGAGTATTGTTTTTATCTTCAATTTCCGATATGTAGCATTTTCTTTTGTTTATTTTTAAAAATACTAATGTATGATAATTTATACTCTAAGTTTGTATATCCTTAGCCGTATTAGGATCATTCAATTGTATCCTTTTTATTTCGAGCAGGATATAAAACATGTCAATAGTTTCACTTATCACATCTATAAAAAAAATTAATCACTTTCTTATTCATCCCAATCTACCGAAATGAGATGGATGTTTTGAATTTTCTGATTATTTTTTTTTTTGTTTGTATTTTTATCTCTCCGTATATTGAAATTAGGCGTAAGGCATTGCATAAAAAGTCGGAATCTAGTGCTGGTTACTTCGCAACAACAGCCCCTAATTAGTTCTTTTGTCATTTGACTTTGTTTCTCTTTAAACATAATCACCTTTTGATACGTTTGATGTGAGGCTAGAAAAAGCTGGTTAGAAAATGAGCCCCTTTCTAATATTTTAATTACATTTTAAAATAATACACTTTCCGGCCCCGGGTTAGAAAATTAAAAAAGATAAAGAAGTATTAGTTTCCAAATTACATTTAAGAGGACAAAATGACCAGAGATTATTATATACAGTACAACAAAATAGAATGATATGTGAATGATATAGGGAATCGTAACCATATATAAAAAAATTAATAGAGAAAAGATGCGACAAAAAAATTTTCCCACCGAGAACGATTGTTGGTTTTGTTTATAATTCACTTAGATATTGCTTTTTCCTTGTCTTCCAACATCATTTTCCTTCTATATTTTTTAAGTAACAATGAAAATTAATTTAAATATATTTTTAATCCTTATAATATACTCATTTTATGTTTTTAGTTATCATAATTTTTTAATGATTTTGATTCCTGTAAAATTTATTTTATGATTTTAGTCTTTGTTACTATTCACTAAATGGCATGCCAGCAATTTATTGGAGAATATATTTTATATGACATAATTTTAAATAGTGTAGGAACTAAATTAAATACACTTTAATATAAGAGGAACTAATATCAAAAGTTTACAATTTTTTAAGGATTAACTTTTTTATAGAGACTAAAAACATAAAAAGAGTATATTATAAAGAATAAAATCATAAAAACAATTTTATAATTTAAGTCGTTAATACTTAGAGATTCGGTTAAATATTTATTTGACAACCAGAATTTGATCAAGTGGTGGAGTTTAAACTATTGAAGGAAACAGAATCAATACACATAATTGAGAATCTTAGTACAAGCTAACTAATAAAATTAATTTGGGGAAAGCTTGATTAAATAAAATATACAATAAGGAATATAATTTTTTCTAAAAAATCGGATTCATTGTCAAATACATTATGACATTATTTTGGGGAAACCGGTTTTTTTATATGGTTTTAGACAGCCTTTGTGACTAGGGTTGGGAATAGGTCAGACAGGCTTCAAAAGGCTTGAGTCTAGTTTACGATGAATTTTTTAGGCTTGGGCCTGACCTATTGCCTATCAAAGACTTTTATTTTGGTTCGGTCTGACCTTTTTAAAAGTCTAGCTTGACTTTTTAAAAAACCTAGTCTGGCCTGATAGTCTTTTTAAAAGTTTTCCTCACATTAAATCTTTAATATTCAAGTGAAATGTTAACGGTAATAGAAAAACCAATAAAAATAATGAGGAATATAAAGGGACACATGATTCACACCTAAGTTGTAATTAAAGTCTTACTTAATTATAGGAATAGAAGTTATGGAACAATAATTTGTAATCAAAGTCTGCTAGTTTTAAAAAAATAATTAGTTGTACCAAAAAAATAATATAAGTATATATACATATATATAAGCCGGTCTATCAGGCTTATAAAGCTTTTTAATAAGTCTAAGCCTAATCTTTTAATTAAATAGGCCAATTCAGGTCAAATTTTATGTAGATCAGGTCGTAGACCCTTATAGGTCAGTCTGACCTATTCTCACCCCTATTTGTGACGTACACATATTTGTATATATTCTATAATAATTTTTCAAGAGCCATCAATTCAATCAAGTCCGACTAAAGTATAAGGCTATCAAAGCCTTTACTTTAGACTCACCCGTGAAAGCTCTTAATATATATAGCTATCGCTGTTAATATATATAAAGCTTTTGCCATTAGATGGTCTAACACAATGGTAATTAACATGTACTTTTCCTCTTCAAAACAAGTTCAATTAAGTAAAGTCGTATTTGTTTTAAGAGATCTTTGATTTTTATGCTGATTAATTAGTACTTTCTCACACTTAATTAGCCATTTTTTTATGGAAGACATGTATCTATTTAAACCTATCAGATCATAAAACAATTTGTTCAAAAAAACAAAATACTTTATCTAAGAGTCTCTTAAGATCGAATAGATCGATCATGTTCCATCATCTCATTTTAGCAAATGAAAGTAAGAGGAATTGGAGAAATATATTAATTTCAAGTTGTGTAGTTATGAGATAATTAATTAGCATAGCATTCATGAATTGATCTAGGCATAAGTTTGTTAAAAAGTAAAACAATTGACAAAACATATTTAAAAGATTTACGGTATCACCTAATAGAAAATTATCATTTACATAACTTAAACATAATTATTATAAAAATTAATAAATTTATCATTTATCAAAAGATAATAGTGTAAACTATTTTATATTGATAATTAGTAAACTATTTTATATTGATAATTAATGTATAGTCTTTTTTTCTCTGAGATAAGTAGAGTTACAAGACATTAGAATTCAAAATTTGTTCTGAATAATTCTAAATAATCTAGAAATGAGATTGTTTAAAAAATAAAAACAATTTCCCACTAATAAACTAGAGAAGGGTCTTTTGAGCCGCATTATGCTTTTCTTTTTTCTGTTTATGCTTTATAGGAATTGTTTTACTATATATAAATCAGAATACAAGGGATACTCTATTCTTATCCATATATATGAATTGAATCTCACAAGGTCAGATCCAAAGAAAACATAAAAACAAGTTATCGTATATCTACACTAATTAGAAAGAGAAGATTAAGCAGTAAGCACTGCCCTTTTGACTTTAAACCAAGTCTAACATCTGACCTAGGACAAAACACCGTTGAACTACATTATGCTTAATTAGAACGTACGACATGTATGCAAGATTCAAAGCTAAATATTTATCATCTTTGATGACGAGTCACTGCACTTAATGGTCACTATATGACTGTATCTATTTGAAAGTGAAACTATATTATGTAAATGTAAACTGATTTGAATGGAATTGTATCCTAGCAAATTGGTAGACGTTAGGAATGATTGTCACATAAAACAAAGGTTTAAATACATTGATCATGGTTGTAATTTAGTATTTTTTATTTTTGTAATTTTTAATTTTATTTTAATTTTTATAAAATGTGTTTATTTTATTTTTTATCATTTGTTATAACATTTTTTCACGGCTAAAAATATTTTTTAATGTTTAAAGTATTACTAAAACATTTTAAAAAAATTAAAAAAAACACATCTTATAAGATTTAAAATGATTTTTTAAAAATAAACAAAAATGAAAACATTAAATTACATGAATAAAAAAATATTTAAACCTAAATAAAACAAAAACCTATCTTTATAAGACTGATTGGAAGCCTTGAAATGCGTGCACGCATAGCCAACAATCATAAGTTTGTCAAAGTTCATGTTCATGACTTCATGTACATGTAGCGAAAGTATCATTTTCCTAAACCACCTGTGACAATTCCTTTTCAATTCTTGGTCTTTTGATTATAGTGTCCGAGTTATCTGTTATAGGATTATTATTAAAAATATATAACATATCCGGTTTCTTTTTTAGTTCATTTTTACTTTATTTTTTATTACATCATTTATTATAGTTTTTTTCCTTCTTCTTATCTCTTCCTATCACTTAAATCCACAAAAATAAAGTAGATATTGATCAATATTTTCTCTCTCATTAATTTCTAAATAGTTATTTTACGTAATAAATCGAATCAATAATGAGTATAGTATATGACATGACCTGATTGCACCTTAAATTTAGTACCAAATCCTCGTTCCTTTGCGTAGACTTGGAACATCAATCAATCCAACAAAGATAACACATTTATGATATTTTAAATTATAAAAGTTGAGTAATTGACGGTGTTAATTATGTTTAAATTATCCTGTACTTTTTTTTGGGTTTTAATCAGTCGTAATATTTTGTTTAAAATAACATATTAATATTATGTTTCATTTCATGATACTTAAGTTTATTTATAATATATGATTAATTATTTATAGAATTTGAATACTTAGTTAGATTTTTTTGTTTAGTTTGCAGATAGATTTTAGATTTTCTTTATTAAAAATCTTAAAATT
>Ga0315911_1000095_pt1 | contig 11242 bp, 6 predicted proteins | sample Edanod1MG_FD_207737 | JGI IMG/M metagenome (GOLD analysis project Ga0315911, IMG submission 207737) | Root nodule microbial communities collected in Santa Monica, California, United States - Edamame nodules 1 | ecosystem: Host-associated > Plants > Roots > Nodule | place: USA: California... | reverse complement strand
GGAACTCAATGGTATTGATTTATCCAAGTATCCAACACCATATGAGGGGATAAGGCTTGGTTAAAATAAACGCTTTCACGGCAGAGATGGCACACTGATAACTCTGGCCAAGGTATCATCCTCTAACAAGGATTGCATTAATTATCATCAAAAGATTAGCTATACTTGAAATAAAAATTGGAACATCCTTCACCCTTCCCTGCTACTTCTATCTTAGTTGCAAGGCTTTTATATGCCACCTCCATGAAGAATCATAACATAAATTCAGCTATTCGCAGCAAGAAAGTTTCTAATGGAAAACAATACTACCAGACACATCACAAATTAATACTAAATTTAGTCAAATCAACCAAAGAAAAATATAAAATATTTATATATAACATAAAAACCATCACTAGTGTTCTGTTCGATGAATATACCACTTTTACATAAGTTTTTAATATATCTTTTTCTTTGGCTGATAATATCTATCTATGTGTGTGTGTGTTTGTAAAACAAAAAAAACAAAAAAGTAGCAAAGAAGAGCAACTAAGCATAGTCCTTTAACTTGTGCCCATGTTAGAACTGAGAATTTCATTATCTTTGGTAGATTATGCTTCCATGAACATGTGTCAGTGTGAGGTGTTTGCAAGGCCAAAATGAATAAATTATGGAGGCCAAGTCATACTTATACAATGGATAATCTAAAAGATTTTGATAAACATTTAGGGAGACATGGCATCTGCATAGAAATTATATGCTCTGCCCCTGCTTGATGCACCCTTTTGTCTTTTCTTCAAACTTCTTGCTTTGTCTTTCCCCACCCAAGTCAAGATTTGAATTGTTAGCAAAACAAAATGCTGGGTATAAATTGTATAGGAAGGGATCAACTTATTCAATAACTTTTTATTGGATAAATTTATCTCAATTTACAATTGTTATCATATAAATAATATTCACAAATTATTTAATACTCCATTGATATGCATCAAATTGCATAATATATACTTTTAAAACATACAAAAATAAGATCCCTTTGACTACTTATAATTGTTCAATTTTGACAAAATTTGACACAGGCAATCAAAGTAATATATAGTTATAATTTAAAAGTTGGATAAATGAAAATCATGTTCCAAACAAACTTATTGAAGATGTAAGAATTGGTGTCATTTTAGTGGTATAAGTTGATCCCTTCCCATAATATATGAGAATCATTTTTTCAGTGTTTCCAAAAATCACAAAACTGATAGGAAGATGTAATGCATCCATGCACACAACTTCAAAGGCACTGAGAGTAGAATGAGAGTCACCTGGAACATATTTCTGTCTCCAACAACAGTTCCATTCACAAAACGTGTGTTATCACGTGTGATATTTGCCTGTAAAAATGCCATGTGATCAATGCCAGTACCACTGAGAGTGGTTGGAGGTCCATCGGCACTAATTCCTCCACTAGGTAATACTCTTTGACCATTTGCACAGATATGACTACTTTCATCACGTGTTGTTATCTCTTCCATTACAAGTCCATATGTGAATTTACTCTGACGTGTGAAATTCTGCATGGCACACAAGACAAAAAAATTAATTGAAAAATACCACTAGCCCAAATGGCCAACTCAAGGTTCATATATTTAACTTAAAAAGAACCAATGAAATTACCTCTGTAATATTAGCTTTAACACCAGTACGATCAACCCATATTGGTGGCACTTCATCCACGCCTGGCCCCCCAGTGAATACTGGACTCAGCTTACGGCTATTGAAGCAGCTTACACGGAGAGTACGGTTGCGTGAATAGTATACACCATCCAGATATGGATGCACATACTCTAGCTTAAATGCAAGATCATCCTGAGGCAGAACAAAAGGGAGACATTGTGATAACAATGCCAAAATTATAAGACATAAAACTATTCATAGAATCAAATGAAGAAACTCCAAGGACTAGCTCAAGGGTACCTACCTGAGGATTCAAGAAGTTGCTTGTTGTTATAGAACCGTTAATAGATCTATTCAGCCCTTGCAGATTCCGATGTTCAAAACTAACAGTGCCACCTGGCTGAAGGGAAGCCTACACAAAGTCAAAATAGAAAGTAAACAAATTAATTGGGCAGGCCAAAAATTCCTCGGTTGTTAAAGAGAATACAAATTCAATTAGACAGAAATAAATACCAGAGTGGGATGCCCTCCACGTCCAGGGACAATACTCCACTCGGTACTGACTTCAGCTGACTTTTGTTCTAACTCCTTTAGCTTAATTTCAACAACTATACCTCCTTCATTAGTCTCATCAGGGCGCGGATTCACCTCAATATTTGAAAACAAAGCAAGGGAGTTCACATTTCTTAAAGCTTGCTTCCCTGCTTCAATATTGAAGGTGTAACCTGGGCGCAGCTGTTAATCCAATAGAAACATCCATCAAGTAAGTAACACAAACAAATGAACAAGTAGAACACCATAAAACAAAACAGAAAACATAATCAGGGAAAACAAAATGTAATCATGTAAACTAACTCCTAATCATACTAAACACATCAATGGCACATATAACAAACATTCATAACCAAGGAAACAAATCTCCAATAGAAACCTGCCGGGGAAGCTCTCTTTGAATGACAGGGACTTGAGTGTTCCCTTCAACAACATTACCAAGCTTATCTTGAAACTGAATATCCAATTGTGTGATATCGCCTTCAACAACCTCACAAACAACCTCCTTGGTGTTAAGGTTGCCGAAATTAACGACCTGGGCACAGGCATAGCCTTCATCATGGTACCATTTTTGCACCCGGTCCCGAATCCTCTGCAACAGGCGGGCACTGACCATGCCATGTCTCTTGAGCATGTCCAGGATCTCATTGTGGACGTAGCGAGGCAAGAGGCAGGGCCTGGCCCTCTCGATTCTCCTCTTGTACTCCCTCTCCTGACTCAAATAGTACTCCAGTCTCTCCTTATCGGTCATATCAGCGTCCATTTCAACAGGCTTTGTTTGCTGCATCAACCCTACATTGATGCAGCGAAATCCATCTGCCGACTGCCACGTGCTCTCGCTGAAGGAAATGGTAACCCCAATTGAGCCGTCAGGGTTTGTTTTCCCTTCCAAATCAACCTTCTCGAACATTCCCGAAGTTGCCAGCGTCTCCAACTCCTTCTGGAGCTGCCCTTTGGTGTAAACCCCGCCCGGCCGAAGAGAAACCATCTCGAAGAACGAATCCTCCGTTCCCACTTTCATCTTCCTGTTCCGATCGAAAAAGGAGATGTCGGAAACCTTGTACTTCTTGAACCCACTCATTTTGTTCAACTGAACCACGATGTTCGCGGGTAGACCGTGCGAATCCCACTCCTGAGACTGGGATTCGTCGGCCACCGCGGCGAACATTCTGGACCAGAACCCTCCATTTCCGCCACCGCCACCGCCGAACCATCCGTCTCCGCCTCCGCCGCCGCCGCCGGTGTTTCCGCCGCCTCCGCCGAGTTTGGCGAGGGGGTTAGGGAGGAAGGGGGAGAGAGGGGTACAGTGCATAAGGATGGAGGCGGCGGAGGAGATGGCGATGGCTTTGAAGAGCGGCGGAGGGTGAGAGGGAGAAGGGTTTGAAAGTGAATGGTTGTTGTTGTTGTTGCAAGAAGGGAAAAGGGTGCATTTGACGGGAGGAGGACGAGAGGGTAGCACGGCGCTACCGAGGTTGTTGGGGGCAGCGAAGGATGCCATGGTTGACGGTGCCAGATTGATGGATAAGAGAAAGAGAATGAGTCAGTGAGTGAGGAGGGTTTTTGATGGGGTTTCTGTTTATGTTCTCCACTCCAATATGTAATTAGGTACTGCTATTCATTAAATAACATAAATACTCATTTTGTTCTCAGCAACTTTCCTCCCTCACCTTAATAAAATATACGCTATGGGTACTGGCAACGAATTTTGTTATTGAAATAAGGTATTAACATATTTGTTATAATATTTTTTAAATGTAATTTCTCCTTACAAATACATGAAAATATAAAATTTAACTTTCAGATGTGATAAATATTTTTGGACGATTATATTAATAATAAATTGTGACTAATTATTATTATTATTATGTGTTTCTAATTTATTATCTCTATTCGTTTAGTACTTATGTAATATATTTTTTAAATTATCTTTTAGTATATATTTTTATTATTTTGATTTTTTTGTTAAATATTAATTTTTACTGTTAAAATAAAACTTTATCTTATATCTTATAATTTTATCAAATTTCTCACTTTTAATATTTAAAATTATTCTATATTCAAATTTTAACTTAAATATCCTTATATTTGAAAATAATATGTCAAGAGTTCTGAGTAAAAAAAAACACGTTCGGCTGCAATATCACATTTATTTATTTTAAAAAAAGAATTTAATCAATTTTTTTTAGAAAAAAGTCTCACAAAATTTAAATTAGATAAATTTAAAGTGAAATTACATGTCTTTTTCCTTAACCAATAAAATATATATATACCTCAAATATGAAAGAATCTCTTGAACAAACCTTACGTGTTTCCACTCCTCAAGACAACATTTATTATAAATAGAATAAAATGAAAATAATTATTAGCAAATAAAGAATCCAAATAAATTTAAATAAAAAATACAATAATGTTTAAACTAATATAGAGGTTAACTCAAAAAAAAAAAATTAATACAGAGATTTATTTTTTGCCTTGGGACATAGAGTTTTATGTCTCGCTGATTTAGGAGTAGTAGCGACCTTACCTCCCATTTGGCATAATGTAACAGAATATGTAATAAAGAGATAATTCGTTGAAGAAACAAACAATTGTAAGAAATAAAAGGCTTTCATTTTTTAAAATGGTAACTCAATTTTTTTATATCATAAAACTAAAGAAATTTATTTTCTTTTGGAAAATAAGTAGATATATTGATTAATTAAAAAACTAATTAACAATTTGATAGATGGACAAATACATAGATAATCAAAGTATAAGAGTTCAAATCTTAAGTTGTATTTTACTATTTTTTTAATTCACTTTTCCCTATTTCTCTCCTATACAATTCATTGTTGACGTCCAGATATATTTGTAGCATTTTCTATGCTTTTGGGGACTAAATTTTGCATTTTCATCTTTCAGAGGCACATTTGTCAATGGAGTGGGAAGACGAAAAGTAAAAAAAAAATATTATAACAAATATCACGTTTGTAATCATTTCAGTGACAAATTTGTTTCTCTGTGTCATGTAGGTCATTTTATTAACACTGACGGACGAAAATTAACGGCCGAATATATTTATCGCACTTTTTACACTTTTAGACAGTAAATTTTGTATTTTTTATCTTTCAAGAACACATTTATGAACGGATTACACATTAAGAGACAAACCAAGTTACTACAAGATGAATATATCTATTCCTTTTTTCTCAAGAAAAGAATATCTTCTAAGAATAATAAATGATTTTTTTTACTTAATCTTTGGGTTCATAAAAAAAGGATTTATCTATTCTGAAATTCAATCATAAACAAAATCCTATGCAGAATTATTTTAAAATAATAAATAATTAATTTACTCTCTCAAATTATATATAAGTTCCTAAACTGAAAAAAAAAATGAGTGTCTAAATTTTTTAAAATTTCATTTAACCTATTTTTAATTTTTGATCCTTAAATATATATTATTATTATCATTTAAATCTTTCGACTATGGATCAAAATGAAGAAAAAAATTGAGGGAGTTAATTATTTCAATTTTAAAATATTTTTATATTCATTTTAAAAACAAAAAGATTTTGGAAAGTTAATTTTTAATTTTATAAAAAAAACATAATATCACAATATTTAATAATAGTCCTTCTCAACATAATATCATCACCATTATCATGATCACAATTATTATTATTATCATTGATATTGTTATTTTCATCATCTCTTCCACTATTATTATGGTTAAGAAAATAAAAATTATATATGTACTGAAGAATTGATTGGAATTGCTTGAAGGAAAGAATCAAGAAATTAAGTAAGATTTCTAATACATTATATTTCTTATATTTTATTTTATTCTTAGATTTCTAATACAGAACTTTTCACTTCTATTTTTCTAATGGCAAGTTCTTTTCTACCTTAAGTTTTCTTCTACTTTTTTCTTTGTATTTTGATGTTCCCATGAGGAGCTAAATCCCCTTTTCCAGTCTAAGGTTCATTAATGCATAATTTTCATGGTTATGAGGTATATATATTTTGTTAATTTTTTCTTCCTAATCTTTAAATATTTATATTTGTACAGTTCTTCACACCATGTACTACTTCATTAATTTTGCACAGGTTCGAAGGAGACAACTTCCTAAAGGTAGTTTATGTCTTCACCACCCTGAAACCTTAAGAAAGAGAAAGAGGAAAAAATGACTAAAATAACAAAAAAGGTGAAAATGGGAGAATGATGACTGTATATGTGTTAGGCACAGGACTTAAAGATACACTTTTTTGTTTTTATCAAGACTCAACTTCTGCAAAGGAACAGTGAGAGAAATAAAGGCTAAGATAAGGTAACAAGTAAAAAGAACTTGTTGATGAAAAATCTATCATGTTGAAATTGTTGAACATATTTTGAGTAACTTCAAACAACACAACATGCATATAGATGAAATTATCATTGTCTCCTCAATCATAGAAAAAGTATTACATTTTCATGGAGATTTGATGGCATGTTCTTATTTTTTCCCCTCGTACACAAATAATTATACTTAAATAGTTTTAAATTGTTATATTTTACCGTTGAGCTTCTCAATTTATCAATTTTACTTGCGAGTTAAGGTGTTTCAATAACAAATTTTCTCATTCGGGCCTGGTCAACTTCTATATCAGGTAAGTACGTATTTGAGAGGTTCAGTAATAAGAAAAATTGCCAGTGTCCACGTGTAAAAAATGAGCCCTCAAGTATGTCCTCCATAGTATGTTAGCCGCTAGATTATTGCACAGTGCAAGAACTCCGGAACCAATTGCTTTACCACGGTTCATTTTGTGTTAAACTCTGCCTATTATTTACTAACCACAGAAAGAACAAATATAAAACCAGAGTCATTTAAAAAGCAGAGGCAAATTGCAACAACAGAGGGAAGGGAACTAGTAAGAGAAAATGCCTCTGCCAGAACGCTCGTACGGACATGTTAATACTTCAAGAAGTCCTACCGCCGTCGCTAGCGTGGAACAATTCCTTCGAGGTAATCATTTGTCAAACACTTAATAACATATCATGGCTTTAGACAAACCTTAACCATGTTATATAAGCTAGTTACTAACAAAAAGGTATGTCACTACCATGAAACAATCAAAATATTAAGCTAATTAAGGAAAGATGAGATATCCGAAAAAAAATAAACCCTTAAGGGAAAGATGCAGATGTTTGATTAATGACATGAATGTGCAGAGAAAAATCATTGAGTGATGATATTCGACATCATATACTTTGTCAAATACTTATTATTGTTTTTTTTGTCACATTATATCACGTATTAATTATACATATCCTTTGCCGATTGAAAACAAATTATACATATCATTTTTTATTTTCCTCTCTCTATATGTCAATTAGCACCTAGGTGTCTAAGGATTGTTTTCCAAAATCATATTCTGTGTTCCTATTTGCAGCTACATCAGGAGGGGAGTCTTGTAGAAAGTCACCAACCTACTCTCCCACCTCGTCTTCCCCTTCCTCTCCTTACTTTGAGAGGTTGAAGAACCATAACTCAGAAGAAGACAATGGTCTCTGTCAGAAGAAATCAGTCCTCACCAAAGTGAAGGAGAGGGCCATGAAATTCCGCTACAGCCTCAGCAAGAGAAGAATGGAGGACGAGAATGTCACACCCTCTTGGGGTGTTAGCTTAGAAGATGATGAGGAAGAAGAAGAAGACCCTGAATACCTTGGAGCCCCAAGTAATTAATTAATACACATCATTCAAGGCCTTTGCCTTGAGAAATTATTATATGGTCATGATGGTCCTATCTAATGTCCACATGACGGGTTACTACAATTTTTAATCTACCAAAAATAGTTAATAAGGTGTCACATGCAGATTGGCCATAACATGTAGTCCTCAGAACATAGAACAATTTCTCCTTGACCCTAAGTTTATTATTCATTAGGACTTGTTCTTTCTTCTATGCTTTTTCATCTTTTTATATATAACAACTCTTGTATGAACATTACATTTCAGTGTATGAATCAGAGCTGGCACCTGAGGGATACAAAGAAAATGCAAGGCAACATCCAAGAGCAAATCCAGTAATCTCTGAGAAGCATGTTTTGCACCACACTGTCAAATTAGGAGTGGAGCAAGATTCAAAAAAATCACGTGGTCCTGTCAATGCCAGGTTCACGACAACAACTCAACCAGTTACTACAACTTCAAACATGACATCTGAAAACATAGCTGAGAAACTGGCACCTGTCTATGCTGGAGGGTCAAATGCAGCTAATGCTATATCCTCCAAAATTCTAGCTTCTGGTTCCACGACTGCTCCTGCAACCAACATGTCCTCACAAACCTCATTAGTTCCATCATCTTCTATGCAAAATTCATCTGCTTCTCTTTGTGAGAAGAATACATGCCAAAAGAGTGCTTCTCTAAGAGATCATTTCATGAACCAGTCTGAAAAAGGTGATGGAGCCAGAAATGTGTCTACAATGCAAAAATCATCATCCTTATCTGCTTCAATGAGTGGGAATAAGAATATAACAAGCCTAAAGAGTGCTTCAGTTAAAGATTATTCAATGAACAAGTCTGAGCCAAGGGAAGATGCCAAAACTGATGTGTCTCAGCCTCAGGTGATATCTAAAGCAACGAGTCCTACGAGAACTTCTAGTAATGCAGGTGTGATGGACAAGGTAAGAGGAGCTGTGAATTCATTGTTCGGAAATGAGGAACCATCACAACAATATGGAGTCAAAACTTCTACTACACGCACTTCGTCGCAAACTCAACAGGGTAAAGGCACTCTTATTATTTATCCACTGTTCTGCTATATGATATCATATCGGTTTGATACTATCATCTTTTTTTCATGCAAACTATTTTGTCGCTACTGAAAAACCATAATTCACGTGATCGTTCCACATTTTGCAGTTGATCAGGAAGAGAACCGTGGGAGAATTCTACAGGCAAATTGAAAATCCTCCAAAGATGTTCTTTATACATTTTATGTGACTGCATGTATCTAATATATACTAGTACTTTCTTTTTTGCCATTTTGTTTATGTATCCAATAATTAGACTGGAAATCATTTCCAGTGTTTTGTAAAATTCAATTTGTATGAAATAAACTGTGTACCATGATTATCCACAAAAAAACGTGTGCGGTGTGCACTTTCGTTAATTAATACAGAAGGATTCATTTAGAAAAACACTACTGTCACCAACATTTTTAGATTGGCTGATTATTGCTTAATGTTGGTGGTATGGTCTCCGACGAATAGAACAAAAGAAAGAAGGAAAACAATGCACAAAATGATCTCAAGGTTTGGAAAAGTATTTCTTTACCTTTGATTTAAATTGGGCTAATGATAAATTTTCTTTCAGATATAATGAAGTCCCTTTAGTATGTTTTTCATTCTTGAAACTTAAGTTAAAACAACGATATAGTGTTTACAGAATAATAATTTGTGTTTTTTTATCTTTTATGCACTCAAAAATAAAAACAAATGAATTTACATATATTTCTAAAGTCTCTTAAGTTTCTTTGTACCGCAAAAAAATAAAAGTCTCTAAGTCCATCATATTATGAGTTTGAATGTATCTTGTTGTCGAATACCCTTATACATGACACATTTGCATTTATCCATGAAGACTATCATTTTAATTGGTGCTTATTTTATGAACAATCACCTTATTTCAGTTTTTGTTTATTCACATAAGAACATACATTTTTTTCAAATTGAGTTTTTAGTTTAATAAGTAAGTAACTGAAAAAGCTTTTACACTAACAAATAATCGGAAATCATTTTTCATGTGACTTTTAAAATAAATATTATATAATAGGTTGTTATTAAATGACAATGTAAAAAACTTACAAACTAGATATATTATTTATTCTTGTGTAGTTGTGTTTATAACTAGTGTGAAATATTATAATCATTTGGAATATTTAAGTTTAAACAAAACAGGATAAGTCTCTTCAATTCCATTTTCAATTTTTGCGCGGAGTTATGAAAAGAAATGAAACAAATCATGTCTTCATGTTTTGAAAATATCTCTCAAAAGAATATTGTGAAGATGAAACAGACATTTTTCATTGGTAATAGTTTACGTGTTCGATAACCAGTCTGTAAAACTTTGTTAATGAATAATTTATAATTGAGTCATCGCTAACTGAAAGATATACACAAGGTGACAAGACTCACCGAAGGCTATTACTACAACAGGATCGCAGGGTATATATATATATATTTGAAGTTGCCACTTCAAGGACTTATAGTGAAGCAAATAGTCATTAGCCACAAAAGTGACTAAAGGAGGAAAAGGTTATCTGATGCAAAAAGCTCCCCTAAAATTAAAAATATAAAGAAAAATACGAAAATCAAGAATCCAAAACTTTGATAATAAGAATAAAAAGACAATAATAACATTTGAATCTAAGTCAACAAGGATAATGTTGAGGAATTGAGGAAAGTAAACATCGAGGAGATTTATACCATTGAGTCATGAACAATCAACCATGTAAGGAAATCTGGCACCACACTTTAACTTAAAATCTTAAAGCTCAAGTTTATATCTCTTCTCTTCACTTATATGGTGTTCAACTTTTTCACTTATAAATCATAAGACTTTTGAAGTAGCAGAGATTCTCTCATCTTTTCTATGAGCAGGTGTTTGTTATAAGTTAAGTTTCTCAATTCAAGCATAACCACAATGATCATCTGTATTACCACCTATAATCCAATCCATTATTTCAAGTCATTGATTATTTTAATAAGATGTTATTAATTATAACTTTTTTTAAGGCAAGTACATTTATATTTAAGAAAAGGTAAAAGAGTTACTATAAGAAAGAATATAGCATCCCTTAAAATTTAGGGTGAACAATTTAAAGATAAGTTTTTCATACAAATGTAGTTTATGTCTAATTTTTCATTTCTATGTATCATATGAATTCCAAGATAAATCTAAAAGAAATAAATTTAATCATAATCACACATGTGCACAAATGCATGTACACAGGCGAAAATGTTTTGATTTAGCTTAGTAGGACAGCTAAATTTTATTAGCAGCAACAGTTACCCGAATAC
>Ga0315911_1000094_pt1 | contig 11321 bp, 4 predicted proteins | sample Edanod1MG_FD_207737 | JGI IMG/M metagenome (GOLD analysis project Ga0315911, IMG submission 207737) | Root nodule microbial communities collected in Santa Monica, California, United States - Edamame nodules 1 | ecosystem: Host-associated > Plants > Roots > Nodule | place: USA: California... | reverse complement strand
ACGGTCCAAATTGTTGTTGATATTTTATTTTTTTAAATTTTTTTCCTTAATATGTTTTTGTATTAATTGACATTTTTAATCTTAATAAGTGAAATCTGTTAATTGGCGACTTTTGGTTGGTAATACGGTGGCAAACTGCTCCCTCTAGTGTACTTGGGTTTATGGTTTACGGATCGTAGAATGCGGCCATTTTTAGAGCTCGAATATTTTAAACTCTCCATCCTGTCTTCTCTGTTCCCGCAACATCCCCATTTTTGTGTCGATCTTCTTTTTTTCTATGATGGCGGCAAAGACGGTAGTGATAGCGAAAACTTCAAACGAATCTGGGAGGTTCTGGTCCATTACAAACCCAACTTAAAAGATAAATATCATAAGTAGAGGGCTGAATTATGATTTAAATTTTTTTGCAAACCTTTTTCTAAGAAACACTACTGTGTGATAACTAACATATTTTGTAAAACACTTTTTAAAAAAAAATCAAATTTAAATTCTTTATTTGTTAATTAAAATATTCATTCACTTTAAAAAAAAGTTAAAAATATTTTTGACGGTCACTTCTAGCTCTTATAACAACAAAACTTATCCTAAGCTTTAAACAATTATCAAGTCATGCTTAATGTTTATTTGCATAGACTAATTTTAGTGTTTTACAAATGGATATACAAGTTTAACACTAACTTTTTTCTCTCAAAATATATAAGGTGTTTTGAGAGTTTTTTAACTGAGACAATTATAAAAAATAAACTTGAAGAAGAGAGGAAAAACTATATTTAAAATATTAGTTTATAATTTGTAACCTTAACTCTTTAAATTTTTTCGTATTTATAGTTTTTAGCTAAAAGGTGATTGTTGTCTCTAAACTATCTTATTTTGTTTATTCTACTATTAATCTTATATTATGATATATTTGGCCCAAGTTATTTATAGTTTTTTTTTCTCCTTAAAAGGAGAAGCTGGGCCAAACAATTTTTAAAATAAATCCTTAAAAATATAAGGAGGTATTTGGTATAGTTGTTTTCTATTTTCGTTTTCACTAGAAATAGAAAATGATGATGAAAATGCTTTTGGTTAGATTTTTGAAAATATTTTCAATGAAAATAATTTTCCAAATGAACCAAAAACTGGAAACAATAAAATCTCGTTTTCAGTTGAAACCAAAAACTTCATTTTGGGTAAAATGAAAACGTGGTGGCAAGGAATGAAATTTTAAACGAATCTAAAAATACATTTCCTTTTGAAAAGTGTTTTTATTTCTTGAAAGCAAAAAACAAGAAGTCAAATCAAACATGTTTTCGGAATTCTAATATTTTGAAAATGAAAATAATTTTCAAAAAATAAGAAAAATAAAAAATGAAAACAGAAAATGAAAATACAAACCAAACACACCTTAAGCTACTTATTTTCTATTAGAAAAATAAAAAACAAGTAGCTTTTGAAAAAGTTACCTAGAGGAACTTATTTTTAGCTTATGCGGAGCTTCTTCTCTACGGACCTCCCTTCGATTCATGAGTGATAGCATTTTATCTTCATTTTGGGTAAAATGAAAACGCGGTGGCAAGGAATGTGATTTTAAGCAAATATAAAAATACATTTCCTTTTAAAAACACATTTTCAATGTTTTTATTTCTTGAAAGCAGAAAACAAGAAGTCAAATCAAACATGTTTTCAGAATTCAATATTTTGAAAATGAAAATAATTTTCAAAAAATTAAAAAAATTAAAAATACAAACCAAACACACCATAAGTTACTTATTTTCTACTAGAAAAATAAAAGACAAGTAGCTTTTGAAAAAGTTACCTAGAGGAATACAATCGAAGTACATTTATAGGACATGTACCGTTTTGAGAAGGCATTGGTGGTGGGGTTGAGATTTGAGAGCTCACCATGGTGAATGAAAGCAAATAGAGACACATGAGTAGTGCAACATAAGTGGATGCAACATTTCCCTTGGAAGCCATCTTACACAACTAAGTAGCTAGCACAATAGTTAGTTTTGGGATGCTTAGATTGTGAATGGTGGAGAATGGTTGGAATGAATGTTGGAGAAGAGCAATGCGGGGTATTTATAGTCAATTGATTTTGTGATTTTTGGGGTCTTTGTTTTAAATTAAATGGATAGTATTTCAGCAAACCCATCACATTAATTATAAGTGAGATGTCGAGTTGTTTACCTTGAGTGGTAATATCGATTTTAACACATTATTATTCGAGATAACAAACATATCTCATTAATTATGAGTGAGATGCCGCATGAGTTGTCACCTTAACTGACAATGTCTATTACTACATTTTACTACTCGGGATAAAATATTTTATTCGTTCCAAAATGATTGTAGTTTTAATCTTTAATTTTTCTTTTATAAATTATCTGATATTTAAATATATTTTCCAAATTTATCCTCTAAAAAAATTATTATCTAAAAAGATTTAATAATATATTTATTAAAATTAAAGAAAAAATAAAAATATTAAGTAAAATTATCCCTTAATAAATACTATTTTTTTGAAATACTTATTTTTCTTAATATAGTATATATAGTTTTACACACATGCATGTGTGACTCTTTTATTTAACAACCAAAAGGATAATACATATTTTCTAATCAAATGTAACATATTAATTTAGATAAAATGAAACAGTAATTTCAATCTATTTATGAATATAACATAAAATGATTTAAAAAAAAAACTATTACACGAACTATTTAAACATTTTAATTTTTTTTCCCTTGGCCATTGCTTCTTCGGATAAGGCCAAGGACCAACCCTGCTAACTACACCAGGGTACTTGTGAGTCTAACATTTAGAAAAAATAAAATGTTACTAATCCTAACATGTCTAAACATTTAATGCCACAGTTCATAAAATTTATTTAAATGACATAACCTTGAGTGTAATTCATGACATCCTACCCAACTCTAATAAACCTAACTCTTTTGAACAAGTCCAGTAACTGTTTTAGAGCTGACCAAAAAGATATTCCAATTCTTATATAAAAATTATGATAAAATCACATTTACTTTAAAGAACCTATACATAAACATAATATAATTTCTGTTAAAAAATAAATAAATTAATATCTATACATGTGTAAAATAATTTTACACCATCATTCAATTACAAATCATTATTTAAATTAATTTAAGATAATTATTTTAAAAATCAACAAATTACCATACATGATGTGTTGTGATTAAATGATTATGTAAATTTTTTTACACTTTTAGTAAATAACCTTTTTACTAAAAAAAAAGCATAATACATTTGTGTACAACTAGTGTCGTATTTTGTGATGTTTGAGCTTTCTTTCATTTAATTTTAAAATATAAATAATTAAAATAATATAAAATAAAATTTATTTTAAAAGCAAAATATTTTAAATAATAGTAAATTTTTATTTTAAAATAAAAGATGATAAAATATAAAATTGTCTTAGTTTTAAATTAGCATAATAATATTTTATATTTAAGTCAATCAAGACATTTAAGCCAACCACATAAAAGTGTGTGTCAAATAACTTTCTTAATTTTAGGAGCTTAAGAAAGATGACTTGTGACGTGAAAATATTTAAACAAACAAACTCCTCCATAGAAGATAGCATAGTACCCTTAGAATAATATTTTTTATACACATTGAATATTTTTTTTTTTAATTTTTCAATAGACAAAAAAATATCGTATAAAATTCATAACAATAATAATTTAAAATTGAATTGAATTTATATACATTATCATTATAAAATATTTCTATATAAAGGCATTAAATCAAATTTTGACTATGTTTATTTATTTGTTTTATGAGAGTGTAAACTCCTTATTTATCAATTCAATTCTTATGCCCATGTAAAAATAAAATATACAGGATATCGATGCACAAGATCTTTTAGCCGTGATATAAAACTAATTAAGTTTCAAAGTGAAATATTTTAAATTAATGTAAAATTATATAGATTAGAGAAAAAAGATAATATAATATAAAATCATCTTCCATGTTTAAATGTGTTAATGTTTACTGGGTTCCGGTAGCTCACCTAAACTTTCTTGTAGGAAAAAAAAAATATATATTTAAATATATTCTATGCAATTTGATTCACATTCTAGATGAAATTTTGTATTCAAAATTTTTACAAAATTTCATCTTCTTTTTCTTTTTGGTGGAAATGAGGGGTTAAAAAACCCCAAACTGCATTAAAAACATCAGCCATAACGGCGTCCGTACAACAAGGATGAATAAAATCAAAGACGTAAATACGACCGTCTAAAGATAAGCCATAATTGGCCAACTTGTACGCCACTTGGTTTGCTTTGTGCAAAACATGCACCCGATCAAAAGAACCACCCTTCAAAGTGAACTTCTGGATACTCTTTACAATGCTAAACCAAGGGGTGAGAGGAGCTACACCCCTGCTTCAATAAACTTATAGCAATTTGGGAATTTGACTCCACAGTAAACATTTTGAAACCATGTTTCCATCCTATATCAATTCCATGAAACATTGCCCACAGTTAAGTATGTAGAACAAAGCAAAACCAATATTCGAGGAGAACGAAAAAACCACAACACCAAAATGATTTCGAAACACTCCTCCAACTATAGATTTCTTCTCGATATCATGAACTGATCCATCACTATTCAATTTAAATTGATTAGGCTCTGGATGGATTCATCTGATGGGAGGGATATGACGATCAACACATTGAATAGCCCCAAGATGCTTATGCTACATAATGCTAATGTTGACAGGATCAACCTGTTGCAAGATCATGTTAACAATAGCCGAAGGGTGTTCACTCTCGCTCTCAAAGATAAATTTATTTTGATTCCAACAAATCTTATCCAGAGCTTTTGAACACAAATCATAAGTCTTTTGAGGTTATGCTTACTGATGAGTTTGATTAAGTGTATTTAGAAAAGAAAATTTCTACATAGAACAACAATTTAAATAAACTCAGAGGACTGTCATGAGTCACTCAAAAAGGATGATAAGCTTGAATGCTCAAAAGAAGACTCAAAGTGTCATTGGTTATGTATTGCAATGAAGAAGTCAACATGCTCACTAGATGAAGAGAAAACTTCAAGCCATGAGAAGTAATCAACAACTAAAGGACAAGATTTGCAAAATAAACATGACAGAACAACATTGCCACGACACACTCAAAATGAAATTTCATCGACAGGATGAGTTCATTTTGGACATTGTATCTGGAATTCCAAAAATGAAATTAAGTTGTTCTTTGTGGCTATAGAAAGCTTGAAGAAAGAGCTTAAATTTTTTTGAACAATTCATGATCTGAAACAACCTGGAACATGGACAAATTTGAGCCTAAAGTTTCCGATGCTGATCTGCCTAGACAACTTGTTATGTGTGCAATAATTTAAAGATTGCTTGAGCTACAAAAGTACATTTGAGATGTTCTCAGTGTCTGTGAAAATCTAAGACAAAGATCTATATCTTTCATTAAGAAGTGTTGAAATAATATGACTTTTATCTTGGAGGAAATTAATGATCTAGATAAAGATGTCATTCTGTCCTCACAATATAACACAACTACAATGTTTTGAAGATTGCTTATGCTATAGTAGTCAAAATAACATGAGACTAATGCATGAATGTCAAGGATAGAATTTTATACATCTGTCATGAAGACATCAAAATCTAGTTGGGCCATTCAAAGGGTCAAATAAATAAATAAAACAGTAAGAAACATAACATGCTACAACAAGCTCACCCTATAATGTTTGGAATACAAGTCTGTTATGCCATCTCATCAAAGTATTCCTATAAGAAGAACATTCCATGAATTTCCATCTACATTAGAGAACTATCTCAAAGCAAAACATCATATGCAGGAAAGCTATGAAAGATCTTCAAATGATACAATGAAAGATTTACAATGAATAAAGCATAGCAAGAGTTTTGATGAGTTCATAACAAGTTCAGAAGTGATGTCTCAACCTTTCAAGTTAGAAGCTTACGAATATTTCAAAGAAGCCATTTGTGTTATGAAGTTAGTGCTTGCCTCTTAAGATCTCAACCTTACTAAGTTGCAAAGACATCAAGAAGGCTTTACATATAAAATTTATCAAAGGCTACAATGAGCATACAACATCAGAATGAAGTTGTACCAATGTCAACATTAGAATGGTGTAAGTAAGGACTCTAAGAATGAGAACATCAAAATGATACTATGATAATAGACTAGAATCAAGACAAGATAGATTTTGAGATGTATGATAATGATTGTCGAATCGTTTCAAAACAAATAAAACTAGGATTAATTTTGTAGTACAAGAATAACCTAGGTTGACTCAGAGATACAATTCAATTTGGTTCCGACTTCAATCCACTTACAAATAATAGGGGGAATTTCAACAAACAGTTTGTAGACAATAAACAAAAATTGCAGAAACACAAACAAAAATGCATAAAATGTAGAAACTGATAGAGTTTATGAAATAGGTAATGAAATAGATTCAAAAGCATCAATCCAATTCACCAAACCAAACATTTTGAATGATCACAGTTCTACAGATAATGATCATATTGTAAAAGTTCAGTCAATGTCATTAGAGGTAGTTCAATCGAATTAATCCTTAAATTCGTTGAAATGACAAATCAGATTGAAATACCATCCAAAATATGTGATTAAATTCAAAATTAGGAAATGAATCCATAACCTAATTCATTTTCAATCCTAAGCACATTCATAATCATAAGAATCAAAAATAGGATTGAAGAAGAAGATGAACATTCACATAGAATTAAAATACTAGACCAAAACTCAAGTTCAGCCTTACTTGAACTGGATTCTTGGATTGATTGATTGTTTAGCCTCCCATGATTATCATTAGTGCGAAAGAGCAAAAAAAATCGTGCAAGAAAGGAGAAGAACAAAGATGAAGAGAGGAAGAAAAATGAAGAACAATTGAGAGAAAAAATTTTGATCCTAAAACTTGCACTACAAAATTCTAAATTCTATTTTTGTACAAAATAAAGTAACTAACTAACTACACTAATATATATAGTGACTGGTCAGAAGGAAAGGATGGACCTTGATAAGACTCAACTAATCTATCTAATTAAACTAATTATACAAAACAAAGCCTAATTTCCTAGCCTAAAATTCAAGTGCAAAGACTCTGACTTCCAAGCCTAATATGACTCTCAAAACAACAGAATTGGCCCAATCTTATTTCTGACAAAATTGTATCTCTTTTCCTTTGCTTTCTAGGGACTACTCACATGCTCCATTTGGAGTTCTTTAGCATCCCATACGTCTTGCACAAGACAGATAGATCCATTAAGCACAAAAATCCAAAAATAAGCAACAATTATCAATTAAGTTCAATTATTTGCCTAAGACCAAAACTAAGTTAAGGTGAGAAAATAAGAGTTAAAGAGAAGTCAAATAAACTAAAATAAAAATTCTCGATCAAAGACTACATCAAATGATGTATTGAAGTCAAGATCATGCATTATCTATGCATCACAATGAAATTGCATCATAGTCTACATAAGAATGATGAATATCTTGACTTTGATGATGATCCTTGCCCCTCGTTAGTCATCACACAATCTCATTTTCCTTAAAATTTGCATTTCTAATGGGTTGTCATAATTAAAACTAGGGAAATGTGTATTCAACAATAGGTTGTCACCAAGAGTGTAACTTCCAAGATGAAGGCAGAGCAATTGTCAAAAGTGAGAAACTTTGCTAAAATAAAGTCCAAAAGGACAAGGAAAAGCCTTCAAAATGAATAAGATAATCAAGAGTCAGGAAGCTCTTGAAGAAAGATAGAACCAGAGAAGTTCTAATCTAATTAGATAAAGTGCAAACTCAAAAAAGCCATAGAAAAACTTCCAGGTAGGAAGTAAAGTTTAATTAGAGTTAGTAGAATTAGTCGAGTTCATATCAGAAGCATAATATAGCTTCATAGGTCCATGAGACCATCTAAATATCATAAGGTAATAGGAAAAATTTTGTAAAATTTTTGAAGAAATAAAACAACCAGAATCATATTGATGCTTTTGAAGTTTGAGAAAATCTGACAACCATTTCTCTCTTTCTCTCTCTTCGTTGTCACCGGATGTGGTGAATTGAGTTCTAACCTTTTAAGCTTCAAAAGTATCTTTTCCTTTTTGTTCTTGTGCAACAAGGCCAAAGCAACTCTCTTTAGAAGACATATGTTTTCTCCAAAAGAGTTGACTTATAATTGGCTAAAAAGGGAAAGACAAAAGAGAGATCTTAAGTTTCTCTCATCACAAGTCAAAAGCTCAAAAGGGTAAAAAAAAAAACAAATCAATTAAACTTTAAACTTTTTTGACTGCTTAAAACCTTGTTAGTGTTCTATCTCTCCTTCAATATCTTCTCGAGAATTATATCTTCTTCAATCCCAACCACTATCTTTATATCTCCTATAAATGAGAAACAAATCTCCCCATTAGCTATTAATATTTCTAAATCTTCGTTCGTGACATTCATTAATGAGAATCATAACAACTACGAGAAATTCACCATGAGCTCATCAAATTCATCTCATAATTTATGGATAATGATTTGGAAGCTAGCCAATCCAAAATTATGACAAAGCAGTACGCCAAGCTTGAGACTAGGACATTCTGACCGTAGTAGTGCTATTATTGCAGAACAAGTATTTGAGAAGACACAAGCCAAGTTTCCTCTGTACTCTAGATCTAGTCTAGGATGATATATATTCACTTTCCAATGGGCAATGGGGAATAAAGAAGGGTAATGTGGGTCTTTAGTTTATTATAAAAATTAAGGGGGTGTAGGATTATGAAGTGCGGGAAGTAATAACTAATGGCATACTGATTATCATTGCCTAAAACAATTATTAGATCTCACAACCCAAACCAGAATTTATATAATTTGCTGGGATAAAAACTTCAAACTTGATAGGCTTAAATATGATTTTGGTCCCTGCTATATACCCGTTTTTGGCATCTAGTCCCTAATAAATTTTTTCTTTCGAATCAAGTCTCTAATATTTTAAAAGTTTTGTCTAAGGTTCCAATTGTTAGTTGGGATCCGTTATCTGCTTATGTGGTCGTTAATCAGACACGTTGACATGTGATGTGTGGTGTCACGTGCTTACATGGAATTTTTTTTTAATTCTTAAAAAGTAATACGATGTGTTTTGGATTTAAGTTAAAAGAAAAAGCAAACCTCAAACCGAAAGAATCAACCTTCTCTCCTTCCATTTCTTACTTCCAGTGGTCACTCAATGACTCAACCACTATGTTTTTTCTTCATCATTCATCTTCTTCTTCTTCTTCTGCCTCTCTCTCTCTCATTCCCAATGCCCTCTCTCCACTTTCTCCCCAGTGCCACCACCGCTCCCAACTCCACATTCCTCCTCCACCCCTATTCTCCCCTCTAAAACCCTAACCCCCAAAAAACCCAAACCCCCATCCGCCCTCCTTTAGTGGAACTGCAAGCCCGAGCTCTCCGACTTCATCCCGCGTGTCGCCGTCATCACCTCCAGCAAGGGCAGCGTGGGCAAGACCACTACCACTGCCAACATCGGCCTCTCCCTTGCCCGCCTCGGCTTCTCCATCGTCGCCATTGATGTCAATGTCGGCCTTCGCAACCTTCTCCTCGGCCTCGAGAACCGCATCAACTACATCGTGATCAAGGTCCTTAATGGCAACTGCTACCTTGTCCGCGACAACCGCTTGTCCAACTTCAAACTAAACACATCGCGCACTTCAGCATGTCAACCTTCGGGCTGGTCATGTTTCCACCTACGTCCAGCAAAGTCACCAAATCTAATGGCGCGTGCAGTGACAGCACCACATTGCTCTGCAAAGGAGGTGGTGGTGGTGGAGCCTTTACTTTTAAGACCAAAGCATGGGACTCGTGTGTTCGTGAAGCTAAGATGACAACGCACTCTAGCATCAGTTTCACATGAACTGTTTTGGAATCTTCTTCGCTGGTTTGCAACGAATTAGAGTAGGATTTGGAAGAGGATGAGTTCTTTGGATTGACGGAAAAAAAACCTAAATCCAAACAACGTCGTATTACCTTTTAAAAAAAATCCACGTAAGCACGTGACACCACATGTCGCATGCTAACATGTCCGATTAACGGTCACGTAAGCAATTAACAGATTCCAATTAATAACAGAGGCCTCGAACAAAACTTTTAAAATATTAGAAACTCGATTCGAAAGAAAAATTTATTAGGAACCAAATGTCAAAAACAGATATATATCAAGAAAAAAAAAACATATTTAAGCCAACTTGATATATTAAAATTGACTTAGACAAAAATTTAATTATAATTAATCCCAAATAGAGAATGCTTATTTGCTAATATTAATTGTGCAGAAGTACCAGCCAGTCTCAATAATATGATAATTTTCAAATCATACTTAAATATTTAGAACCGTCCTTGCCCCTCGTTTGCTCTTCACACAACCATTAGATTTCTAAACATCCTATCCAACGAGAACTTTTCTTTTTTCTTTCTTACATTTGCTAGCCATCAGGCTTCAGCCCCCATTTAAAAAATGGCTCAACACAATTTTGTTTCAGTTTACAAACTGTCAAGAACACAATTTTGTTTCAGTTTACAAACTGTCAAGAACACAATTTACAATACATATATTTTGTGCTCATACCATCCAAAGCACCAGGCAATAGAAAAAAAGATGTGATGCAATGTCCTGCACTCTACTCTACTGGCTTTCCTGTGGTATTGATAGCCTCAATAGCCTGAGCTGAAGCATTTGAAAACTCCATCAGTGACTGGAAGAGAGGGGGAAGTGTCTTTTGGAGGTGATCTAGGGTCATGGCCCTACTATACTGAACAGCATCCAAATAATTTGCTTTCGCACTTTCCACTTGCTTCTTAAGGGCTTCGGTTTCAGTTTTCTTAAGATGTATTGGATGCCTGGGGCTTGTATCAGCCATATCTCCATCAATTCTTTGCTGCATCTCAGCCAAGGAGTTCAAGCATTTTTGGAATTTCCTATCGAGTTTTTCTAACCTTTTCAGAATGTTATCTTCCTGAATCTGTTGGCCAGTTATGGAACGGATGCATGACACAAGGCTTTTTATTGCTTCAGAGGTCTCCTGTAACCACACCAGAGTGCATGCACATTTGTAAGTCTTACTAGTTACAAGACAAACCACTCATAAAATTCTTGACACAATTTGCATTATAAAGAAAAGACAGTGCTTATTCAAATTCAAACAAGTCATTCAATATTGCAGATTGACTTTCGAAAACGTCCATAATGCAAGCAAGCAGCTTATATTTTGAAATCAAAGTTTTTGGGCAAAGAAATTGCTAGA
>Ga0315911_1000093_pt1 | contig 11333 bp, 15 predicted proteins | sample Edanod1MG_FD_207737 | JGI IMG/M metagenome (GOLD analysis project Ga0315911, IMG submission 207737) | Root nodule microbial communities collected in Santa Monica, California, United States - Edamame nodules 1 | ecosystem: Host-associated > Plants > Roots > Nodule | place: USA: California... | reverse complement strand
TCTAATTTCCTCATGAAGTTTGACAACATCTTGAGGTTGACCCTTAAATTCTTGATTCTTCAAAATCTCATCATTCAAGAATTTCACAGATCTCGTGTTTTTCACATTCCAACCAAATATTATGTTTACTTATTTTGAGATTTTCATAATCTTTGTGTGCTTGTTCACATTCTCTCCATAGATCATATCTTTCTTCTTATTGATAATCATGAAGTTTATTCATCTCTTTCAAATCCTTTTAAAGATCTTTTAGTTTGTTTTCCAACTTCTGAAACTTCTTGAGAAGAGTAGCTCTTTCCCTGGCACTTGTCTCAATCTTAAGACACAGCTTGGACTCTTTTTCTTTAAGAGTTATACAAGCTTGACATGTCTAAGTAGACTCGTCTAGTGAAACATCTACTTGATCCTAAAAGGTTTTCACAAGTTTTAAATGATCTCTAAATAGATTCTTGAAATCTCTCTGTAGGTTTTTATAAGCTTTTGAGAGAATAGATGAGTTAGATAGAAGCTCATGATAAGCTTTTCTAAGAGATTCAGGGTCGTCAAAATTTATCTCATCTTCCTGATCTGATTCAAACTCCTCAGAAGTTGTATCTACCATTAGGCATATGTTGGCTTCTTCATCATCTTCATTAGATGTGGTGTCGTCCAGATCCTCCTAGGTGCTCATAAGACCCTTCTTTTCTCTAATCTTGAAGAATTTCTTCTTATCTTGACTCTTTTCTAGTTTTGAGCATTCAGACTTGAAATGTCCAAGCTTTTTGTACTCATAGCAAATTATGAAGTTTTTGTCTTTATCTTTCCTTTCTTTGGACATTCTTCTTGAGGAGTTTTTCCACTTAGAGCCTCCTTTGTTTCTCCATGTCTTGTGGATATTTCGAGAAATAAAGGTGAGCTCATCTTCATCTGAGTCTTCCTCATATTCATTATCAGATGAATCATCAACTTTATGAACTTTGGACGAACTTCTCAAGACTTGTTCTCTGGTTGATGATGCCTTCTTATTCTTCTGACTACTGAGAGCCAGAGACTTTTCTCTTTTGGATCCATTGTCCTGCTGAAGTTCTTGTTCATGAACCTTGAGGGTATTAACAAGTTCCTCAAAGGACATCGAGTCAAGATTCTTTAATACTCTCAGCGTTGTTACATACATTCTCCATTTCCTAGACAAACTTCTCAAAATTTTGTTAATATGATCATAATTATCATAAGTTCTAACAAAGGATCTTAGTTCATTAAGAATGGTTTGAAAACATCCAAACATACATTGCATGTCTTTGTTTTCTTCCATAGAGAAGAGTTCTTACTTACGAGTGAGGAGACTGGGCTTGTTCCTCTTTACCTATGATGTTCTTTAGTATGTTATAGCCAGAGTGCCCCACATTTGTTTGGCACTTATGAAGCTGTGCACCTTGGTGTATTCTTCTTCTGAAAGAGCACACAACATCACATTCTGAGCCTTGGAGTTTAGCAGAAATTTGAGTCCTTGTTCCTCCATCCATTAGCCTCTAGGAATTTCATTCAGCTAATCATCATATGGAATATAATCTCCATTTTACACCATGTCCCATATATCTATATGAATCAATTTGAAGTGGGCTATCATACACTTCTTCCAGTAGTCATACTTTATGCCTTTGAACAGAGGTGATTTATTGGAGGAGAATCATTCTTCCATATCTTTGATATATTGTATCTTTTCCGTAGTATTTTCAAATACTCAACCCTTAAGGCCAAGCTATGATACCAATTGAAATAATAATAAACACACTAAAAGGGAGTGGGGGGTGAACAGTGTGTACAATATAAACTTGTGTAATATTAAAGCATATATAGATGGTGATATATATGTGACAAGTCGTCCACTGGAGATAACACAGATATTTAATGAAGGCAAATATGGTCATCCAATTACTTGATAAAAGAGAGTTCTTAAAACAATTTTTCAAATAAATACCTGGCGATAAGGTGATAGAGAGTGCTATAAGAACGCTTAATAAACTGTTATGGAGAAAAGTAGAAACGCTTGGTTTATACTGATTCACTCAACCTGAGCTACGTTCTATTCTCTTTTACTCACTAGTAAAAGGTTCCACTAATCAAAACTTGATTACAAAACAAGTATTCTAACTTGTCACTCTTGCCTTTATAAGCATTCTTAATACCACTTCTAACACTTTCTTATACCCCCCATGAATCTAAGAAAGCCAAGTATTGTTTAACACAAGGCACTCATGGTTTTCACAAACAAAAATTTGGATGAATACAAGTATTTTGTAACACTCAATGAATGAATAAACAATTAAGCTCAAATACAAAATTACTTTGCTTAGCAAAGAGTAAACAAATGAAAATTGTATATCAGTCGTCTGGTGATTTCAGCAGAGTTTTGCTTTAGATATTTTCTTGCTTTCTTGTAAGATTTATTGTCATTTGCTTTATGGATGGAGATTGCCTTTTATAGACTTAAGTGAAGGATCCGTTACAGGATCAATATCGATTCCTTGGAAAGGATGTTGTCTCACACTGGAAGATAAGGCTACATGCCATGCTCCTATTTGAAAGGAGTGAACCATAGTACAAACAACACCATGTGCTCCTTGTTTGTAGCAAAAACGACCTTTAGGAGAATATTCCATGAATAACTTCTATACTCTTCTATGTTATCCTTTCCTTAAATTCAAATGTTAGCAATTCAAAATAAAGCGAGACAAATTGAATTTGTATAAAATAAAACATGTGTACTTTCCTTTTTTGTCTATCATAGTTTTTTTATTGGCCGGATGCGAGTGTTAACCAAAAGACACAGTATAACATTGATTCTCATAAAGTGTTGAATGCTGAGTAAAACAGAGCATTCTCTCTTGGAGTGTGAACGATAATGAATATTGTTAACTCCTTTAACATATTAATTTTGTCCATTTGTGAAAAACTTGTTAGAACATCAATAATTTATATTTGTTGTTATTCATCAAAATCTAAGGTGAATGAGACGAATGATCATCCAGAACTAACATTTTTTTGTAATATAATAGTAATTTGTGCATTATTTGATATTTATTTAACACTATTAGCACATCATTTGTTAACATATGAAAGTAAAATATGCATTTTGGTTATAAAACAAAAAAATTAATAAATTATTTAATATTTATTACTAATTACTAGTTACCTAGTAAAAAAATATAATTATAATATGCAGTTTGTTCAATTTGATTTGATTTTTTATAATAAAACTTAAAAACCAAACCAAATTGTAAAAAGTGTGTGATTTTTTAAATGTTTTGTTTTAACAATTTTTTATTTAAGTATTTTTTTTATTTTTTTTAAATCGATTTGATAATTCACAAACGGTTTAGTTTAGTTTTCAATCCCCTAAAATAAGAATGGATTACATGTATGAAAAAAAATTATTATTATTATTATTATTATTATTATAAAAAATCTGAAAACAAAAGAAAGAGATTGAAGGGAGAAGGAGAAAGAAAAGGCCGTGGTTTCCGACGAGAAATGCTAAATCCTCCTACAGGTGAAGACCTTACAGCGTTCACAGTACACACACCTTACAGATGCCTGTGGCGGTAACAATACCCAGTTATCAGCACCGCATCTACGCTTCACTCATCTACATCGCCAAGGCTAAGAAAACCACCATGGCCAGCACCAGCAGCAGCAATCCTGGTGGGGCCTTCACCACCCTCCAAGAGAGGGTCACTTTCGAGAAGGAGATAAAAAAGAGCAAGTTCATCGCCATTGCTGGCCCCATCCCCGATGAAAAATCCGCCATGTCTTTCCTTTCCCAGGTTCACTTCCTCTCCCTTCTCTTGCGCTTATTTTATTTATTTATTTATTTTAACATTGGGTGTTTTGGCTTCGTTTGTTGTTATTAGGTACGGGATCCACGTGCCACCCACAATTGCTGGGCTTATAAGGTACCATAATAAAGGTTTTTTTTTTTTTTCTTTTACTTTGATGAAACAATGAGTGATGGTTGCTTGTATTTTTGCCTCTGCATTTTGGTTTTTGGGTCTCAGAAAATTTAGTTTGTTTATTAGGAATGTTTCACTCGAAAGGAAGGGTATAAGTAGGAAATGATTTGTCTTTTGCCTTGCTTATAGTTGAAGATAGCTACTTTGTGGTCCCTATGTATTGAGGTTTCAGCTATCGTAGTCTCAGCCTCAAGGTGGTTGATAATACTTTTCTCATTAGCTAGTTTAATTACAAATTAAGGGTGTTGATTGGATTTGGAACATAGAAGAGGCATGGCATAAGTGAAGATAGAAAACATAATAAAACATATGCATAAAACAGATAATGAATTGTTACTTGTCTGCACTATGCACAAAACAGATTTTGTCTTCCATTAAGGTTGTTGATTGGATTTGCTCTTCTATTTTTATTTTATTTTATTTGTTTTACCCTTCCATCTGTTATAACAGGTGGGGGATCAATATCGGTCCAATGATGATGGTGAGCCTTCAGGAACAGCTGGGAAACCAATACAAACTGCTATTGATTCTTCAGGAATAGATAGAGTAATGGTGGTTGTGATCAGGTTAACCTCGACCTTATTTTAACATTTCACTTTTGCATTTTTTTTTTTTGAAGGGATTTATACATTTGATGTGTACCATTTTATACCCTAAAAAGATGTTTTGATGCTCTAAAGGGATTTATACATCCTTGAGTTTTGAAAATATCAGGATTGTTTTTTTTTTTTCCTTTACAAAGTTCCTGTGGCGTGTGTGCTTTTGGATGGTCTTGTGCATAAGCCAATGCTATGTGTATTAAGCACTAAGCTGTTTTGTTTTGGTGCTGGATTTGGATTATAATTTGTTGTGATCTATCTTAATCAGGTATTTTGGGGGTATCAAATTAGGCACTGGAGGATTGGTCAGGGCTTATGGAGGAGTTGCATCAGAATGCTTGAGAAATGCCCCAACTTGCCTTGTAAAAACTAAGGTGGCTATTTTCTTAGTCTGTTATGCATCTATAGTTTTAGGCTTTAAGCTGTACCGAGCATTTCACTTTCTTAAAGGCCTTTTGAACTCATTATGCTTGCTTTTGGTGTGTGGACTTATGAATAATCTTGTTAAAAATGTAGGTGCCAATGGGTGTAGAGGTTCCCTTTGAGCTAGTTGGAGTTCTCAACCATCAGGTTAGTTCTTGCCTGATATATATCAATGACTTTGATTGGATACTGAAAAAAGCTGATGAGAAGTATAAGATTTTCCCAAAATGATTTTTAGATAGTCATGGTTGTTTCGTAACTAGTTCCTGCAAATGATTGAATCTTACATCAATTTTTGAGCTGCATATTTTAATTTCTTCTTGTTTATCCCTTGTTTTTGGCCAATCATGTCTAGATTGCATTGTTAATTTTTCCTTATCAGAGATTTTGCTGGTTCAATGACTCCAAGTTACAAAACCTTTGCTGTTTTTTATTTTTTATTTTTTAAATTTATGATAATGCATGATTACAATCTAGCTTCTGGTACTTGTGCGCTTACGGGGTTTATGATGGTGAGGATTGAGGAGTGTATATAAGTATAAGCTGTAACCATACAATTACCACTGTATATGTCTCTGTTATTGCAACTTGCAAGAACTACACATAGTTAATGTGTTACAATTCTAAATGTTTCTGCATCTATTGCTAATTTCTCCTTTTCATTTCTTTTTATTTATTTTTTTCCAGCTGCAGTCTTTTCACGTGGAAGACATCAAGCAGGATTATGATACTGGTAAAGATGGCATATCTATGGTTACTTTTAAAGTTGATTTTGATCAAGCTGAGAAATTGGAGGATGCAATCAAAGCCAATTGTAGCAGAGAATTGCAGTTTTATAGGCGTTGAGACGTGATTACAAGAGATGTGACTTTTGGATTTAGTTTATATTTTTCTTATATATGGTAGATGCTTCTTCATCTGAAGATTGGATGAATTAGACATCTCCAGGATTTTTTTACTAATTTGCAGATATGAGATTAACTTGTTTACAGAATTGTTTTGAAAACTAAAATGTATTTGTTTGTAATTTACTAATGATGTTACATAATTTGTAAATTCAGTAGAAATTATAACAGATTATGAATTTAATTTGATAGTGCAAAATATTTATACAGAAAATTCCATAAAATTTTACATATTGATAAATATATTAAAATGTTTTATACGGATAACTCTTGTTTATACAGAGAATACATTTGTTTTGCAGTGTTAGGATGATTAACTGTCATAGCTCTGTTGGCTGCTGCTAGTGACTAGTATAACTCCTTTCATGTTCATAAGAAAGATAAGTGACACCCAAATATGAACATATGAATATTATATAAGACACAACGAAGGAGAGGCTTCGGAGATAGAACAAATGTATATTCAGGGCTATTTTGGGTAAGCTTCTTTAGGAACAATTCTAAGAGAAGAAAATAATGAGATGAATTTTTCCATAAACTAAAATGAACTCTTCAGTAGGTAATCATTATTTTCTTCTCCTATAAGTGTTTCTAGAGAAGCTTATTCAAACATTCCCACAGCTGAGACAAATACAGTATGTACAGAAAAGAATTGACAATAAGGATGGGTAAGGTTCCATAACAATCTAGTGGAGCAGAGGAAGTGCTCAACATGGTGGGAAGATATTTGGAGTTTGGAGAATGGTGGGAACGGGATTAGAAAATTCTGGTTTAAGGAAGCGGTGGAGAAACAAGTTGGACTTGGTAATGACACATTGTTTTGGAAGAACCAGTGGGTAGAGGGAGGTCCCTTGTGTGTTCAGTATCCTCGTTTGTTTTCTTTAGCAGTTTCTAAGGATGTTACAGTGGCAGATATAAGTTAGATATAGGTGGTGTAGCAGGGTCTGACTGCGATACTTGGAGATGGATGATTGATCCAAGTGGTGGCTACACGGTGAATTCTGCATTCAAAAATCTCATGGAAACCAATTGCACAAGTATTGAAGGGGGATGGAAGCCACTATGGAATACTCTGGTGCCATCAAAAATTAAATCTTTCATTTGGTGTGTGGTAAGAAATCGTGTACCAACAAAAGATAATTTAGCACGTAGAGGAGTTTTACAACCTTTATAATGTGTTTGCATCGGCTGCAAGGAGATGGAGGAATCTGTCAATCATTTGTTTTCTGAGTGCCGATACTTCAGTTGTGGATTGTGGTAAGCCTGTTTTCAGTGGTTGGGAGTGCAGTATGTCATACACAATAAGGTATGGAGGAATTTCCTGCAATATACTGGGCTGTTATATAATCCGGGTGTTCGTGGGAATGAAGGCCAAGTAATATGGTTTGCCATGATGTGGGAAATCTGGAAATGCAGAAATGCAATGGTCTTTACAGGAAAACAGACCAGCATTGATGATATGTTATCTAAGGTCAAGATTGCATGTTGGTAATGGTTGAAGGCCAAACGAAAAGGATTTGTGTACCCTGTGGTAAATTGGCAAACTAATCCTTCAGTTTGTGGGCTCTTATACTTGCTGTTGATGGGATCAAGATTGTTAGGTGAGGAGTTCATGTGGGATTGAAGATTCATCAATTGCCACGGATGGTGTTTCAGCTGCTATCTTTTATTGTTTTAGACTGTTTAGTAGCTGTTATTTGAGCTACTAGTTTGTTCATGTTTCTCAATCTATGAAGTTTTTGTGAGGCTTTCATGAGGTTATCCTATGTAAACATAACATGTATCTTCTGTTATGATTTTGGAACACACCTTGTGGGCCAAATCATTTAATAAAATTTGCCTTTTAAAAAAAAGGTAAGGTTCCAATTATTTAATGGATGCGGACGGGAGAATAAATTGTCGGAAGTGGCTGTGTGTCATCTTGGGTTTCTGTTGGACGTATTGGATGTGTCAACAGACATTGGATTTGAAGAAAATCATCAGGATTTTGCAGCACATTTTGGGCCAGCCATCTTCTTAAGTTGGTTTTACCTGTACTCCACTATCACAATTAAAAGATTTAGGTAAAGGATATCTAAAACTAATATTCATCATAAATAAATAACGTGGCAAGGACAGGGAGTAATAGCTACTACTACCAAGCTATTTTCGCCTTTTCATCTAATCACCATAATAGATTCTTGTATGATTCACCATAATTATTCTGTAGGCATTTGTGTATGCCGATGGCCAAAATCCAAATGTTGTACAGCTGAATATATATGACCGGACGTAGTATCATAAAAACTAAAAACCCCATCTTCCTCTACTTTTATCGTCCGTTTTGTAATTGAACCAGAATTAATCTAATTAGTCATTAAAAAAAACACATTAGTCGCTCGTCTTACCAAAGAAATTATCCAAAATTCAAATTCAAAATGTCTTCACACACAACCAACAACAAAAAAACATAATTAGCTAAAATTCAGAATGTCTATACACTAATAAGATACGAGTCGTCATGATTCCAACATCCTTTGGGCATCATCATCAAGTCAAAGTCATAAGTCATATATATCCCAACACCCTTTGGGCATCATCATCAAGTCAAAATCATAAGTCATATATAGTATAATCCAGCAAACTGAAGAACAGGACCAAATCTCCAAAAAGAGAATCACAGTCCTTCCAGCTATTCATAAGTGCAACATATTTCCTAATTACCTCTCTAAAAACCCAAACTAGTCTTCCTTCCAAAAAAGAAAAAACTATTACACCCCAAAAAATATAATTCATTCATTATATACATATTACAATAAGCAGAAGCGGCATTGCAAAACTGCAAAATTCAAGCAATGCATGCTTTCTTTTCCTAAACCCTCAAACACATAGTAATCAACAAAAACCCTAACAAGTTAAACTTCCCCCTTTTTCAGATTCTCCGAAAAATTGTGACAAGAACCACACTGACACAGTAAACACTACCTCACCCCATCATTATCAGATTCACCATTATTAGCATCAACAAACCTTTTCATTTTCATTCTATTAGCCACCGTCTTAACCCTCATCCTCTTCCTCGCCCCATTCCCCTCACCCCCGAAACGACACCGTTCGCCAACCGGATACCTCACCGGCAAGCTCATGTGGTAGCAGTAATACTCCTCCTTTCCCGCCACCACCGCCTCCAGCGGTGGCGGCGGCACCGCCGCGCCGTGGAACGTCCTCTGGCAATTCGAACACCTCAACGTGCAGTCCTCGTACTTGCGCTCGTACTCGTGCAGGTACCAGCAGTAAGGGCACATTGTCCAAAACGACGCCGTTCTGGCTGACTCTTCGATCTCTTTGTCGAAGCGGGCCTTGCGCGTTGGGTCGGAGATAACGCACCAGGCCTCGCGCACGCGCATGAGGGCCTCGTCGGCGAAGGGGAGCTTGTTCTTGTTCGGGTCGAGGAGCCGCACGAGGGTCTTGAAGTGCTGTCGTGCTAGGTCGCGGTTGTCGGCGCCGCCGGGGTGGAGGCGGAGGACGGAGTACCAGTCGTGCGGGTGGGAGGGTCCTCGGCGGCTCTCCGCCGCGGTGAGGACGTCCGCCACCGCGAGGATTTGGTCCAGATGGAGGGAGACGGTCGGGTCGGATCTTGAGATTTGGTTTGCGGACTCGCGGCAAGCGGTGAAGCTGCGGCGCGTGAGAAGAGAGAGACATGAACGGAGGAGGGAATCTTCGGACCCGCCGAGGGTTCCGTTGTTGTCTGTGTCTTGTTTCATTTTTTTTTTTTGTGGGGCGGTATTCTGACGAGGGGAAACGGAGGGGGTAAACTATGTGGGGGAAACTGAGGGTTTTATATTTCTGGTTTTTGAGCAAGGTCCCCTATTTTGAAATTTGACGGTGAGTATGCTCTTTTTATAATTAAAGTGAGACTTTTGGATTTTATGAATTTCTTGAAAATAAATTTTGTTATAGATGGTTTCATTTCACAAGGATTTATGAAATTATACATATACTTCCTCTACATTAATCTCTATCTCAATTAAAATCAAACCATTTTCTATTAACAGAAAAAAAATCAAAACATTCTAATGTTATCTCTTAAACCAAAATTAGTCCTTTCTAAGGTTGTATCAAAACATTTTGTTGTAGATTAAGAGTTCCTTTGTTACACTTTTTCATAAAAGAATACCTTGTTAAAAAAAAACAAAATCATTTTTTTAATGCGCTTGTTTTAGTTCTTTAAAATAACCAGAAAGATGAAAAAAAATTTATTAAAATTAGAAACTATTTTGAATAAGTATTTTTTCTTAGAAGAGATTACAAGTATAATGGAGAACCACTAGGGTTTTTTCTATGCGAATGCCATGGGTGGAGCAGGTTTAGGCAACGAACCACTGAACAACGGTGGTGGAGGTAATATATGTCAATACGGATAAGGTGACGAATAACAAGGAAAAGATGGTAATCCCTTGAAACTGATGGTGCATATTGATACTTCAGGTTTTGAAGGTCTTTGTGTGCCATGGCAATATGCTCTTGCTGTCAAGTTACTTGGCAAATGGATTGGCTATAAATGTAATGTCTAACCGTCTTGGTAAATTATGGAAACTTATGGCAGGTTTTGACATGATTGATATTGACAATGATTATTTCATGGTGAAATTTGACCTGGAGGGAGATAGGGTGAATGTCATGGAGGGTGGTCCTTGGATGAACTTTGATCATTATCCCACAGTTCAAACTTGATCTCCAGAGTTTTGTTCCCCCTAAAGCTACCATTGATAGAACAATGGTATGGATTTGTTTCCTAGGCCTTAATCTTTTCTTTTATGATGGGAGTATACTCTTGGCTTTGGCAACTGCATTGGTAGGCCTATTAGGGTGGACTCAAACACCCTAGATGCTTGAAAGGGTAGATATGCGAGTAAGTGTGGATATTGATTTGAACAAACCAATGGTTGAGAGAGTTTGGATCCAAGAACACTGATATAAAGTAGAATGTGAAGGTTTGCATCATATTTGTTCATAGTGTGGATGTTTGGGCATTTGTTAAGGGGTGCAAAGTTTCAGTTCAATCACCAATGGAAGAGTCTTCAAAGCTTGATCAAAATTCGACGGTTGTCCAAATTTCACCTAACCAGACGGCTCTGGCGAATTAATCAATGTCAATGAATGCAAATGATTCCAATATTGGCGTAATGGATACAATCATTACCATTAATTCAGGTATCCAAAATCAGGTTTTAATACATGGCGATTGGCTAATTGTGAAAACAAGAATCGTAATTCTAGATAAAAGGAAGTTATAGATCAAACCAATAATAATTATGGTGCAAATAAGGGCATCATGTAAATAATTATGGTGAACGCAATTCACGAATTAATGAGCCAAAATTCTCGATTCCAGGGGTTGCAATAGAATATCAAGCACTTAAATGAAATCTCGGGCC
>Ga0315911_1000092_pt1 | contig 11558 bp, 4 predicted proteins | sample Edanod1MG_FD_207737 | JGI IMG/M metagenome (GOLD analysis project Ga0315911, IMG submission 207737) | Root nodule microbial communities collected in Santa Monica, California, United States - Edamame nodules 1 | ecosystem: Host-associated > Plants > Roots > Nodule | place: USA: California... | reverse complement strand
TTTTCTGTACCCAGGATCCGATCCCGTTGATCAGTGATCAGGATGATACGATTGGTTGTAAGACTTGGTTGGAACACGAGGTTTAGCCGAATATTAGTTATTCGTTTTTGAACTGGAATGCCTTCGTCCGAGTGCGTGAATTCCCTTCCAGACAAGAAGAGGAGCTTTAGCTTTAGAGCGCCCAGAGGAGTAAAGATCAGCTATTCTATTCCTATCTTTTGATGCTTAGCTGCTCTTCCGCAACTGGTTTTGAAACCTATATGTCTTAAGGAGGGCTAGCTCATCCTTTAATCCGCATTAAATGGGTTAATGGGAAGCTCAAGAAGGATGGGTATTGCGCCCGAGTGAGCGAGTTAAAGGTAGTCATAACCCTGAATAACCTGAAGTCAGTCCGGCGAAGCTAGCTAATAAGGAAAAACCCCTCTTCTAACTCCCTGCCTGTAAGCCTTCTTTCTTCCTTACTCTAACAAGTAAGCAAGTCAACTACCTTGGTAAGAAAAACAAATAGGATTTCATAATAGAACTGGGGACTAGAGGCCTCTCCGATTGAGAGGATAAAGTCTGTGATTCAAAAACCAAACCAGTTGTTAGAGCTGGGTCGGATAGGCAATCAACATGATTGGTCCCGTCCCAGTTTAAGTAGTTGGATGTTCGACAAGCTAGTGTTAAGCATATTACTCATAAGCTAGTGACTGAGATTTGAACTCCGTCATTTGGGAATTTTTTCTTTCTACCTGAAAGAGTCTGACCGCTAAGGGAACCTAGGCTGTCAACCCGATCTTGCTACTTCGACTTCGAAAGTGCCCTTTCACTCATACTCATCGTGCCCAGTCATAGTCATTCCGAACAAAGCTGCTCAGCCATCTAAATAAAAGTACCCTACACAAAAGGGCCCCCTTAACCACACGGCCTAGACTCCGTTGGTGAATCACTTGAGCCTTGAACCAAAATCATACCCATCTCTTGGGTGCCTCTTTCAACGGATGATGGACGAAAAGAAGGCATCAAACTAGAGAAAGAGAAAAGCTGGTTCTCCTCTTACTATTTACACTCCTTCATCTGAACCGAAACGCTACCTTTACAATCCGATTCTTAAAGACTCCTTGTCATGAAAGACAAAGATGAAACTACTTCTTCTTGCGACCGGCGTGCTCTCCTCTTGGCTAAATAGTTTGGTCAGATCCCTTCCCCTTAGTGAAAGGGGTCGCCCTTCGCAAAATTCCCCCTGCCGCCTTTTGCCTCTGCTCCTTCTTATGGAAGGATTCGCCCTTCTTCCCGCTAGACTTATCTCTTTTGGACCTTGTCACAGCCTAAAAACCCCCTCCTCTTTTTCAGATTCGGATTAGTTAAAATAGCCTACGCATTAACAGGGAAGTGCTAACCATGCTAAGACCGTTTACGCTGCAAATTTAACTGATTACTAGTCATAAATCCTATGCATCCTCTCTTCATGCCAAAGCAGATTTGTCCACTTCTTCGAGAATAAGAACAGGAGATTCTTGCTAAACTGGGGATTAACAGTAAGAGCTAAGACTGTAGCCCTGTATTGATTGCAGTCTCCGAAGGTAGGTGAATGAGGACGCATACCACAGCACCCAGAATAGGTAAGTTAGGAAAGTTAACATCAAACCACCAGGCATAGCGTGATGCCAATGAAGACAAGCAAAATAATGCAGTTAAGTTTCTACGATACGGTCTTAGAGACTGGGGATAAGAACCAGTCTAGAAAGAAATCTCCTCTTATTATTATAGTAATAAGGATACATCTCGCCACTCTAGGACTATGCTTCTAATCTACTAATCGGTAAGCATTCCCCCGCGATCCACTCTCGTTCTACTTCTTTCTCATCTCAGAATCGATAAAAGTAGCGCTTCTTCAAGTCTTTGTGATTGAAACTCGTACGAGAAGGTAGAGGAAAGGAACTCATCCGCTAACGTAAAGTAGTTATGAATAGTTCATTCGTTCCACTTCTATAGCTGGAAGAACTTCAGATAGTCCGCCAAGCATGTGTAAAGCATATGGTAGAAGCTCCACCTTTCTCGTTTCTAAGGTAAGAGTCGAGTTCTCACTTTGTCTTATTCATTCAATTCACTCAGACTCTCTATCCCAACGTTCAATCTTTTCTTTTATAACGGAGTCCCCGTTGAAGTCAGACAAGTGAAGTGTCTTCGTGTAACCACTTTCCGAACTCGCGTATTTCGCCAGCAACGTAGTTCCGCTCGCTCATTTGGTATCAAATTCAGGCAACAAGATAATGGGATGCAGCCTCACTTCATTCATGCATGGGCCTTCCACAAACGAAAGCGAACCAATGCCTTTCCTTTAGTGGCCGCGGTTCGCTTCAAAGTAAAATTCATGAGCTTGTTAACGGTACCTGGGCACCTCTTGCTAGCTGTTCTACCGCCATCAAAGATGGCCTGTAGCTTGATTTCGAACAGAGAAATTGCTTCTTTCTATCTATTAAAGGATAGACGAGCACACGTACGCGAAAGAAAGCCAAGGAAAGAGCGGCAAAAGCTTTTTATCTTTTATTTAAAGAAGTAGATGCCATGAGGATGCCCAATGGAGAATAAGATGTCAGCTGGGGGATTCAAGCTCTATACCTTACCTCTCCCAAAGAAAAGCCGGTTAAGTGGTATAATAGTCCGACACTACGTTCCTCGATCTTCTACAGCAAGGGGCGCCGCCCTCCCCCTTACCACTCTTTTCCACCCTCTTTCCACTGCACACCAAGCCAATCTCGAAAAGAAAAAGTACACTCGATCAATCCAAACAAAAAAGTGTAGAACTTCCCTCTGCTAGCAGCTTTCTTCTCTTATGAAATTTTATAGTCGAGAAATTTCATACCGTAAACTCTTCCTAGTAGCTACCCGTCGCTAGCAGCATTAGAGCCTCTCTCACTAAATTAGTGAGCTTTGGGAAGATTAAAGAAGAGAGGGGAAATCTCACTCACGGAACACTTTCTTGTTCCAAAAAGACCAGAGTCCGACACTTGACAATGAAAGAACAGACAGAAGTGGAACGAGAGGGGAGGTGACGAGTTGGTAGCTCACCTCTTCCTTTGTTGCTGGCATAGACAATGGGAAGGTTAACTTGGTGATTGAGTTCCGAATTCCCTTCCTCTGCTCTGGCGAGTGACTCTTCCGGAAATTCCATGGATGGGATTCATCAAAGGGATTTAGGACATCCCACTGCCACCCGCATTCTGGGATTGCTGAAAGTCTGGTTCTAACGTAGGATTTTTTCAACAGGCAATTGTTAAATTGTTTGAATGCTGTCCTTCCACCGTCTTTAACTGCCTCGAAAGAAGCCTTAAGTGGGGTATAGTTATTTTATAGGTGCAGGGAGTCAAAGGGGTTGGACAAAGCAAAGCTGGCAACGCAAAGCATGAGGGGCGTACTCACACGTCTTTTGTGGCAATCTGCAGGCAGGAGGGCAAAGGGTTACAGGGGAGAGTCAAGTCAAAGCAGCGGTTCTCTTTCTGCCCCTACGGGATGCAGCTTCTCTTGTTGAGGCGAGTCCGGTTGCTTCGTAAGTGAATAGGGGTGATGAATGGAGCTCCCAGACAGCGAGAAAAGAGTAGAGCGACAATGCAAGGAGGCTCGTATGAGTTAAGCTTCTTCCTTTCTAAGGTAGTAAAGTAAGTAAGTGAAGGAAGCAAGAACTGCGGAAGAGGATCAGGCGCAAGAGGAAGCGGAATAGGAGCTTTTCTATCTATAATAGGAATAGCAAGCAACGGACCAAGGAACACAAGCCAGAATAACAATAACTTAGAGCTCTGTATTAGGAGCTAAAACGGGTTAGGGATTCTTGTAGGGACGGTGCCAGTAGGGCAAGCCAAGCAGGCTTTTCAGCTAGCTCTTTTACTTGCGGTTGGTTAAGTCGAAGTCAAAGGGAATTTAATTTAAAGGTTTTTCGTAATTGAAGTGTTGAAGTCAATGGGTAACGGACAAGGGTTTTCCTTTAGAAGCGGTGGATTTCATCCCCCATGTCATGTCCATCCTTAGTCTCTTTTTCGTAAACCTAGCCTATTCGACCTAACGACCTCGGGCAAAAGTCGATCGGTCAAGAATCCGGTTCTCCTACGATGGCTCTAGTATTCTTTCAGCTCTAATTCGGTTTCCTCTTGCTGGTGCGGTGGAAGGCGAGATGAGGTTATGGCTATTCGAGGCGATTCTTATGGATCGCTCCTTCCTTAGCTGGTTTCGGTTGTATGATGGAAGTGGAGATCTCGAGAGCAGCATATTAGTAATTTCGAAATTGCCAGCAGAGACACTGCTCACGATGAGAGTTTGTTGCTGAAGCACTTTTCTGCTAGTCTTTCGGGTGTCGCATTCACGTGGTATACACGCACTCGATCAATAGTTGCGCCGATATGGTAGACGCCTTTCACCGAAGATTCTATTCAGTAGCCCGCAAAGTAACCTATATGGAGCTTGCGGCGACTAAGCATATGCGGGGTAAACCTTTTGAGACCTACTTGGCTAGGTGGAGGATCTGAAATAAAATGTAAAAGGGAATTTGAAGAGAGCGAGTTGAGTGGCTAGCTTTACTGATTGAAGTGCTGGTGGCTTGTTTGCTTTCCTCTTTCGGGGAGCAGGACAGAGAGCCTAAGGGACATAGGCGGAAAGACTACGGGAAGGCTTGTTTGCCGGCCGGCGATTAATGCTTTCCTATCTTGAGTTATTCCCTGTGATCCATCTATGAGATCGCTTGCACCGGCAGAAGTCTTTCAGATCCTCCAAACTAAAGCCGTCGAAACAGAACTCAACCGAAGCCCTTTCCCGTAACAACCTAACCTACAAGAAGGACCGAAGGGGGGCTCGGCCTTCCCGAAGATCAACTTAACCAAACAAATAGGTAGAAAGATTGCCCGCATTGAGCAGTTTGAGCCGAATCTGCAACTCTATTGGGAAGAAAGAGGATTCAAAATCCGGATCCTACGGACTCCCCGCAAACATTACTCTATAAATGTTCGGAAATTCTGTCCCATTATTTTACCTTTTCTAATTGTAATGTTCAAGAACCACACACCTGGCTCGAGCTAGCGAACAACCTTGCTCTAGCAAATACAGCGACTCCCGCGGGTATAGGCACTCACCCTAATCTGCAGCTACTAATCGAATTGCAGAATCAAGTCTACATCGAGGGTGCTCGAATCTGACTTGCATGGAACAGTGGCGTTGGATGATGAATTTTTGGCTTCTGTTATATTTGATTTTCAAATAAAGGAAGTGACAACGTTAATGCCCGAGGAGGTTTAATCAATAGTTATAAGAGACCACTCAGGCACATAATCCGAAATAACCATCAGGCACCGGGGAAGGAGGTCTAATTTACGGAGTAAAGCAGTAAGTATAAGGGCTTAGTGCTCCGATTGCGCCTTAGGACTAGGACTGATAGGTAAATGCCCCTGACTCTTCCAATGAAGGTGGGTAGGCTTTTCTTTTGTTTAGGATTGGCAAGAGGATGGCTGCCTCGGTCTCAAAGCTGTTAGATAATGCGCTCTTATCAATACAGGGACGCGAGAGGAATTCCTCGAAGGTAGTCCCTAAATAAAGGGATAGGGCATTATCGGTGTGGGGATATCTTTGAATATGACTCTTAGTATAAGAAGGAAGAGGTTGGGGCTTTCTTTCTCTCCTGTTTAGGAAGATAGCAGGCATCAAGACGAAGAGATAAATTCATTCCTATGAAAAAAAAAATCAAATGTTGGCTAGCGGTAAGATCGTTCGGGCGAATCCCCGTGCTGGAAAGAAAGCGAGAATAGAAATGACTGTGCCATTCTTTCACATCACTCTTTTCAGTCTTAGATGCACCAAAAAGGCTCTCGAAGGCCGGCAGCAAAAGAAGAGTTATAGCGGGCGAAGTAGGAACCCACCCCATATGGGCCATCTTCAAAGGGGCGTAGCGCTTGCTTACTCGAAAGAGTAAGGACTGAGGTGCGTAGCGAAACTTTTGAAGCCAAAGTACTGAGGACGCCCTACTTATTTATTTCGGGCCGCACTCTTCTCACCTTTTACGGAATGCTTTCGCCAGAAAAGAAAGTAATTTCAGTCATTTTGTCTTCCTTCGCTCCGAAGCCCCGTACCGCTCATTGGTACAGTTAAGGCGCGCGCCACTTGGTTCCCGAAAACACTGTCCTCGTCCGGCTGGTCGGTCTATTACCCTTTAAAGCGGATCCTTATTTGACCTTCGGCCAGGGGGAGGAATAAGTCAGAGACATTAGTAGAGTTCGTTCTGTGTGGGACGGAATCCTGCCTTTCCTGGCGTAACAACTGCTCCGTACTCCTAAGGATCTCTATGCCACTTGTGATTCCCAGCCCTAAGGTTTCTTTTATCGGCCGATTCCACTGCCGTAGGGCTCTCTTGGAAAGCTACCGCCTAGGAATGCACTTTCTCCAGAACCTGAAAGGTGCCCCACAATAAAGACTATTAGCCACAAGTGGGAGTCTTCTATCAGTTTAGTACTTACCGTTCTCGCTTTCTTCAACAGTAAGAGAAGGACTTACACCATCCGGGGACGGGAAGCCTCTGAACCTTCCGTCCCACTATGTTCAACTAAGCCACTTCGTCCCTTTCTAACAGCTGATTCAATAGCTGCGGATTCCTTCGCCTATTATTCCACCCAAAAAGAGAACTGCGGATTCTCGATGGTTGAACAGAAGAGAGACAGGGCAAGCAATTGATCCATACCAGCCGGTTCCCACCGCTAGACGAGGATCGGCCCACCAGCAGGGGAATTAGGTACCGGCTTTTGACCAAGAGACTGATTACCCGATAGATAGAGCAGCAAGGTAACGCACTACTGAAATTAATTATTGTAAACCTTAGTTACCTTACTGAAATTGACATAGGGGGCTCGGATCATTCCCACCCACTTGATTCGCCTATTTCCACCCAAGGCGGACCTTTGGATAGACAATTAAGGCCTTCTCCTTCCTTCATTCATTAGCAGATTAGTCCCCAAAAATAGTCTGTCTGCCCCATATGCCCTTTTTCAGAGAGAAAGACAGGCTTGGTCTTTGTATCCTTCCTCTAAAGGGAGTTCTTCCTATTAAGGATAAAGAGTTTCGTGAGTAGCCAAAACAGAATGCGAATAACACGACAAAAAATCCTGATCAATGAGTGAGAAAGCGTCACCATAGCCTTTTTCAGGTGGTTCAATCTAGAAGTAGGACGAATCCTTGAGATTGCCCCTATCGGGACCCTCACTAGGAAATTCCAAAGATCGGGGCTAAGAAGTTGGAGGAAGGAAAGGAAGTACAGATTCAACCCTCCTCCTAACTTGACTGATAGCTTTTAGCTAGAGGGCTAAGTGAACTATGAATTAGTTGAATGAAAAATAGGCCACTGCACACTGACTCTATAAATCTTGACTCCCTCGGTGCACACTGATTCAAGATAAGAGAGCGGGAGACTTGAAGCGAGTAGTTGAGCAATTTGTTAGCATTAGTCCCGCAAGCAAGTCAGTCTACCGACCCCTTTCAGTTGCGGAGCAAGGTTAAGTAAAGAAGAGAAAGGCTTAAAGTCCGTCCCAGTGGATAGAGCTATTTGAAGTAGAAGGAGTTGGCTAAAAGAAAGAAGGGCTTACGGGATACGATGGCAAAAGGGTACGTACAGGGTTGGGTTATAATGGAGATCTTTCCTTGTACTTAGGGAATATCCAGATCAGTCTCATGGCATCTTCCTCTTTCAACTGAGAGGCAAGCCGAGGTGTAGTTGTGTTCCATGGGAGCCTGTTCTAGTACAGTCCTCGTAATAGTTTCAATGAAATGACTATTCCGTCTAACTAATAGTCATTTTCTAGACCTTCTAGGTCGTTACACTTTTTGAAGGTAAGCCCGGAGTGATAGGTTACCTTGCGGAGGGGTTATACAGCAGGATTATTAGCAGGAAGTCAAATCCCGTGATCAAGCCTTTGAGTTATCCTGTTTTGGTTTTGGAAAGCAAGTCACAATTAAGATAGTTTTCAAGCATTCTATGAGTTAAGGAGGTGACTAAGCAAGCCCTATTGCAGTCCTAAGGAAGTCATAAGTAAACTCTCCTGGCCAGTTAGTTGAAAAGCCAGCGGCAAGGAAGTTAAATTGTTGATGCCCTCTTTCTCTTTAAAGGATCAAGAGTTTACCACGTACACAGAATCGAATGCTAGTTCGTACCCAAGGGATTAGATATTCCTAGATGGGCTTGTTCTTGAATGCGCAGGGATTGGGACTAAGAAGACTGCTGCCATTCCATTCAGGTAATGCAATTGTGAATGTCCGATCAATAGCAATAGTGCTGTGGCACTTCTTAATGACTTTCCTGTTGAGCATAACTTCTGGAGGATTTGATATGGATGTCACTTGCTCTAGAATCATCAGTTTCCTAATCGAATAGGATAGGACCGGTGCAGGCCAACTCGGAATAGAAAGAGCCCTTTCCTTTAGTAGGACGAGGTCTGCCTTTAGCCTTCCTGTTATTAGGAGTGGATTAGTTAGAGTCGGTCCGTTCTCTTGTTTCAGAAGCCGAGTAAAGGGCTCTTGCTGATACTACATCAGATATTATTATTATGCGATGGTTACTTAAAAATATGAATATGGGAGTTTTTCTGGGCCTACTATTTATTCTCTTTTGTGACAACAAGAGTGTTATCCAAATAGCACACAATCATGTGTTTCATGAGGCGAACAAAGCATATCGAAATAGCCTAACTCACTTAGGGCACTTCGTTCGCCATCACTTTCTACAGGGTTCAATGCCATACATTTCCTCAGAGCTTCAGATCGCGGATCTTCTTACGAAGTCCCACACCACTATGCGATTCCGATACTTAGTATCCAAACTCCAGATGTTATCCCTTGAGGCATCTTGAGTTGTAGGGGGAGGGGGGGTGTTAAGCATATTGATTTGTTATATTCTGTATATAGTAAGTAGGTCTTGCTGTATATAGCACTTTCCTTTTATGGATGGAATCGAGAGGGAAGAAAGAGTCCGGTTTCAGAGGCTTGATCAACTTTGTTCATGGATCATCAACAAATCCCTAAATGCTTCTTTATATTGTCGCCACGGAAAAGGTTCAGGTAGGGAGAACTCTTAGATTAGATTCTAAAGTTTTAGAGAGTTTTTTTGAAAATCCATCTCCACCTATTTGTGCCCTTCCTCCCAAAAGCATTCCGGCATCTGTTATTCCTGGTCTCACCTGTGAAGCAAAGTAGGACAAGGGAGAAAGACATGGAATTGATAGGGAACCGTAGCCAAGTGGCTAAGGCATGAGTCTGCAAGACTTCTATTCGTCGGTTGGAATCCGACCGGTTCCTACAGCGCCGCGCCATTCCACCCATCATTTTTTTACTTAGTGGATAGAACGGGGGCCGGAGCTTGCTCCTTCGTACTAGTGTAGTGGCTTAGCTGCCTTAGTTTCCCATCCTTACCGTATTCCTATTCCTTAGCACAAGCACTAAGTAAGTCTACTACCTGTAGGTCGAGTTCAATTACATCGAACCTTATGTTACCTACTTTTACTCATATATTTCTTTGGTATACCTCAATACAAGACAAGCACAGGAAAGGATATTCAATCAAAACCGGGCTATCGCCCTATTCTCTCTCAATTGCCTATCCTTTATAGACGAGGGGTTCGCGATTAGCAAGATCGGCTTAGATATAACTTCTCAGGGCTCTGTAGACTTAACTGTACTTTCTCCGGCTAGGAAGCCTTTGGTGTCCATGGATATGGATGTAATTTGACCGATTAAAGCGATTCAAAGCCTGAAAGATGCGCTGTCCTAAGCCTTAAGTTAAGGGAAGGGACATTTCAATCAACCTATTAGTAAAATGTGAGAATGAGCGGACAGGCCGATCGGATAAGATTCTTTTCCTTTATGGAGGGAGCTTACGGACGGGCCAAGCTCTTTATGACTTCTTTGACGCAGATTGAAAGTCTAGTTTGACAGTCTTCGACAGATCTTTTTTTTTCGGGGTCTTCCCTACCCCCTATAAGGTAAGGCAAGTAAACTCGTCCTTGGGAAGTCTAGCTTTGTCCTTCTGAGTCTCGTCCTTTATATAACTTCCTAACATTCTTTCGTTCGTTATATAGCGATAATCGCCCTTATGAGGCACTTTAACTAGGTTCTCATTTCCAAGAAGAAGAGCATGTTTAGGAGCAGCCCCTGAGTGAAGAGCAAGCAAACTCCGCCCCTATCTGCCGGCTATAGGTCACGAACTATAAGACCAAGGAAAGCAACCTCTCGTTAAACCGCTTTAATGTAATGTTGCCTTTTTGGATATCCAAGAGAAGATAAGGCTGGCTTGGGGCTAACCCTTCCTGACAAGGAATTTCATGACGGGCTGACCTTTTCCTAGCCTTTACCAAACGATTAGCGAAATGAAATCGAGGAATCAAGGACGATTCGATGACTCTCTCCAATAGATCTCGATTTGCGGACGATGTCGTTTAAAGAGTCGACACCGCTTTGCACAAGAATCGGTTCTTTGTATGGATGGACAGAAGGGCTCAGCCAGACCCGGTTCAATTCGTTTTTTGCGGGAATACCAGGTTCAAGTTCAAGGGAAGAGAAAAGAAAGCGTAACTCTTTGTTGTCCTCTTACTCTTTTAGCCTGCCTTGTGGAGGTCTCTCGGGTGTCTACGGCGGATCCGATCAGTCTCGTGAAGAAGTCTTTTCCGATCTTCCACTAAGAAAGGTATCGTCACGACAACTAAATTTGCCCGGTAAACTAGTCGGGGCTCCCCATGGTTTAGTAATAGGGAGGGGAGAATGTCTCTTCATCCGGGGGTTCATTTCATTCATTATGAACTAAAAAAAAGTGTAAGGCTGATTAGTGAGGTCTTAAAAACTTCATACAATGAATGATCAGCCATTCCATTTGTGCTTTCAGCAAGTAGGCGACGCGAATCTATGGTTTCTATGTTTCAATCGGGTACCAATTGCTTGGATGCGTTTGAAAGCCTCGAGATTACTTTAAGAAAAAATTCTTTCTAGGTTTGTCTTGTGTCTCCGTAACAAATGGTCCATTTATTGATGGGCGAACGACGGGGATTGAACCCGCGCGTGGTGGATTCACAATCCACTGCCTTGATCCACTTGGCTACATCCGCCCCTACCCCCGCACAGGTTTTAGTCTCTATCTACGATCAGATTCTTTCTGAACCCCCTATGACCGCTATCAAAGAGAAGCTTTTTCCTATACTATAACTATAGTAGTAGCAAGTCTATTTCTTGTTTTTTGGAATTAGGGGAAGCAAAGCTTCAAACAAAGAGGTTGGGCTGTTCACTTCATTGATTTGACTTCACTTTACTTAAGATTAAAGATAGGGGCCGGGCGGGCAGTGAAGGCTCGTTTAGTAGAAAGCAAGCTCCGCTTTTTGAAGCGAGCCCCCAGAAAGCCTTTGCACGCTAGCCTCTTGTAGTTTAGGGTTCCAAACCTGCGCCTTCTCTCTTCCAGTTCTCTCCCTCTCATTTTTTTGACAGGGGCGGAGAAAACCACTCTATCAATAACAAGAATACAGTAGCAATTCAGTTTCAAATGGTTTGAGCTTGGAAGCAACCTACTATCT
>Ga0315911_1000091_pt1 | contig 11839 bp, 10 predicted proteins | sample Edanod1MG_FD_207737 | JGI IMG/M metagenome (GOLD analysis project Ga0315911, IMG submission 207737) | Root nodule microbial communities collected in Santa Monica, California, United States - Edamame nodules 1 | ecosystem: Host-associated > Plants > Roots > Nodule | place: USA: California... | reverse complement strand
ACCCTCTCCCGAGTGGCCTAAAGACTAACCGAAAACAAAGTCCGAGATGCAGAATAAGCAAGAAAGAAAAGCAGATAAAAGAACCTGAAAGGAAAACCCTCTAAAAGATAACCCGATAATTTCTTCTTTTTAGTGTTCTCTTTAGCGTTACCCTCTCCCGAGTGGCCTAACCCTTAGAACAGATTCAAGTATTCATTCCTTACCCCTAATTAGGCTTTACCCTCTCCCGAGTGGACTAAACCCTAACAGAAAGCAAGTTCCGAGATACAGGATGTAAAAAGAAAGAACGGTAAATAAATAAAAGAACCTGGAGGAAATTTCTCTTTTTTATTGATAACTCTTGAAATGCTCCATACATCATTGACTTTTTAGGCCTGCCAGGCCTTAGCTAGAGGGATTAGCCACTCATGATCATGAGGGCTTTACAATGAGAGGAGGGGTGAAAGAGGAGGGGTGAAAGAAAGAAAGGGAGTAAATGAAACAACCCTTAGGAGAGGGGTTCTGGGGTGGTGTTTTTCCTTGGACTGCCTTTCTATTTATAGTTATTGAAGTGGGCTTTGGGCCTTCGTAGGCGCGCTTAGCGCGTGTACTTCCTGGGCCCGCTTAGCCTGTGACGCGCGCGTATTGGGTTGGACCTTTTTCAAATTTTCTTCTTTTCTTCAATTTTTCTGTCCTTTTTGTTTGTTACACCTCCAATTTTTATATCTGCAACCAAAAATTCAATTTAATTAATTTTTTAACTTTTAATCACAAATAATTGCTAAATAATTAATTTCAGGCCAATATTTGACTAATTTTTTACTATTAAAATACAATTATTTAGCCGTTATCATCCAGTTATATCAAGATTCTTCGAATTAGTTCATAATTGGAATTGTATTTCTCAAACAAATTACTAAAAATATCAGATAATTAAAATAAGGAAAATAAATCATCTGTAATTCCCTCTTCTACATGACTACATCAGTGATTGAAATATACGTATTATACTTAACACAGTCATCCCTACTTATTTTGGCTTGCGTATCTAATTTCATAGCTGCGTGTACTATTGGCAATTATGTGTGGGATAAATGTGGTGAGAGATTGCATATGTAAGTTTTGATGCTATATTTAGTGAGTTTAAATTAGGTTTATTGTTGATTAATTGGTAAAAAAATAAGAATGATTTGGAATCCATGAACAAATCTTTCACATTCTTGGTGTTGTGCAAACCCAAGACCTCCAAGAAGTCCATGTAGCCGCTGAAACGAAAGAATAACTTGGCGGTGGTGGTGTTGCGCAACCCAATTCTCTTTCTGTCACAAAACCAAAATATAACATACGTGAAAAAAATGAATAAAAACTATTTGATTTATTTTCTCTTGAATGACAGTACAACCGTAAGTATTTCCTTTATCTAAAACATAAAATACATACATAGAGAAAGTTTACCTAAAGGTCTAGAAAACCAGTACATTCGTAAAAAAATATCGTGTTTCATGTAAAAATAATTTATTTAATATCAGAATTCATATTTAATTCTCATGTAAAATTCTTTCACAATTACAAATCATAGAGATTCGTCTCTAAAGACTTGCAGTTATGGTTAGACGAAGATGCATGTAGCATGCAGCATGCATATTACGCCATTATTAGGAAGAACAAGAAATGAATGATCTGAATTTGAAAACACTGTTATCATCATGCAAAACCATTCACCAAGCCTTCCAAATCTACGCTCAAATGGTGGTCACAGGGCGCCACCACGACCCATTCCTCATGACATCACACATCTCCTTCTTCGCCACTCCCACCTTCCCTTCACCCAAATCCCCAACCCCGACCTCTTCCTCTTCAACCTCTTCATCAGAGCCTTCTCTCTCTCCCACTCACCCCACCACGCTCTCTCTCTCTCTCTACAAAAAAATGCTATCTTTTTCCCCACCCATCATCACCCATCACCCCTGACACCTTCCCCTTCCCCTTCCTCCTCAAGTCCTGCGCCTAGCTTTTGCTTCCAAAACTCGGCCATCAGGTTCATACCCACCTTATAAAAAGTGGATTTGAGTCCAATGTCTTCATTGTCAACGCGCTTTTGCAAATGGATGCCGGTAATGCGTGAAAGGTCTTTGATGAAAGTCCTGTGAGGGATTCTGTTTCTTATAACACGGTGATTAACGGGCTTGTGCGTAAGGGTCGTGCTGGTTGTTCTCTCAGGGTTATTACGGAGATGACACAGGTTTTTGTTGAGCCGGATGGGTATACGTTCGTCGCGTTTTTGTCTGCATGTTCCTCCTTCGAGGATCGGTTGATTGGGAAGGTGGTGCATGTGTTGGTGTATAGGAAATTGGATTGTTTAGGTGGGAATGTGTTGTTGGTGAATGTTGAGGTTGCTAGAAGGTTGTTTGATCAAATGGGGGGGAGAGATGTCGTTTCTTGGACTGCTATGATTAGTGGTTACTGTCATGCTGGGTGTTTTCAAGAAGCATTGGAATTGTTTGTGCAGTTGGAGGAATTGAGGATGGAACCTGACGAGGTCGTGGCAGTTGCTCCTCTTTCTGCGTGTGCATGGCTTGGTGCCCTTGAGTTGGGAAGAAGGATCCACCACAAGTATGATGGTGAGAGTTGGCAGTGTGGTTACCACAGAGGATTCGCTTGTGCTGTTGTGGATATGTATGCCAAGTGTGGAAGCATAGACACTGCTTTGGATGTGTTTGTCAACACAAGCGATGATATGAAAACTACTTTTCTCTATAACTCCATTGTGTCTGGCCTTGCTCATCATGGCCGTGGTAAACATGATGCTATGGGCTTTGTTTGAAGAAATGAGGTTGCTAGGATTAAAGCCAGATGAGGTCACATTTGTAGCACTTTTATGTGCTTGTGGGCATAGTGGTTTGGTTGATGAAGGAAAGAGGCTGTTTGAGTCCATGTTGAGTGAGTATGGTGTTAATCATCAGATGGAGCATTATGGCTGTATGATTGACCTTCTTAGTAGGGCTGGTCATTTGAATGAAGCATATCGTTTGATTCAAAATATGCTGTTGAAGGCCAATGCTGTGATATGGAGAGCATTGTTGAGTGCTTGTAAGGTACATGGAGATGTGGAATTTGCTAAACTAGCCAGCCAATAGCTTCTTGCGGTGGAGCATGATCATGGAGTCCGTTATGTGATGCTATCTAATATGCCAGCTCTCATGGAAAAGAATGATGAAGCTGCAAGTGTGAGAAAGGCAATTGATAATGTTGTCATCCAGAAGCCTCTGGCTGGAGCTACGTGGAAATGAATGGAGCTCTTCACAAATTTCTGGCTGGTGATAAGTCTCAGCCGGAGGCCAAAGTAACTGAGTTCATGCTCAGGGACATTGATACGGGACTGAAATCTATTTTCCATAGTATTAGTGTATCAAAAATGGTGTTTGATGTAGATTAAGAATGTGTTTAGGTAAAGAGTTTAATTAATTCTTTATTTAAATTTTTTATCAAATCAGAGCTTATTAATTAATTCTGTATCATAAGCTTAATTGTGAAATAAGTTTAAAAAAAGTTCATTTTGACAAGTTCCTCATAAGCTTATGTTAAGTCAAAAGTCACCACCTTCGTAATCCCTGCTAAGATTGAACATTTTTTTTGCTAAACATCCTGATTTGAGGGTTGAGAGCTTCTCTGCTCACTTTGACCTCATTTAGTTGTTATTGACTAAATCAAACTCTCATCAAACTATGACAAACCAACAAAGGGAAGATCATGCACGGAACTCCTTATGATCTTTGATGATTAATCCAAAATAAAATATATATTGATATGAACTTTTATATTATTATAACTTCGAAGCTTATTTCTTAAAATTATACAATTCTGTATCTTTTCTATTTTGTGACACGTCCCATGAATTATGAGCTTCTATTAAATTATTTTTTTTCCTTCTTTAATCAATTATAAAATCAAATGAGACTTATAATTCTCTTAATAATTTTAATTAATATTAAAAAGATAAAATATAAAAAGTAAAAGTTAAAAAGATACTTGAAATAGTGTTTTAACCAAACCTTACAAGATACTGTAACAAGGTTTATGGCATGTTTGGGAAGGTGGTGTGTGATCACACAAAATCAAGGTTAAAATCTTCTTTTAGAGCAACTCCTTGTTACTTCTAAAAAATCATGTGAATTGATTAGATCCATCACCTTTTTTATGGAATCCAAACACACACTTAACTTAAGTACAGTAAAAGTAAAATTCACGTGCTTCTTGAACCTCCAAAGCCACTATCAGCCAAAGTGTTGAAGTGGGTGAAGTAGAAGTAGCATAGCAGTTTGTTCTTCCAGGGAAAGTGAAAGTTCTTAAGCAGGGGAAGAACAATGGAAATTAAGTGGAGAAACTATGACACGTGTCATAATCTGGAGCTGTACATTAATCCAACGGTCCAAATGTCAGCAAAGGAAGGGTAACATTACACACCTTATCTTTCATTCATTCAATCAAAAACAGAAGGCACACTCACTCACTGGTCATTTTATGTTTTTTCTCTCTACCCTCATTCATTCTCAGTCTCAATTTTGTTCAACACTCTCAGAGCCCTTTTCTGCTCCCACGCATATGCATACCGCACAACCACGATCACCTTTCGGTAACTGTTCCTAACATCCATTTCTCCTTTTTTTGCTTTCCAAATAATTTTTCATTTCTTTATTGCTAGAATCTGTCAATGCAAAAAATCAATATCAACTAAAGTTACAAAATTACCACATATGTTCAAAACTGTTTATTTACCATTTTGTTTTTTCCCTTGCAAAATTGTGAAATGTCCATGTGTTACTTAGGTTATGAGCTTCCAATGTTTTTTGCATATCTATTTGTGTTGATTGTTGAACAAAAGGTGTTATTTAACCTTTTAATTGTACTAAGCTTCATGTTACTCTTCTAATTCATCCTGTTTTCTTGATGTTTGCATATGTGAACTGATTTTTTTGCTCTCAAAATTAAATGATTTTTAGAGTAATATGGAGATCACGAGCAGCCATAACAGCGGCAGCATGATGTGGTTTTTCAAAGATAAGGGCTTTGATGACAACAGTGTGCAAGGAATGTTCCGAAAGTGCCGGCGCCTCGAGGGTGTGCATCAGGAAAGAGCAAGTGAGAATTGGGACTATTTGAGAAGCATTGGCATTGAGGAAAGGAAACTGCCCTCAATTGTTTCGAAATGCCCCAAAATTCTTGCACTAGATCTTTATGGGAAGATTGTGCCCACTGTTGAGTGTCTCAGGACATTAGGAACAAAACCTAATGAGGTTGCTTCTGCCATAGCAAAGTTCCCTCACATACTCTCAAACAGTGTGGAAGAGAAGCTTTGTCCCCTTTTGGCATTCTTTCAGACTCTAGGTATCCCTGAAAAGCAAATTGGGAAAATGATACTGCTCAACCCTAGGCTTATTAGTTACAGCATTGAAACAAAGCTGACGGAAATTGTGAACTTCCTTGTGAACCTTGGTCTCAGTAAGGATGGAATGATCGGAAAAGTTATAGTCAGGGACCCGTATATTATGGGTTATAGTGTCGATAAGAGGCTTCGCCCTACTTCAGATTTTCTGAAGTCAATAGGGCTGAGTGAGGCAGATCTTCAAGCGGTGGCTGTGAACTTCCCAGGAATCTTGAGTAGAGATGTGAACAAGCTTTTGGTACCCAATTATGCGTATCTAAAGAAACGTGGATTTGAAGAGAGACAGATAGTTGCTTTGGTGGTTGGTTTTCCTCCTATTCTGATCAAGAGCATTCAGAATTCGTTAGAACCGAGGATCAAGTTTTTAGTAGATGTAATGGGGAGACAAGTTGATGAAGTCATTGATTATCCTTGCTTCTTTCGGCATGGCCTGAAGAGAAGAATAGAGCCACGATACAAACTTCTAAAGGAGAGGAGTTTAAATTGTAGCTTGAGTGAAATGTTGGATTGTAATAGGAAGAAGTTCTTCATGAAGTTTGGCTTGTTAGAAGGCCATGCCTTGAGTAACTAGATCTCATCTCTTTTTTTTGTTATTGATTTTCATAATTAGTTAAATAGTTTATTAATATTGCTGTCCTCTGATGTTGGAGTCAGTAACTTCCAAGGATTTTTGTTATTCCATGTATGTCTGATCTTTTGTTCAAATTCATAATGTTGTCATCTGTTGTAACTAAGATGATAGGTTATCCTTTGGATCTATGATAGAGATATGTTTGCCTGGAATCTGTACCAACGGTTGCCCTGCCATCATATGAAGCCGAGTCACCAGATGAAGCAGCTTTTGTCATAGCTGCAAGGGAGCATATCATTGCATGAATTGAATTATGAAATTGAAAAAAAGGTTGACAGGTTGGCTAGCTAGCTCCTTTTACCATGTTTTTGTTGTAGTTATACATATCTGCCCTATTTATTGATGCACTCCAAAATTCTCACCTTAGATGTGAGATTATCTAATTTTTATTTAATAGAGTTTCAGCTTCTATTGCCAACAAAGTTTGGTCTGGCTTCTCACTAAAACAAAATTACAATAGGAATTTCAAAGTTATGATTTACTTTTCCTTTCACATCTTTTATTGTAATTTCATGGATGATATAAATTATTGTTATGAGGAAATTTTCCTTTTGTAGAATAATCTGTTAAGGGAAAGATATTCAGAAAGTGTCTTTGTTCTTAAATCTGGTTTTAGGATGAAAAATTGAGGGAAAGAAAATTATTTGCTTAAAGCCTTTCACTTTGTCAAGAATTAATACCTTAAGAAAGAGAAGCAAAAAAATGTTAAAAAAATTACCAGCTATAAGAAAATCATCTTTCACTCTCAATAAGAGAAAATTCAACTTGAAACTTGATAAATTATTTGGTTCATATACCGCAATTGAGTGGTATATTTCTAGTTTGTTTTCTTTGTCTTTATTTCTGATTAATTCTGTCAATAGGTTTGAACCTGATTGATATCTTTGGTCCATAGTGAGAGAAAGTGATTTAAAATTCTTTGAACAGAACAAGTCTTTATATATCGACTTCTCAGTAGGATGTAACTAACTACACTAAACTTGGTAGAAAACATGATTCAACTGGTATTGACATTGGTTAGCTCTCTAACACAAATGTCACTATTAATTATGGTTGTTGACATTCTCATTCAAATCCAATGACCAAGCAAGTACTAAAGTGAATGGGAGAATTGATGCATTTTCTACTTGTTATTACTCCCACTTGGAGTACGAAGTGATGAGGTCAAACACACAAGACCTGCATCACATGTATCTATTCCCCTGTTGTTACTCTCTCCGAGTCATAACATTATTATACTTGAATGTTGAAGTTTCTTTTACAAATAACCAACCTTGCACTTTGTTGCTCGTAGTCTTCAACCAGGAACAACAGTACCATTCATGGAAAGTCTGCCTAACACTTGAAATTCAAATTCATCAATGTTTATACTTGTATTTGAGTAAAAATACTATGTATATTTCACACTCATACGAAGACGCGAATGCATTGCCAACATTTTAGTTAAATAGACTATCTTTTTAATGAGTTTTTTTTATTATTTATTTTTATTACAAACTAGTAAAATAAAAATGCTATTTAATACTATAATTATAATATACCTTTATTCAAATAGTTACTAAAAACTATATTTTTTAATGAAATATATTTTTCATAATAATTGAGGTTACATGATAAATTTTCAAATAAATAAAAAATGATATAAATATGAGTAATATTAAAAATTTATAATTTAATTGATATATAATGTTAATTAGCCTAAAAATTTTTACACTATCAATCAATTATAATTTAAGATATGGTGACTTTTAAGGTAATTAGGATTTAGACTCTTTTTTTAAAGATGTGACATTTTTTTTATTGATTGGCAATATAAATTTTTTTACACCGTTAACTACATGTAAGTTAAATTCAAATTTGTATAAGTATTCACAAATTCTATTTGATTGGTTTTTAAAATTCAATTGAATCAAGTTGGATATTTGTTAAGTGCATGTTTAGTTTCACATTCAATTTTTCAAAATCACGTTATAATACCAATTAACATAATTTTACAACCAACTTATTTTTATACGTGCCACATTCGGTTCTGAAATGAGCTAATTTTATGTGGCAAATTTGAAATGAGTTATTATAAAAAAAAAAAAAAACAAGTTATTTAAATCTAAATAACTTATTTTTATAATAAAAAAATCTAAACATACATACATTATGAATTTTGCCAATACTCATACTAAAAGTTAAAATACGTGAGCGGCAGGATTCGAACCTGCGCGGGCAGAGCCCACATGATTTCTAGTCATGCCCGATAACCACTCCGGCACGCCCACTTTTTATCTGTTTAAGATAGCACTATTTTTAATCACATCTTTTTTATGTTACGAAAATTAGGTAAATCAAAATGCAACAGAGCTACAATAACACGTTAAAAGTATATCGCATGGCAATATATCCACCCAGACTAACAACAACCTACAATTTCAATTATGCATGCAGCTGTTCCTGATTGGCTTAAAAAGAATGTCTTGTTCAAAGTGGTGTATTCTCCCGATGTACACTAGTTTTTGTAACTGTGCATGTTGTCGTACTTATTAGGGTCATAGAAATTGAAGATTCAGTTTAAAAAGATTGCAAGTTTTGTACTAAGAAAGATTGATCGAGTTGATAAGGAAAAAACTCTATCTCAAAAGAATGTATATTAGATTCTTGTTATCGATATAAAAATTTTATTGGTGAATAATTTATAAGTATTCTACCAGTGTTATTTGAGTCTTAAGATATGTTTGAGCCTTGATGAGTCTTGAAACTCAATTCACCTGAATTTTTTCATTTAAAAAAATTGCAAATTCTGTATAAAGTGGTGTATTCTCCCATGGCCTTTTGCAAAAGCCAGCTGCCATTGTGCTTCATATTTCAGATTATACGCTGTTTTGCTAGTATACTTACATTTTTCTATGTACTGGCCAAGAGAATTCATGAAATACGAAATTAACTTAGAAAGGGATTTAAGATTAACCTCTGTAAATGCTAGCAACAGAGCTGAGCTAAAAAAAAATAGAGCTGAGCTCGTAAAGCAAGAAGATATTGATGGATTTCTTGTAGGTGGTGCTTCATTAAAAGTACGCGATTTATTCAAAATTTACTTGACCAGTGTGCTTTATTCCTATAGTTTGTAAAATGAACTCGGATACTATCAGTTTAGGATTATATTATCTTAAGCTATGAGTAAGGGAACACCACGTCACCACCTATGCTGGCTAATGGGCAATCTTGTCTTGTTTCACTTGAGCCGAATATTATGCTTGCAAATTCTCTCTGTATCTGACATTTTTAACCATCCAACAATTTCTATGAATGTCTGATTAAAAACCTAACCATTGCACCCAGTAGAAATTAAAAAACAATTTCTGAAGTCATTGCGATGGCGAAACATATATAATTAAACAGTGTCAAAAGAAAGAATCAAACAAATGGCATTCTAAGTTTACCCCAACCACGCAAGATTGGTTGCAAAATAATCAAATATCAGAAAGGCGAGGGATAAAAAAAGGTGAACAACAAAGAAAATTTCAAGAGAAAAGGCAAAAACCAAAAGAGGTAGCTAGCCAGCTAATGCTGCTTGCATGCTCCTATTGTGCAAACGCCTCCACTTAGGACACAGCACATTTCCGCTCCCATTCCTCATCCAAGCCGAGAAACACAATCTTAAATGAAGTATGTACTCACCGAAGCTCCTTTATTATTATTTTCCTAACCCAAAATCAGAAAGATGGTTACCAATTACGATGATAACCACCTTAAGAAACAACACCAATGCCAATGAATCAGTCAAGCACTGGGCTTGAGTATCTTCACTGTCTCCCATGTGAAATCAGGATCATCTCTTCCAAAATGGCCATAAGCAGCAGTCTTCTGGTACCTGAAGTTTCCCCCTCTCATGAGGTCAAGATTGATGGAAATCATTCCAGGCCTGAAGTCAAAATGCTCCTTAATCAAAGCCAGAATATCACTGTCTGGAATCTTCCCAGTTTTGTAGGTATCCACAAACACAGACAGTGGATCAGGCACCCCAATTGCATAGGAAACCTGCACAATGCAACGGCGCGCGAGCCCTGAAGCCACCACACTCTTTGCTGCTTGCCTAACAATGTATGCACCACTCCTATCAACCTTGGTAGGATCCTTGCCAGAGAAGGCACCTCCACCATGAGCACCCCACCCACCATAGGTATCAATGATGATCTTCCTCCCAGTGAGTCCTGCATCTCCATGAGGTCCTCCAATCACAAACCTACCAGAAGGGTTGAGGTGGAAGATGGTATTGTCATCAAGGTACTCAGCTGGGATCACAGGCTTTATCACATGTTCTTTCAAATCTTTCGCAATTTGATCATTTGTCACAGTTTCATCATGTTGGGTTGAGATGAGGACTGTGTGCACACGGATAGGGACCATTGCCCCACCATCATTCCTGTACTCAACAGTCACTTGGGTTTTGCCATCAGGCCTCAACCAAGGACATGTCTTGTTCTTTCTCACTTCAGTGAGCTTGGCACCAAGCTTGGTAGCAAGCACATGAGTGAGTGGCATTAGTTCGGGTGTTTCGTCTGTGGCATAACCAAACATGTGGCCTTGGTCACCGGCTCCGATTTCCTCGGGCTTCTTGGTCAAGTGGCCGTGAACTCCCTGTGCAATGTCAGGGCTCTGTTGCTCAATGTTGACAAGAACATTGCACTTGTCAGCATCGAGACCAACATCAGCAGACACAAACCCAATACCTCTGCAAGTGTCGCGGACTATTTTCTCGTAGTTCACCTTGGCCTTGGTTGTGATCTCCCCAAAGACCATGACCATGTTGGTTTTTGTACAGGTCTCGCAGGCAACCTTGCTCTCTGGGTCTTGCTCCAAGCAAGCATCGAGGATGGCATCAGAAACCTGGTCACAGATCTTGTCGGGGTGGCCCTCGTTTACAGATTCTGAGGTGAAGAGGAAGGTTTCCATCTTTGCCGTTCAAAGTTAGAAAAAAAGCGTGGATCATATGTACATGTTAATTGACTTATATATAGAAGCAATTGAGTTGAAATTGTAAAGGCAACTTCTAGTGCATACATATCTACGAAATGATCAAAGTTCCTAAAACGTCCTGCAAGGAGGACGGCTCTACCACCAAGGAAAGAAAATAATTCACACTTCAAATATATACTGCTAAACCGCTTTATAATCATGCATAATTAACAGAATGATTCAGAAGTCCTTTAGTTGCTTTTAAAATATTCATCGTTACATGATACTATCAATAAAGTCTTTAAATAACCTACATTTATAAGTAAAAATAATTATAACTATGCTATTTTTAGATTAAAGGTTGAAAATTACTTTTACACATTCCAATATATGATAGCGAATTCTAATACACAAAATGGAAGAAAAAAAAATCAATCTTTTAAAAAGTACTTTTAATCTTTTCTAATTAAAATCCAAACATGTACCGATAATGTAAAGTTTTCCAATGATAATGATAATTTATACATGATAATGATAATTTATAATTTGATGATAACTTAAAAATCTTTTAAAATTATTTATTTTTAATATTAAAATAATTGTTTAGTCTAGGGATGTAGAAAAATTAGTTATAAAAAAATTGAATCGAACTGGTTTCAAACTGTTTTAATTGGTTCAATTTTATATTCAAATAATTGAACTGATTTAAAAATCGGTTCAAAATTAAATTGATTTTTAACCTGTTTTAAAATGATTCTAAGAGTTTAATCAATTTTAATTTAGTTTTTCAATTATTTTTTTTGAACTAGTTCGAGAAAAAAATCAATTCAATTTAAGTTCGA
>Ga0315911_1000090_pt1 | contig 11935 bp, 4 predicted proteins | sample Edanod1MG_FD_207737 | JGI IMG/M metagenome (GOLD analysis project Ga0315911, IMG submission 207737) | Root nodule microbial communities collected in Santa Monica, California, United States - Edamame nodules 1 | ecosystem: Host-associated > Plants > Roots > Nodule | place: USA: California... | reverse complement strand
TATAAATAAATAAAAACTAATTGCAAGAAGAGACTTGGCTAAAAGTGTCATCTATCAGACTTTTCAACTAAAATCAATAACCTACAAAACTTGTAGATATTTCGTATCCGTATCATTAATTATGACCTGAAAAAAATAAGTACTGAAAGCACTTTGGTTCCATTTGATTTATTAAAAAAATATGATAATAGACAATACAAATATAATTGTTCTGTATGTTTGATTAAAAATTAGACAAAAGGACTATAAAACAACACAAATGAATGGATGATAGACATGACAAAAACTCAATTTTCTATGGTTTGGACAAATCATGAGACAATTCTTTGTTTGAGTATAAAATATTTAATATATAGACAAAAATATTTATTTCTAATTATCATTTAATCATTATATTTTCTATCTTTCTTGTCTTACCATCACAATGGGCAATGCTACCAGTTATGATCATTGTTGGCACCAATGTCTTTATTGTTGTTATCTTTTGTTATATTTTTCAAGATGAAAGAGTGCATTGAATCATATGTAGGTATGCCTATGCCTACGGTGACAATAATCATATGCGTCGCAATAATTATTATTATTGTTATTGATGTCACCATTACTACCATTAAATATTAAGAACATTAATATGAATTATAATAAAATAACTCTTAAAAAGTAGATTATGGATGTAATTCAATCAAACAAATTTTGCTTATAAGATGAGGATTATTTTTGTCTCATCATTAATCGATGCGAGAACTCTAACACGCTTCCCCCTTTCATGAATAAAGACCGGACATCTTAAACAAAAAATTTGCAAGATTAGACATATTTGAGTGACTTAATAGGCCCAACAAAAAATCGCTAGTTATTAGGATAAACTTTTATACTGTTTTAAAAAAATAGATCATAATCTTAACTCCATCCTATAAAATCTGTTTGTAAAGTAGATATTGCCCCCAATATATATACTACTTTGATGTCATTACTACTGACGGATCTCCAACAATAATTTCTTTTTTCTTTTTTTAAATCTCCAACAATGACTAATATTAAAAAGAGTATTGTAATACATTTTACAAAGTCAACCAACCAATTAATGAATAAGAGATAAAAAAATTTCTATATAAAACTTGTTCTATACTTCTCATAGTCAACCAAACAATGAGTAAGAAAAAAAGTATTCTTTTTACGTTTATTTTTTTTTTAATAAATTGAAATCAACACGGACCTCTTTTTTTTATTATAAAAAAACTACCTTACTCTTATAAGCTCTCTCTCAAGTCTCAGCATATAAACTGTATTTTTACACAAGCTAAAATTGTAAATAGAGTATGTTTTAATTTGTATTAAGATATTTTCTTGTCTTGAATGATGATTATTATACTTTTTTGTTTATGATTTCATAAATTTTCAATATTTAGATGATGCTTCATTGGTTTGATTGGGATTTAGGTATTTAACTCCTTATTATTTATATATTTTAAATAAATTAATATATTTTTTTGAAATAGTCATAGGGGAGCCGAAAAACGGCGGCGTACACCGCCACGTCCAATCACAACATTTAGTCAACGACGCAAGGCATGACCCAGGTCCATCGCGCCAACGAGCACCTTCGCCGCGTGATGGACATCGACGACTACTCTCCTGACTGGTGGATGCAGTTCTATGTGTCTCCCTATATCCACACCCAATCGACGTTCCGCGAGCTCAGACGATGTTTCTTGAAAAAGAGGATCATCGGTGTGAAAGAAGAGTCGGAAGTTCGAGAACGGAGTTTCGGAAAACTTTCAGGTAAAAAAGAAGATGAAGATTATAAATAGGCAAACATTTGAAAGGTTATTTTATCAACAAGAGAATTTCAATTTTTCACATTTTAAAATGAAATTAAAATTTGACATTTTTAGTTGTTTAAAATTCTGTTTTAAAATTTCAAAAATTTAAATTCTTTATAAAAGAATATCTAAGCAATGAATTTTAGATTAAAAAAATTTAAATTATCTAATAAATTACTTTCCTTAATTAAAATTTTCTTTTACATTAATTACTTTTCTCAGTTAAAATTCTGTTTTACATTAATGAATTTTATGGATTGCAGTGCGTATTTAGCAGGTTGGGGGTGTAATACGGACCTTCCATATCTGATTGCAGTATTCACAATTTGGACACTACTGCATCAAAGGAACAAACATCTGCAGCAAGGTGAAGTATATTTTTTGGCATGCCACTTGTTGGTGTTTGTGGTCTGAATTCAGAGGGGAGCAGCGTGATTCCATGCGAGTTTTAAACCAAGGGAGTGCGCGTAGGACTGAATAATAACAATAATAATAATAATAATAATAATAATAATAATAATAATAATAATAATAATTCATATATTCAATGAATTTTTATTGATTTTAAATAGTACGTATTTATTTATTAGAAGATATTCTTCTTTAATTTATGTATTCAATGTTTAAATTTCTTTAATCAGCGTTGATCATAATAAGATATTTACTAAATACTAGTAAAATATTTTTTTGTCACTTAAACCCTTCTTTATTTTTTAAAAAACAAAATTTTAACAGAAAGTATGTAATATGACATTTAAAGAATGAAAATATTCTTAAACAATTAAATTAACTAATCTCTTATGTATATTTTTAGTTCTCTAAAAAAGTATATATATATATATATATATATATATATATATATATAATTTATATTTATTTAATTTATATTTAAAAATACGAATATAATGATCAACAAAGATTGTCCGGTTGGTAAGAAATAGATTCATCTCAAAAAATTAATCAACATTTAACCATTTTAACATGTACGCTTAGTCCCTTATACCATGCTGCTATTTATGAGTAAGGGGGTAGAGCAATCTTTGTCTCTTTTCACCTTCTTTCAGTATTTTCACGGACTTTAAGTATAGTCCTCCTTTCAATTAATGTAGATGCAATTCAAGTTATAATCATATGCCAATAGTATGTACACGGGGTTCGAGAAGATCAATTATTGCGAACGGGTTACGATCAAACCAAATTAAATCCCATTTTTTATTTTTACTATATAGATTATGGCCTTCCTTATCCTTTCCTTTAAGTTCTTGGTTACTTGGTTTGTTATTTGAAAAAAATAAAATTAGAAAAATTTATTTTTTGGTGAGCGTTGCAGCCAATTTTATTACCCTAATCATATCACATTTATCGGTTAAAATCAAAACAGAGCATCAAATGTTAACTTCTACTTATTATTTTGGAATTTGAACTTAATTTTCTCTTACAAATTTTTAAATTTCCATACTTATTTATTTGATTATAAATAATTATACAAATATTAACCTAGCTAATATATTTACCGTCTAGTTATTTACCATCTACTTATTTATTTAATTTTCTGGATAACTGGATGGTTGTACAGATGCTGGTAATTGTCCTACGGACAAGGATGGAGTACGTTGGTTTAGTGAATCGCTGGTCATATGCGTGAGATTCGTATTGGCGTTTCATTTATCAGGTAGTGGGCAATGGTGTACGTTGAAGCAGATCATGTTATTCTGTTTTTTGATTTCAGTGTTCTAAAGCAATACATATCAACAACACTGCTGCTTTAATCATTTTAGAAGTTCGATCTTCTTTGTGGGATTACTAAATTAATTGAAGCTGTTTGAATTTGAGTGTTGGTAGGAATTTTAATTATGAATTTCATTGAAAAGTGGATATATATATATATATCCTCGTCAAAATTTTCAGATACCGTTATATAATATCCTCGTAATTAAGCTTAGGTTCTAGGAAAATATTGATTGGCATTTAAAAAAGCTTAACATTATATGGATACCTAACCTAAGGCTAGTGTATATTTGGAAATTAGAGAAATAAGAAAAATACATAAAGAAAAAAAATAGGCGCATCTTATTACTACCACGATTCCTCGTTCCGTACCCATATAGTGTGGCATCGCGTTACACTACCATATACTAGCTCCCATAATCTTTACTTCACTCTCAACAAGATATGAAGCTTCAGATTTTACAAACAAAATAAGCACAAACAAACAAACGTCCTAAAACCACGAGGATTTTATTTATTTAATTCCCATAATTCTCCCCATAACTCAACTGTTAGTCTTCAAGTTTTCATCTTTGAAAAGTTCAAGAAACACTGTGGTCTTGCACTTAGGGCACTTTGGATCCACCTCGGATAACATGACGTACATGAAGCATCGAGGACAACCAACGAGATCCATGGCCTTTGTTTCTGGAGTAGAATTTTCACGTTGCTCGTTCTCTTCTTCTGACTCCTTCGGCATCTTTGATGTACATGATACCGAAGATGCAGACGATGACGATGATAATTCCGGCCACTCACCTGATGATGTCGACGATGATAACTCCGCCGATGTGGGCCTGCTTGGCAGCTTCAATTCTCGACCTGGACACTTTCTTTTGCACATCTTGTTAATTAAACCTTTTCCAACCACTAACTCAGTCTTTGAGATCTGTTCATTTTCAAGAAATTAGAAAACAAAAAAACACTGAATTCATTGTGACCAGTAAAATCACACAAAGCTAAATCTGGAGCTATTGATTGCAGGAATTCACACAGAATGAAACAAATTATGGAAAGAAAGACAAAAGATTTAGGCCAAAATTACTGATTTTCGAAACCTAGATTCCACCCATCAAAGCAAGTGTAAAGTGAAATAGTGCGTGTGAAAACCACAAAGAGATGTCATGGTTCCTTATTAAGATCGAAATTAATTTGAACCAATTAAAACAATTTTTCTAGAGAGGGAATTAAGCTTCTAAAGAAGATGTAAAAATCTCATGTGCGAGTAAAATAGAGGGAATTATAGACAAACCAAAATATATATTAGAGGGGTAGTTGATGGGAATATCTAAGATCTATGACTATATCCAACCTCGTTAGGCTACAAGAACACGAGTTTGGAGTCAAATCAAAATTTCTTGCTGAGGATAGTTATCTAGAAGAACCAACAAGGGTTTTTGTGTGTGTTGTGTACTGTTAACTGTCAACTTTATCAGTTTGAGTAATGAGTAGCATTGCACAATGTAATCGAAAATTCGCATAAACAAAAGCCGTAGAAGTGAATATTTATGAAAATACCTAACAAAAGAAGCAGTTGCTGGCGGTAACAGCGAGAATAATTATCGAGCAGTTGGAGCAGTGCTTTGACGCATCACAACAACTGCATCATCAGCCGGAGAAACAGTAGCATTTTGTTTTGTACCAATTTCGTTTGTATTGAGTGAGTGAACCATTAGAGGATCACTATATGTAGAGGTTTCGAGGAGTTGAATGCAGAATTTATTGCCCTTATAAATGTGTTATTTAATTTGTGCAGAAAGTGGGGTTTTGTGTCCTGTGGAGAAATACTTAGACGTCAAGGAAAACGCATTTTTTTTTTGCTAAATACTACCCCCTCCATCTAAACTCATAAAAAAGTGATCTTATATAGTACAGTAAATTTATCTTATTTTATTTTATTTAATATTATCATTCATAAAACATTTTTTTATTTAATTTTAATTTTATTTTTAATTATTCTTTTTTATTTACGAGAGTAAGTTTCAATCAAAAATATTTTACAAGTAATCTTATTTTTTCTTAAGATTAGTAAAATTAAACTGTTAATTAACTTTCTTAATTAATATAAAATTAATTAATTTTACTTATATATGAGTAAAAAAAAATAGTAGGTAAATATTAATCAGTATTTTTAGGACATCAACAAAGAAACTCAAAACAAAAAAATTATTGAAATATGTAAAATTATGTTGTTGATAATTTATTTTATGTTTTCCTATAATCCTTGCAATAAATATTTTATTTATTTAATTATTTAACCAATATTTTAAGAATATTAATTTTTTAACCAATGCCGTAAGTATACCGATAAGGAGACTCATATTAGTATTACATTTAACTTGGAATAATTACATTTACACACTCAATTTCTTTAACAGATTCATTTATACGTCATTTTTCTTTCTATTTATTTTTTATTTTTTGATCATATTATTAATTTGACTCTCTCTCTCTTTTTCTCTTTATTTATGTTTTTCTTCTACCGTACATAAAAAATGGGATTGTAGGTTGAAGATTTTCCATTTAAATGTTTGGTAAAGGGTACGGGCGTCAATGATCTCTTCATTGTTATTATTAACTTCTTTTGATATTTCCTTTTTTTTTTGTTTCGGTAATTCCTTTCGATCAAAAAGTTAAAGCCAATTTTTATGGAACCCATCGAGTTTTAAAAGTAAGATTTTGTATATTTTCAAAAGGAATTTGAGTTATATTATAAGTTATTTTAATTTGGTTTAATGTTTATATTTTCTTTAAAAATTATAATTTTAAAATAAATAGGAATTATTAATAAGGTATCTTAAGTTAAATATCCTTAGCCTTGATTCTTACTTAGTCTTGAAATATATACATAATATTTTGCACAACATTATAAAATATTTAAGTTGATATTATTTGTCTTTTTTTTACAGATGATATTATTTGTCTTGAAACAAATATTATAAATACAAATTAATTTTAATTTTATGCTTCTTTTCAATCCTTTCACTTATATAGTTTTACATATAATGTTAATATTGATAATTAACCTGAAGTGAGATGATTAATAGATAAATTTGTTTTTTAAGTATGTAGTCAATGCTTTGTTTTTTAAATTCATGTAAATATATTAAAAAAGTTCAATTTTTTAAATGAATTTTATTGCTTCTGAAATTAATTCTTAAAATGGGTTGAAAGAAAAGAAAAGTAAAATGTGAAGGAGAGAGAGAGTTAATATTCATTCACTCCTTTCTCATACAAAAAGCCATCTAACTAACTTTATGTTGATTGAGAGTTACATGTTTTTTTCTATCTATATGACTTAAAAATGAATATCAAAGAATTTATAATAATTCATATATCATATTTAATAAATTTAATCAGACTCATTTAATAGAATGACATTTTTAGATCTTAACATGGAATAACTTAACTCTTCTAATTTTTTTTTTCATTTTCATAACAAAATGTTAATTCGATTTAATATGAAGCATGCATTTAAATCACACCCAAAAATAATGACTAAAGAAATTAAAACGTAATTATTTTTTACACAATTAAGTGGTATTAATACCATTTAAAATATAGGATTAGTTAATTATACTTTTTATCTTTATTTTTTATTTTTTGGTAAATTTTATTCTAAAAAAATTAATTTGATGTATTTTACTTATGTTGAGCTAATGTGATATGTTGGCACAATTGTAAAAGTTAGAGGTAAAATTTATTAAAAAAAATAAGAATAAAAATTACAATGATGCTATATATGTATGTCGCATCAGCTCAATATGTAATGAATGATAAAATTACAAATTTTTTAAAAAGAGAAAGATAAAATATATCAAATTGATTGGTTGAGGATAAATTTACTAAAAATAAAAGTTAGAAATAAAAGATCCAAATAAAACTAAAATGTATATGTTAGCCTTTTTGAAATAAGTGTTATTTTGACGAAGTTTTTCTGTTTCAAATTATGCGTCATTTTACATTACTAAAAAATTAATGACCAACTTACCATAAAATATGAAAACATGGCTAGGGATCGGAATAGGGACCATGGTTGTCCCCTCCATCCGTCCCAGACTGCAAGATCACATGGGTAATGATTCATTTTTTGATAAGTGGGAGAAATTAGGAACTAGGAATCACATGTTTCCGTGTCATTTTTTTTAATAATCCTTTTTTAAAAAAATTGAGTGAGGTTTAAAATTTTAAAAAAATCACTTGTTTTGTAATTCTATTCGAACATAATAGTATCATTATTTATTCACTCTCAACAAAACATCTATCTATATAGATGACAAATACAATTTACATGAAGAGAAACTGAAACTAGTATTAACTCCCAAGCATTGAATATGCAATGAACCAAATATCATACTATGTATTCCAATGGTACTTAATTGGAAAGTGGAACATTAGTTATATTATATTTCCAATAATCTCCTTCAAGCTGAAAATGTAGACTAAAAGCATCCAACTTGTTACAGATGTAAGAAATGGTTTGTTTTCTTATCCTTTCACCCCTTCTTTGCCTTCCCTCCCCTCTCCCCCCACACCTATAAAGGATATATTTATTTAAGAGAATGAAAATAGTGAGAAAGAACTAATTTAAATCATACGATAATCATAATTAAATGATTAAATTTGTTTAATCAATCATAATAAATAATTTTTTAGTATGATTATGAAAATAAATCTAAAAGCTTAAATTAATTCTTTATGATTTTTTTGACTGAATAATTCTTTATCATATATGTTCCAATTTTATTTTATTTTTTGAAAAATATGGTCCAATGTTATAAACACGTAATTCATTTACTTCTTTCTAATGATATACTATGAACATTGACATCAGTGCGTGTATAGCAATTGGTCAAAGAATTAATAATTTTTCGATTCCCTTTCCATTCATGTTTTTTCCTATCTGCTTCCGTTCATGTTTAAATTACTCAGAGATTCCGTACGTTATAACTAACATAGCAGTTTGTCTCTCCCTTATTCTAAATTTATGTTTTACACAGCCACATAGCAAAGGCATCACACATTTCTAACTTGGGTTTGATTCAGGAGCTTTTCTTTGAGCTTAGGGCTAACCTCCGTGATAATATCACGAGCTTTCTCTTCACCTATTTATTAATACATTTATTTTAGTCTACACATTATACAAAACAAATGTTTATTTTATATACTAAAATTCTTAATAAGGAAATATCTTAAAATATATAAATTATACTTAATATTTGCACAAAAAAAACAATTTAATTTGTGATATAAGGTTATTTATAATTATAAACAAATTCTTTTTAAGAAATTATTAAAATTCAATTTAAAAATAAAAGTAAAAGGATGGATTAAAAGATATAGACAATTAATAAGATCAAGAAAACATATAAAGATGAAAAGATGGTAGTTTAAGATGATTGAAAGAATTTTTTTGGTTAGTTGTCTAGATAGTATGTCAAGTCAAATACACATTCAAAGAAGAAAAGAGAGAATATACTGAGAATATCTGATTGAGAGAATGAACTAAGTTGTGCATTATAATTTACAAATATAAGTATATATTTAGTACTTAAAAAGAAAGCAAAAAGAAAAAAAATATAAATATTCCTTATTTATTTGGTTAAAAAATTGATTTAAAAATGATAACTATTGGCTTTGGGCCTATGGGCTTTGGTTATGTGTAAGCCGAAGTGTACGGCTGTGGAGTATTTATGAAGCACGCCCACTTATCCTTATTACTGTGCATGGCTCATCCTTTCCGTACCGTGTAGAAATATAATCAAAGATTTAAATTCACTCAACCACTTTTGTTCACCTTCTCTTTGTGTTTGTGACCCATGTTTATCTATTGGTCAGATACCACTGAATGTAAATTCAGAGAAGAGTTGTGAGAAAAGTGTAATACAGATCAAATGAGAAATATTGAAAGAAAATGAAATAAATTAAAGTTAATCTCAATATATTTATAATTTATGTTAATAACAATAACTTCATTTGGCCTTCACATTATTTTTACTCATTTTATCTTCAATAACTGTATATATACTCAATTATTAAAAGAAAAATAACACTCACAATGTATGAAAACTAAATTCTCAGTAATGCATTTTAAACTGAATTTTTATAATTAAATGGAAGCGTCTGTGTTCCCATTATAACAAAAACGGAATTTTGGTTGTTTAATTTTATTTTTGACTAGTTTCATTTCAATGCACTGCGAATGTAAAAGTTATAATTTCTAACCAATGAAAAATCATAATAAATGAAATTTTTACGTTAAATTCTTTATTATTAAAAGATCTTTTTACTTGTCAATTTCTTTTTTTTTTACAATAACACATGTCAATTTCTTTTATTATACGTAATTTTACTATATTTTTATAGGATATTGATCAAATGTTGCTCTTTTATTTTATTTTTTTGTTATCAAGGGGTCTAAGCCCAGAAAATTAAAGAAAATTACGCTGAAACTAAACGTGGAGTAGAAACAAAAGTTGACAACGGGTTCATAGGCTCTTGCCAACCGAAGTCCTTCATAGGCAACCCCAAACCCAATGTTCTCAAGATCGGGTAATCGAATCGGTAGCAGTTAAAGGGTTAATGGTTAAAATGGGATCGAAACGATTTTAATAAAATAATTTCTTGTTAATATTTTAATATAATGTTCTATTAATATTAAACAAAAAATAACATAAATTTCATAAATTGATAATAATAGAAAGTAAAGTTTACTTAAAAATATTATAAATGATAACATATAGTAATCTAACATATTATTTAAGTTCGCCAATACCAAATATTTTTTTAAATCAAAACGATATCGTTTTAAAAAAAATTAAAAAAAAATATACATGAAAAAATATAATTAAAAGAAAGATTATACTAAAAGTAATTAATTACATTATCCAACAAAAATTAATAATTATCAAAGTTAGTAAATATTTCATATTTATCATAGTATAATAGTGACTAAAAATTATTTTTTTTCAACCAGTTATCTTTTTTATTAAAATAAAATGGGATAGCCTGCTTTTAAAATTACTAAACTAATATACTTTTAAAAACTTTAAATTTTAAGATAAAAGTCCGACTTTAGAAAGTTGATTTTGCTTCTTTCTTTTTTATAAAAAAAACATTGTGCAACAAATTTTTCTAATCATGAAAAAATACTAGAAATTTCTTCAACAAAATTAAAGTTGACTTTCCAATGTTTGACTTATCTCTTCAAGGTGAATTTATTAAAATATACACTACTTTAATAATTTTAATAGTGAAATAGTAAGATATACAACACTTATTTATAAAATTAAATTTTTATATTTAGACAAATGTAATTAGTTGTTTAAATATTTTAAAAATCTCAATATAATAACAATATTATTTAATTTAAAGATACGAACATACTTAAGATAATAATATTTAAAATTTTGAAACAATTTATAAAATATTTAAAAAATAATAATTTAACTCTCATAATTAACTTATGTGTGAACACTATCACTACTATAAAAGCAGAATTCAACGTCGGTTAAAATAAGTATACTACGTCGGTTGAAGATCGTCGTTGTCTGCGACGACGTAATAAATTCAATAGCTTTCAAAGATGGTCAAAGAAAACCGTCGTAGAACTTATAGAATTCTAAGACGGGCTGCCGGATAACCCTGTCTTAGAACTTACGAGAGACTACGACGGACATCGGGACAGCACCGTCGTAAACATAATCTTGTTCTACGACGGTTGTATCCTACGGACCGTCGTAGAATGGTCCACAATTCTAACATGGCTGTCGGACAGCCCCGTCGTAGAAGTAACGAAAGACTACGACGGCCATGGGGACAGCACCGTCGTAGACATAATCTTGTTCTACGACGGTTGTCTCCTGAGAACCGTCATAGAATGGTCCTATTACTACTACGGTGTTTTGTTGCGGACGACCGTTGTAAGAGACGGTGTTAATACTACTACGGTCATGATACAACACCGTCGTTGACATAAACGTGTTCTACGACGGTTGTATCCTAAGGACCGTCGTAGAATTGTCTTAATACTACTACGGTCTTCTGTTGCCAACGACCGTCGTAAGAGAGGGTCCTAATACTACTACGGTTTGCTGAGTATGATCGTCGTAGAAATGTGCTGGTTCTACGACGGTCGTGTCCGTAGAACCGTCGTGGAATGTTTTTTTTTTTTTAAACAACAAATTGTGCTGTAAAAATGTGTTGGTTCTATGTTTTTTTTTTAACCCAAGCCTTGTGGATGGCTGTTCAGGTTATAGTACGTGCACAATTGTCCTATAATTTGAACCTGATCATAATAATCGGGAGAAATATACATTTAATTAGTCAAATTTAATCATAAGAGC
>Ga0315911_1000089_pt1 | contig 11967 bp, 15 predicted proteins | sample Edanod1MG_FD_207737 | JGI IMG/M metagenome (GOLD analysis project Ga0315911, IMG submission 207737) | Root nodule microbial communities collected in Santa Monica, California, United States - Edamame nodules 1 | ecosystem: Host-associated > Plants > Roots > Nodule | place: USA: California... | reverse complement strand
AGACCGACATAAGAGCGGCACAGGCGTGGCAGCTGCGATGGAGAGCAGCGCTACGCGGTGACGAAAATTGCAGGGGTGGCATACGTGCGGTCGCGGCTGCTCGCACAGGAGCACGCGCAGCCTGCCGAGATATCCGTAAGAGCCCAGTGAGGCGCTATCTGCAAGCCCGCAAAGCCACGTTGTATGGAAGTCTTCAACACGACTAGATCCCCGTGCCGGAAGATGGCGACGGATCTGGTTGGCGAGGCTCTGGCCGAACTCCCGCTCCTTGACTATGTGACCCTCAGTGAAGGCGATCATGTCGGGCGGGGACCTGGCTCTTGGACACGACGCTCATGCCTAGCACCCTGGCCAGATCGTCCACCGAACGCGTGGGGATGCCGTCAATCTAAGCTTCCTTGATGACGGCCGAACGCCTTTTCCGCGGTGCGCCGCGGCTCCAGGAAGTCGGGGAAGTAGCTGCTTTTCCGCAGCTTCTGGATCTTCAGCTCCACGCGTCCGCCGCGGCGCGGCAAACCGCTTTCGGGCTACGCCCTACGCGCCTTTGCCGCGCAATCGATCGAAGACTTACATCATTTTCCGGGACTTCAGCGCACCCGGTGCGTCATACGGTTCCTCTTCACCATAACGCGCTCAATGCGCAATCTTCGGGATCAAACAGGTACGTTCATATAGAAAGGCCGGCGGCCGGTTGACGCCCAGTACGCCTACCGAGATCCCGTCTACGACCGCGAGCCGAAAGCCTTGCCTGCGGGAGAGGGATTGACCTGGGCTTTAGCGAAAGAGACGGAGCCTTTGCGAGCGAGCTTCGTTGAGTTCGCACTCCCTGTCCCGTCGCAGTATAGCGCGTCTTCAGCGCTGCACCGCAGAGCCGGGCTCTATTAGTCCGCAATAAGGACGGGCCGCTGGGTCGCGAGTCAGCAGCGCACCACTTCGCGCTACGCTGCGTCCGGGATAAGAGAGCCTTTGTATCGCAGCGGCGTCCGCCATGAAGGCGCGCCAGCCGCGATAAGCGGTGATGTCGTGGGCGCCGGCAAGCACTTCCGGCTCGACGATAAAGCCCTTCACGCCGCGACCATCCGCCAGCTTGACAGTGCCGATCGACAGTGGCGGCGGGATGGCGTTGACGAACTTGCCGAAGGCCGACGCGGACGGTGATCAGATTTCGAGCTCAATCGCGGTCCCCTTGCCCGCTTCTACTCGCAGCATGCCGGGCTTCGGCGGCGTGGTGTCGAGCGCATAGAGCTTATAGTCCGGCGCGGTCCTCGTCACCTCGACGAGGCGTCCGTTCAGCGCCTTCAACTCGCCGTTCAGCGCCATGCTCGACAGATGCGCGCCAACTACCGCGATCGGAATCTCGCCGCCGCCGCTTGCTGGCAGCGGCGCAAGCGGTTGGGCGAACGCTCCTCGCGCCAACGCGTTTCGTATCGGCATGGAACACGCGCCCGATGTTCGCAAGGAACCCATCGCGCCCGGCGAGCGCAAGCAGCCTGGTGCCAAAGGGCGCGCCGTCGAGGCGCATCGATGCCGGTAGCGCCCTGCCGCAAAGGTCGAGCAGGTTCACAAAGTTGGTGTAGGTGCCGAGCCGGCTGTTGAGCTCGATGGGATTGGCGAGTACCTGCGCGGTCGAATACACCCTCGGTGCCGTCGGCAGCACCAGCGCATCCAAATGAGCGAAGGTGCGCTCGGCGATTCTGCGCAGTGCTTGCAGGCGGTAGAGGGCGGAGAAGGTTTCGGCGGCGGTGAGCGCACCGGCGACTGTGATCTCGCGCGTCACCGGATGAATGGAATCCGGCGCGGACACCAGCAGGTTGCGGATGACGAGATACCGCTCGGTGACCGTATCCCTCCATTGAGGGCCGCCTTGTTCGACGAACGCGATCGCTGCAGGTCCTAGGGGTAATCCTAGGAGAAGCGCTATGACGATTTCGAGGACAGAGGTGATCACATCGGTGGAGCGGCGGCGCCGATGGTCGCAGGATGAGAAGGAACGGCTAGTTGCGGCATCGCTTGAGCCCGGAGCCAGTGTTTCCGAGGTGGCTCGCATGGCCGGCCTCCATGTGAGCCAGCTGTTCCGGTGGCGCAAAGATCTTTGTAAGCACGGTGAAGCGAGTATGGCGCCGTTCGTGCCGGTCGAGATAGGGCCTGTGCCGCCGCGGGAGGTAGCCGAAGCGCCATTGACGACGACGGCGGTGCGTCGGCGGAAGAGCCATGGCATCATCGAGATCGACCTAGGTAGCGGACACCGCATCCGGGTCGATGGCGACGTTGATGGAGACGCGCTCCGTCGCGTTCTCGATGCTCTGGTGCGCCGATGATCCCGGTGCCGACGGGCGGGCGAGTGTGGCTCGCGACCGGCTACACGGACATGCGCCGGGGCTTTCCGTCGTTGGCACTCCAAGTGCAGGAGGTGCTGCACAAAGACCCGCTCAGCGGTCATTTGTTTGTCTTCCGCGGTCGCCGCAGTGATCTTGTGAAGCTGATCTGGCACGATGGCCAGGGAGCATGCCTTTTTACCAAAAGACTCGAGCGAGGAAGGTTCATCTGGCCATCGGTTGCAGGCGAAGCAGTGACGATCTCGCCGGCGCAGTTGAGCTATCTGTTGTCCGGAATCGATTGGCGCACCCCGCAAGAAACCCAGCGTCCGACGCGGGTCGGATAACCGTTTTGGGTTTGAATCTGGTGCCCGATCTGATTCAATGGCTTCATGACCTCGAAGCCGGACGATCTTCCTGCGGATCTCGCGAGCGCCTACCTTGCGCTACTGGCCGAGCGAGAGGCGTTGCAGGTTGAGCGCGATGTCGCCGTCGCGGATGCCGCCAGTGCGCGGGCAGAGCTGTCGGACAACGAAGCGTTGATCGCACATCTTGAGCTGCGGATCGAGAAGCTCAAACGCGAACTGCACGGGCAGCGATCCGAGCGCTCGGCACGGCTGCTCGAGCAATTGGAGTTGGAGCTCGAGGAACTCGTCACCACGGCGAGCGAGGATGAGCTTGCCGCACAGGCGGCGGCGGCGAAGACGCAGAACGTCCGTCCCTTCACGCGTAAGCGGCCGGTGCGCAAGCCGTGGCCGGACGATATCGAACACGAGCGCGTCGTCGTTGAAGCTCCACGACCTGCGCCTGCTGCGGTGGATCGCGGCTGGCGAAGATCGGCGAGGATGTGACCAAGACGCTGGAGGAGATTCCGCGTCGCTTTAAGGTCATCGAGACGGTACGTGAGAAGTTCACCTGCCGCGATTGCGAGAAGATCAGCCAGCCGCCTGCGCCGTTCCACGCGACGCCGCGCGGCTTCATCGGCCCACAATTGTTGGCGACGATCCTGTTCGACAGTAGGGTCGAGGGCTGGCGCGCCGCTCAACCAGTTTTCCCAGTTGTGCACGTTTCCAGCCCCCGCCACATCGCACGCAGCATGCGGATTTCCCGCACTACGCGCTCCCATTTGCTTCATGACAAGGCTTATTGGACCTATCTTGCTGGAGCAGCTTTCACCTCTCCGGCACTCGCCCTGTAGCCGTTGAACAGCTTCAAGGTGTCGTACAGCCACGAATTACTCCACTGCTTCCAGCCAAAACCCCTTTGTTTCCGTGCCTTCGCCAGATGACGTCTGACCTTCTTCTTTACCCAGTTCCTGACGTAGGCGAAGCATTTGCTGGAATCGCCTATCCGGAAGTAATTTACCCATCCTCGGAGCTTCGGATTGATCAAGCTTATCACCCGACTAATCGGTTGCGACCGATAGCTGCGAAACACTTCCTTGAGCCCCCGCAGTAACGCCATCCGCTTTTTGAGCTTGGGCATGTAGTACGGCCGCATCACTCCGCGCAGACTGCGGAGATAGCGGAAGTCGAATCCCAGAAATCCGAAGCTCTCGCCTCGTTCCAGGTTGACCGTGCGACTCTTGTCATCATTAACTTCAACCTGCAGTTTGGCGAACTCTTCACGCAATCGCTTTTCCACGGCACCGAGCAGCCAGTCATGTCGCTTATGGGCATCGATCAAGACCACCATATCGTCAGCAAATCGTGCATATTCGATATTGGTGTACTTGCCGCGGCGTGTCACCTCACGCGCTCGCTCCAGCATCTTGTCTACCTCGTTGAGGTAGAGATTGCTGAGCAAGGGGGAGATTACACCGCCTTGCGGAACGCCCTTCTTGCCGGAAGCTTTCAGCATAAGCCGCAGAAGGTGCATGATTTCCTTGTCGTCAATTCGCAGAGCCACCTTCTCTAGCATCCGATCATGTCGGATGTTGTCGAAATAAGCGCGCAAATCAACGTCAAGAATCCGCGTCTTCCGCTCGGCTATTGCCTGAGCAACTCGCTTGATCGCTTCATGAGCTGTACGCTTGGGCCGATATCCAAACGATCCCGGTTGGAAATCCGCCTCGAATACAGGTTCGAGTATGAGCTTGAGCGCGCCCTGAACCACTCTGTCGCGTATAGCCGGGATCGAGAGAACGCGGACCTTAGAGCCCCCGTCCTTCGGTATTTCCCGCTTCCTTGATGGAAGTGGCTTATAGGTGCGCCCGATCAGTTCGTCTCGTAATTGCTCGAGTAGCGTCTCCACGCCTCGCGCTTCGATGGCTTCGAACGTCACTCCGTCTATTCCCGGAGCGCCGTCGTTTTCTTTCGCCATCTCATACGCTGCGCGCAGAGTCTCCATCTTGAACCTCCTCCGAATTGATGGACACCTGTAGTAGGCTCGAAGAGCCAGGAGGTGTCGGATGGAAGGACGTCAACGTCGGTCGTTTACGGACGACTACAAGCGGCAAGCGGTTGACCTCATAGCGTCGAGCGGGCGCTCGATCGGATCTGTGGCCAAGGAGCTTGGCCTGCGCGATTCCGTGCTGCGGCGGTGGGTGGAGCAGCGAGGGGCCCGGCTGGAGCCGACGGCGGCGACGCGGCGCCCCACAACGCAGGCGACGCTGCCGTCGGCGGACCACGCGGCAGAGATCGCGCGTTTGCAGCGAGAGAACGAGCGGCTGCGCATGGAGCGCGATATTTTAAAAAAGTCGATCGCGATCTTTGCTGGAACACGGACATGAGATTCCGCTTCATCGAAGATCGCCGCGCCGATTATCCGGTGACGCTCCTGTGCGACGTGCTCGGCGTCTCGCCGGCCGGCTATTATGCCTGGCGCTCGCGCCCGGAGAGCCGACGATCTGCCGCCAATCGTGACCTCGTCGACGACATCAGGCGGGTCCACCGCGACACCCGCGGGCGCTATGGCAGCCCGCGTATCCATGTCGAGTTGAAGGCGCAGGGCCGCGGGGCGAGCCGTGGTCGCATCGAGCGGTTGATGCGGCGTCACGGCATCAGGGCCATCATGGCGCGGCCACGCCGGGTGCGGACCACCGACAGCCGCCACGACCTGCCGATCGCCCCGAATTTGCTCGACCGCAACTTCATCGCCACTGCTCCGAACCAGATCTGGCTCGCCGATATCACCTACATCGAGACCGATCAGGGCTGGCTCTATCTGGCCGCCGTCATGGATCTGTATAGCCGCAGGATTGTCGGCTGGGCGATGGCGGATCATTTGCGCGCCGACCTGCCCTTGGCGGCCTTGCGGATGGCGATCTCGGCGCAGCGGCCAAGTGCCGGCCTGATCCACCATTCCGATCGCGGCGTTCAATATGCCTCGGCGGATTACCGCAAGCTGATGCAATCCGCCGGCCTCAGGGCGTCGATGAGCCGCAAGGGCGACTGCTATGACAATGCTCCGATGGAGAGCTTCTTTCACACGCTCAAGACCGAGCTCGTTCATCATCGCCAGTACCAGACCCGCGCCGAAGCCCAGCGCGACATCTTCGCCTTCATCGAAGGCTTCTACAATCGAACGCGTCGTCACTCCGCCATCGGCTATATCAGCCCGATCGAGATGGAGCTAAAAGTAGCTTAACCCTGTCCATTTTTTTGGGGGAAGATCATCTTGCACACGTGGACGTATAGACCCCAGAAACGCCAGGATGGTTCAGCCTTCGCCTTGACGTATAGTCTCCGCCTCAGGTCCTGCAAATCGATGGACGCCTTTGTCATCTCGTCCTTGCCTTCCTTACGTTGGAGACATCACAAATGGCAGGGCCCCTTCGCTCCACGGGCGTTACCCCGCTTCATCGCTACTACTGACCCGGCCGCCACCTTCACACCTTCGGTCGACTTCCCGGGGTCACCGGTTATACGACCTACCTTCTTCCGGCGATTTCTCCCCGGGGTGAGGAAAGCTTCTCCAGTTGCTTAGCATGTCCTTGTCACCGTGCTGTCGCTTTCACCCCGCCGAAATGACCCGTCGTGTCAGTTAGCATTCGCCGGGTCATGCTGCCTTCGCCCCAAAACTGCGGGCTCGGCTTTCGGTGTTCAGCATTTTCGAGGCCACAACGCGTTTTCTTTCAGATACGGCCCGGTGACTCGTGATCTCCCCAAGGGAGTCTTTGTCGATAGGCTTCAAAGGTTCTATTTCTATCTCCTTTGCTATCCACACTACGGGGGTCTAACTTTTTCCCCGGCAGGACTAACTCCTGCTGAACATGCCAGCCTTCGCTGGACGCACAGTTCGGCATGCATATCCCGCTCAACCGCCAGAGCGTGCGCTTTAAGGCCGAGAGGATCGATCTGCCGCTATCGACGTTGGCCGACCAGGTCGGCCACGGGACCTTCGCCGTCATGCCGCTGTTCCAGTTGATCGAGCGTCATGTGCTCGCGGCCGAGCGCCTGCATGGCGACGACACCACCATCCGCATCCTAGCGAAGGGCAAGTGCACGACTGGCCGGATCTGGACGTATGTGCGGGATGACCGGCCCTTCGCCGGGCCTGCGCCGCCGGCGGCGGTTTACTATGCTTCGGGCGACCGTCGCGGTGCACACCCCCAGAAGCATCTGGCCGCCTTCGCCGGCATCCTACAGGCGGATTGCTATAGCGGCTTCGAGCCGTTGTTCGACCCGCAGAGGAAGGTGCTACCGATGACGCCGGCATTTTGCCTGGCCCATGCGCGGCGGGGCTTCTTCGAGCTGGCTGACATCGAGAAAACCGCCCGGGACGGCCAGAAAGGCAAACCGGTCTCCCCGATCGCGCTGGAGGCGGTCAGGCGTCTCGACGCGCTGTTCGAGATCGAGCGCGCCGTCAACGGCCGCAGTGCGGACGAGCGGCGTGCCGTGCGCCAGGAGAAGAGCAAGCCGCTCCTCGACGACATGCACGCCTGGCTGCTGCGTGAGCGCGAAACCCTCTCGCGCTCTTCCGAGGTCCTGAAGCCGATCAACTATATGCTCAGACGCTGGGAGGGCTTCGCCCGTTTCCTCGACGACGGCAGGATCTGCTTGACCAACAATTGCGCTGAACGCGCATTGAGAGGCATCGCCTTGGGACGGCGCAACTGGACCTTCGCCGGCAGCCAGCGTGGCGCCGACCGAGCCGCCATCATGCTGACGATCATCACGACTTGTCGTCTCAATGACGTCGATCCCAAGGCCTGGCTCGCTGACGTCCTCGCCCGTATCGCCGATCTTCCAGCATCGCGATTGCACGAACTGCTGCCCTGGGAGTGGAAACTTCTGCGACAAGCCGGCAACTCCGACGATCAGCAAGCCGCCTGACCTTCACCCAACGCCATCATATAGCTCGCCGACCACGCGCGCATGCGTCAATCAGGCGGCCTTCGTCGTACGCGTACCGGTGACCTACGGTCCCCCATAGAGCAGCCGCGCAGTCTCATAGAACGGCGCGATGTCGAATTCAACCAGCGTCGCGCCGAGCGCGATCCAGCGCTTCAGTGTTCGCCATAGGCCGCTTCCGATTTCCTGTCGCCGAAGAAGATCAGTTGGCCGTTGCGCGGCATGCCGAGGCGGACATTGGCCGGGAACGGCGTGATTGCGCCGAGCGGCCGGTCACGTGAAAGCGGATCGGCCTAGTCCGGCCCCGCCATGACGGAGAGTGTCGTCGCTGCATCGTCGACCGTCAGCGCGAACACCGAGATGCAGTCGAGCGTCCGGCACGCTGGGACGAGCCGGTCGAGATCATGCCGAGGCTCGGTTTCAAGCCCACAATGTTGTTGAGCATCGCCGGCACGCGGCCGCTGGCGGCGATGTCGGTGCCGAGCGACAGCGGCACGACTCCTGCGGACACGGCGGTTGCCGAGCCGGAACTCGGCGAGCTTCTCGGCCTCCGCGATCGCGTCCTTCTCGTCGCGCAAGTCGATGAAGACAGCACCATCGTCATGGTCGCGGATGCGCTGATAGGTTCGCGCGATCGTCTGCGCCGGCGTCAGCGTGCACGCGCGATCCGCGGCCACGATCGCGGCAATCGTCTCAGGCTGGTCGGCCCCACGGCAAAAAACTCCGGCAACGAATCTTCACCAGGCACTTGCTATCGGGCTGTAGATGAATCCAAGAGCATCCGAAGATGGATGCAATGAAGCTGTAGCGAGCCTGCGCTGGGCGCATTTTATTTCGTTTCAAGGTACTTGAGCATAAATTCCCGCATCGTGTTGTAGGCGTCATCGATTTGCGCCGGATCGCCGCCCTCAAAACCATGCTCCCCCTTATCGATCGGTCTCAGAATATAGGGCACACCGTGCCTCTTGAATTGTTCCGCCATTTTCAGCGACTCCTCGAAGGGAACGTCCGTATCCTGGGTACCGTGGATCATCAAGGTTGGTGGATATTCGCGCGTAACATTTTTGACGGGTTCGTAGGGCGCGATGTCTTTAGCGATTGATTCAGGGTTGAATCCACTCACTTCTTGAGGCCAGAGCCCAGTCTGGCGATAGTACATGTAAATCTTCCCGCTGTCCCCTTTCCGAAAGTTAACATCCGAAATGACTGCTCCATCCGTTTGCTGCATCGCCTCCTCCCTGGTAATTTTCTGCATGTTGTATTTGGGATAGGGGTTTGGCTTGGCGTACCAATCGGTATTTAATTCGCCGTAGCCGTACAGCGCAACGAGGGCCTTGGGTTTCGGGTGGACACGATAACCCGTCGTCAAAGCTAAGTACCCTCCCGCAGAATCGCCAACGGCGACAATCTGATCAGTATTGAGATGAAAGCGTTTAGCGTCATCACCGCCCAACCAAGCAAACGCTGCTTCAATATCGCTGGCGATAGCTGGAAGCTTTGTTTCCGGCGCGAGACGATAATCGAGGGAGACAAGGGCATAACCATTTTCCTCTGCCAAGGAGAGCACTCGCGCTGGGACGTGGTAGTCGGTCGTCAGTTGCCGGTTCCCCCTAATTAAAGCACCGCCATGAATGTAAACGATCACGGGGCGTACACTATTGCCTTTCGGCCGGTAAACATCGGCAAGAATCTCGTGGCCGTCCACCTTCCGATAAGTCACCGTCGTTTTTTCCAGGCCCCCCTCGAACGTTGATAAACTGTCGGTCACGAAATAGTCTCCAAGTTAGATAATCAGCGCGGCGAGGCCGCAACGGACTCGCCATTTGGTCACGATCGCATTCGCGCGATCCTGGTGAACGACGGTATCCATCACACGGGCTCCCGAGCTTCCGCAGACGGCGCGGGCATTTGCCGTCAATCGCAAACATTCCCCGAACGGATAGGTCAACACCGTCTCGTAGCCATCCTCGACCATAAGGACCTGATGCTCGAGCTTGTTGCCATCGCTCTCGCCGACGGCATCGACCTTGATTGCGAATGCCGCGGAATTGCAAGCCACTTCTTGTAGACGATCATGACCGCGCTCGCGACACGGTGAGGTGAAAGCTCTGTGCGTCCTCCAGAATGACAGATAGCAGCGGGCAGTCGTTACAGGCTTTGCTGACGGAAATCGCGACCTTACGCGGCCCGAAAGAGGATCCCCGGAGGGCCTCCTTGAGGTCGTCCGCAAGGACTGCTCGCGGGTCTGAGGGTATTTTGGTTGCCATGCCGCTTTGGTCTCCCTGTTTGCTATCGGGGCGAACACCATCCGCAGCCTGGCGACCGCCAAGATGGTTGGTTGATGTTCACTGGTCTTTCAACCACGGACAGCCAATGGCTGATCCAAGAACCGACCGAGCGTTGCGGCCCGTCTTGTTCTTTCGTCCGCGCAAAGATCAACGCCATCAGGCAATGTTACTGTCGAATAAACGCTACTACCAATGCCGCGCAGCATTTCGCCAGCTTTGGCAAGCCGTCGCAGAATTTCGGCGCACGCCCCCCCATTTTACCGCATTCGTTCCGAGACATTTTTGTCTCATTCGAAAGTCCCGGCGGCGAAGGGCATTAACGACCAGCCGGTCCCTCCGCGCACGATCAGGTCTTCGAGCTCTGCCGCACGCCGGCGAAAAACGGACTCTTCCGTCACACCGGGCTCGGCACTTCAATAGTGAAGCGGTGTGCCCGCGTGCAAGAATGCCCGGAAAAGGAAATATCCATGCAATGTTGACTAGAATGACATACCGGTCATCGAACTGGCAATACCTGAACAGGCAGATGCCGACGCCCACCGACGTCGCCTTTCTAAGCCCATAGAGTTTGGAGCACAAGCCGGAGTTCACGCCTGGTGAGTTGCTCTAGTCGGGACTACGAAGAAGCATACAGTTCTGTGCGGCAAGCGCCTTGCCAATGAAGTGGGCACTGTCGAGTCATCCGACTCCTCGGCTCAGGTGACTTGTCGGACGGGGGTATGCGTGATCCGTTGCTTGGTGCGTATGTCCGTGCCCGGTGCATTCTACGCCGCGGGGCACGTTGCGAACTAGAGCCGTCAGCGCCAAAAGATCGATCTTCGGACGAAGCGCGGCGGCGGCGCGCTCAAGCATTGTAATCCACCGCGCCTCAAGATCTCGCGTCTTCGAGGAATGATTTTCGGAGTGCCTCGCTCTCATGGAGGACGCGTAATATCTTACATCGGACAGATTGGAGCCGCGCGGCAATCAGGATGGAAGCGCGTATTGCCTCATGGAGGAATGCTCCCGAGGACGCGATCGCTGCCTCATTTATTTTGCTAGCTTAGCGCAGTGAAATCCGAAATGACGAGACGGGACATCGACGTGCTCATAGTAACCAACGCCGCGAATATTACTTGCCTGACGGGCAAACCGGCCGGTCGTTCTATGCCCCAGGCACTATAGTGGTTTCGATCCGCCAGAACGAGCCGACGTTGCATCCTGCGTAAGATGGATGCGCATGCCGCCTGCATCAGACGCCCTTGGAACGCGACAAGGTAATCGGCTATCCAGACGATCTTGTTGGCAATCTAAATAAGGACGGTTTCGACAGTATCGTGGAATTCCTGCACGAGCTTGGCGTCGCCAACCGTGGCGTGGGGCTCGAGCTGAGTAGCCTACTGTTGCGTGCGGTGGAAAAGGTCAAGGTACGACTGCCGAAAGCGAGGATCGTGGATTGCACCGGCGCCGCAACCTTGATCCGGTTGGCTAAGTCCGATCTGGAGATATCCTTTTATGAGGGAGGCGGGCGCCATTGCCGATGCTGGAATCATGCGCGCCGCGGAAGTAATGGGCCCTGACGTGCGGGAAGCTGACGTGATGACTGAGATTGTGTTGACGCTGGCGCGCGGCGCCAACGGGCACGCTCGGAACATGCATCGCAACTCCCTTCTTGTGCTCTGGCCCCGCACGGGAACAAGCCACGTCACGTGGAGCGAGGATCTCTTACGCCAAGGTTCGCAGACAAACATCGAAAATTGCCGGTGTTCGTCATCGCTAAACTGTCCCGATCAGCCGCACCTTCTCAATTGGCCACCCCTCCGACCGTCTACGTTGCGTGCATGAGGATCAGATCGCCTGCCTGGAGACGGGGCTGGCCACCGTCCGGGCGGGATGCACCTTCAGCGATGTCGCCTAAGGAATCCATCGGGCGATGGAGAAGCCCCCGACTGTTTGAAACTGGTTCCTAGATTTTCGGGACGATGTCCTGTTCGAATTTCTTCGCCCAAGCATCGAGTTGTGTGGTCATATAGGCCCAGTCGGGCAGATAAGCAAATTTGTCTTGCTCCTGCGCCGTAAAGTGTATGGGGG
>Ga0315911_1000088_pt1 | contig 12152 bp, 1 predicted proteins | sample Edanod1MG_FD_207737 | JGI IMG/M metagenome (GOLD analysis project Ga0315911, IMG submission 207737) | Root nodule microbial communities collected in Santa Monica, California, United States - Edamame nodules 1 | ecosystem: Host-associated > Plants > Roots > Nodule | place: USA: California... | reverse complement strand
CCCTTCGGGAATTTGCCAAGGGATTCTTCATTCAATTTCGAGCATTTTGACATATTATGGGCCTCAAACGGACATTCCTATCAAAAGTTATACGCGTTTGAAGTTAAAAAAATTTTTTCCGTAAAAAGCATTTCGTCAGTACGAGGGGCGGGACCCGCCACGTGGCCGCCACGTGGATAGCAACTCGCCAACTTCACTGGCGAGTCCACCAGGCGCCGCCACGTGTCCAACTCGCCAACCCCACTGGCGAGTCCCCTTAAAAAACAGACCCCCCTGGAAAAAGTTTCAAAACAGCCCCCTTTTGGAAATTAGTTTCTAAAAGTAACCTAGTTTGAAAAATTTGCCCACTAACTAACTCCTAACTAACTAACTAACTGAATTACAACATACATTAACAGTATCTTCTATATCATCAATTTTAACAATTAACTTGTTTCTTTTTCCCCCTCAAATAAAATAGATTTTTTCCAATAAATTTCTTTTTACGTGTATTTTTTTTTATTCATGATGACTATTCTTCATATTGTTTATTACATTTCCCTATCTGTTTTTCCTTGTTCTTGCAATCATACTTTTTAGATTTTTTTTAATTACATTTTTTCATTCTAATGCCAACTCTCAAATTTTTAATTACATATTGTCATTCTAATGCCAACTTCTCAAATTTTTTATGACTAGTCCTTGTTCTTCCGACAATTCAATGGGTATTTTTTATGACAAGTCCTCGTAGGTTAATGGGTGTTTATTGGATGTTATCATGTTAATTGGAAGTGTAGGTTATTTGTATAGAAGATTCTTATTGATTTGACCATGCCTGGCTCTATAGTGTCATTGATTTTCTGCAAGAAGAGTGTGATTGAAAAAAGATAAATGTTTTTCTTCTAACTATTACTGCTGCTACTACTATTATTATTAATTATTGGCTAGGATTATATGATTGAAATTTAAAATTCATAATAAATAAATGTTTTTCATATATACATTGTATTTTGGATTAATGTAGTGAACAATTTAAATTGTGATATAAGATTGTTTTTAACAGACAATTTTTGTTTTAAAAAATTTGTTGAAATTCTATTTAATAATAGAGATAGAAGAAGATAGATGGAAGAGATAGACAATTAAGAAAATCAACTAAACAAAGAGAACAGTTTCAGATGATTGAGATTTGAGAGAGAAATTTTTTTGCTAGTTACAGTATTGTGAAATGCACCTCTAAAAGAGACAAGTGAAAAATATTAAGAAATGAGAATGTCTTATAGAGAGAGTGAGAGTTTTTTGTGCATTCTAATTTATAATATAAGGGTTAAGTTATAATTATTAATTATTATTAGTGGTAGTAGTAATTAGATTCTCTTTTTAATTAATTGACATTCTTTTTTTTTTATGTGTGTGTAATGAGTGACTTGTGAATCTAATGCTTCTCACATCAGTTGAGGTTATGTTTCTGTTTTATTTTATTTGGTAAATCAGGGAATTTGTTGAGGAGGCCACCAAGGCGTCAATGAGAATTAATGAATATCTACATCAGTTGAGGTTATGTTTCTGCTTCTTTTTCTTTATGTTTATTATTAATTTGTGTAATGAAAGCATTGCCTAAGAAAAAAGAAACAATAATGAAACAATAAGGAAATAATAATGAAATATGGAAATCACTTTGAAGAGAATATACTCTAAAACATTTTGAGACAAAATAATGATATTTTATAAGATGAGCAATGCTAGCAAGTAGCAACACACTCTACTATTAGTTAAAGTTTATCAAAAACTACTAACAATTAGTGAGACTCATTAAATAAGAAGAGGAACCTACAAAATTTTGTGATTTCTAATAAATTTTGTTCAAAATAATATATTAGAGAATGTGTTGCTTGCTAGCATTTCTCTATACAAGATATTTTCTGTATATTCGACAGAATGGGAAAGAAATACTTCTTGAACATTGTAGTCCCACAATTCTGAATGCAAGGATCATGTTTTAATTGTTTTCTGTTGTTGACATAAAGTTGTAGTAGTATTGGTGAGATACAATAACAGTATTTCCATTAGTATCTCAGGACAACTATGATATTACTTTTTTAATTTATGTATCACTGTCTATGTCTATATAGTTGTGTAAAAGCATCTTTGATTTTATACAGGAAGGAAATATGATTTCTAGGTCTTTGGGTTAGGTTGTCAAATGGAATATTGCGAGAATCAAAGTGGGTCGAAGGCTAATTTCATTTCTGTGTAAGCAGTAGAATGGCATTAAGGACAAGTTTGTTGCTGGTTGGAATACTGAAGTAAGACAGATTAATTATGTCTGACCTTAAAACCTGAAGAAGCATTTTAAATTGAAAATAAGTACATATAAATTTTTAATCAAGACAGAGATGAGTGTAGATTTCACATTTAGCAACCATTTGACATCACACAGCCTACCGAATCAATAAGTATAGCATTTGATTAAACCTGCAAACCAATCATCATTTGAAAAAAAAAAAGTGGTTATAGTTAACCTTTGAAGATTTGGACTCTCCAATCTTCATTTCAGTGCTATAAGATGCAGACATTGTATTAACACATGATCAAGCTCAAGTTACAGAGGTCTAACCCCAGCACCTGCACTTAGTATTTTATCTTTTTGCTGTACAGTATCTGAACACAAATCTTGATCTATATGGTCCGGTGAAGAAAGCTGAGCAAGAATGTCATATGCTTTCTGAGGAAGCTCAAAGGGGAGTTAGAAACTTACGTGTTGACTTTGAAAGGGGTGGAATTCATCTTTGCCCTGGTAATAATATTACTCTTAATTCCATGTTATACTTCAAATAAAGTTGTAGGAACTTTTTCTCTTTAAAATGTTTCTTAAGTGATGCACTTTTTTTGCAGAGAAATTAGATCGAGTGAACAAGCTAAATATTGAAATTTGTCAGCTATGCAGAGAGTATGTTTATAACTGATTTATGCATGGATTGAAATGAAATTTCTTTTGCATGTTGTGAAAAATGATTTTTTTTATTTATTGGAAGCAGTTTGTTCTCCAAACATAAGTTTATATTTTACTGTTTTCCCCTTCTTTTTCGTATTTCTTGGTAAACTGGTATCATGTAAAGAGAGCAGGTCCTTAACTGCTACTAATGATAAAGCAATCACAAAATTGATAATTTTGTTATGCAAAACTTCAATATCATGAAGTCACATTAACAAATTTGCTAGACATTGAAATTTCTCAACTATGTGTAGAGTAATTGTATGATTTATTAAGCAATGCAGCCAGCCATGAAGCCTTTCCACACTGTGGATTGTGGGGTTGGCGTCATGGATTAGTTGCACTTTGCTGATATGTTTTATAATTAAGAAGAGTTAAATTTTATTAGGTGACATTTAGGGTTGGCTACCTTTCTAAGACCAGAAAAAATTGAACTTGGTGACATTATTGCTATAAATTGTATTTGACTGAAGTTGATCATGCTTGTGAATATTTCGATGCGTGATTGCAATTCAGTCATTGCTTCATTACTTATTTTCCCCAAAAGTAGACTGTTGCATGGTTGAATTAGGCCTACTTTTGCTGTGCTCTTGATCTGTTTGCAATTTCTTTGGTTTGGTTAGGTACAATGAAAATATTGTAATGGACCCAGGAACTGTTGATATATATCCTTCATCTCGCATCCCCAAGAATCTGCATTATCTTGTAAAGCCTATCTATAGTTCAAAATCTTTAATAACCAAGGATTTATCAGGGTCCAGGGGAACCCTAAAAGAGAAAGGATTTCGGATTACGACAGACCCACAAACTCTTACTTCTGTATTACAATTTTCATCAGATGATGAGGTAGTTTCTATTCAATGATTTAGAAGTCTACCTGGTATATTGATACTCGTAGTAAGAGTTACTCACAGGTCTTATTAAGGACAGTCCAGTAAGTTTATGTGAATTGAAAAAGCATTTCTAATCATGTTAATCTTCTAAGAAATCTATTATTCAGACTCTAGAGTATTGATAAAGTTACTGGTACTCTCAAATGATCCAAAGTAAATGAACTTGTTTATTTCCTCCCAATTTGAACTTAAAAATTAATCTTATGTGCTTCTAATAGAAACATGATATTTTTATGATATCAGGAAGACATAGGTATAAAACCCAATTACAAAGATGGAATGCTGCAGAACTTAAAAGGGTCTGCACCTTCAATGTCCTAAGGCCAGACTAACCTAACTAACTAACTGATTGATGAAATTACTAATGAACATCTGTCAACTTCTCTTTATATTTGAAGGTTAGGAAAATAGTATATATACGAGGAAATTCTGTGCCACACGCAAATGTTGATGCCCTCAAAAGGCTTATATCTGCTCGACATGAGCTAGCTCAGGTCTGTATCATCATGAGACGCTCTGATACTTTTTATTAAGCCCTTTGTTCGGTGCTGAAACATAAGTGTTTTCTCTTCTCTCGTATTCTATGTTGCTGTTTGGTGAACATCATTTCTAGATCCCTATCATGTATTTGTAGGATGAGTATATGACTATAGCTTGTGGAACACATTTGATACTTTTTCTTCTTCTTTTTAGACAGAGCAAGAATTTTATTAAGGAAGAAGAGAAAAAGTTTGTAGAAAAAGGATAAGTACTCTCACGAAAAGAAGACAAAAAAGGGGAGAAACTATAACTTAGGAGATTGGAATTTGGAATATGTAACATCTCTGTGCTTTTCCGAAAAAGAAACTGCTCTGCATACACCAGGAACTGTTCAGCTATAATCTTGCTGTCATAGTTAGAGTTAAAGAAAAAAACTAAATTTCAGGGAAATAAATCTGCATGATTAAAAACTAAATTAATGAAATCAGCAGATTATCATGTGCTCCAACAATTATAAATAAAAAGGTTTTGAATTCTTTTAGGCTAAAATTTTATTTTCAATGAAAAACTGTATAGCATGTTATTTATATTAAATAAAAAGTATTTACCAACTATTTTGACGTCACAACACAATGATTTTACCATCTGATTGTTTATTTGATCCAGATAATGGGGTGTAGATCTTATGCTGAATTTTCTGTTAAGCCTAACATATCTGTATCACCAAAAGTTGTAACGTCATTTTTACTCGAAATGAGCAAGATGGTCCAGGCTAAGTGTATAGAGGTACAGATTCCTTTAAGGCATACTTTCTAGGGCACGAGGGTGTTATAGCTAAAGTGACATGTGCTTGTAACTTAAACTAGGATTTTCTCTTTTACTTGTGATCTTAGGAGCGCAAGTTAGTTATGAAATTCAAGAGAGAAAAATGCAGTCAAAGTGATGGAGATTTAAGGCCATGGCATGAGACCTATTACATGACAATGATGGCGTCCTCTGCATATAAATTGAATTCTTCGGTAATTATAATATAGATGCATGTTTTTTTGTCATTAATACATACCCATGTTTGTATTTTTCACTTCAATGCAAAAATCATGTATGCAGGTTGTAGGTTCATATTTTTCTCTCTCAAACTGTATTGAGGGTTTGAAGGTTCTGGTGTAGTCATTGTTTGGTGCAACCTTTTGTATCATCCCTCTAGCACCAGGTGAATCTTGGGATCCCCATGTACTTAAACTGTCTCTTTATCATCCTGAAGTGGTATTTGGTGTGAAAATTTTTGTGACTGAAAATGAATTTGGATCCAGTGGATAGCACTCAAATGTCGTGAAGAATTTTTTTAGTCAGACAATTTATTTCTGTAGTTTTAACTTCTGTATACAACTTATATATCTTTGAAGTTGAATTCAATAAAATGGTCCAAATTTCAGTAAATTCTATCGATAAGGACTCTTAAAGGAAAAAGTCAAATAAACTCCTAGGTTTGTCTACTATCTCATTCTCTACCCTTTGTTTGAAAAAGGAATGTCAGCCCTCCAATCAATATCATTGCCATCTTTTTGCTTATACCATGTTGGAAAATGTATCTAATGTTTACATACACAATCAGACAACTGTCAATAGTCAATTGTGTTATCAGAATCATTACTACAACAGAGTATGTTAAAGTCTGTTACTTACAACATACATAGCATCTACCCTAGGTTCTGTTTCTCAACTGAAAGTATAAATGTGAGAAATCTATTCTGACTTCATTTAGTGAAATGAATATCACAAATTACAGAGACACTCTGATTCTCTCTTTTCACTTTCTATCATTTTATTTTATTTCCTCTCACTTTCTCATTCAAAACACAACTTTGACATACTGTAATGTAAATTGATGATTGGTCCTTGCCGTGGTGGGATTATCTGGTGTGGCATCTAACTATGTTAGGGAAGACCGGTAATTTATCAATTTACTGCTTAAGCACACAATGCTTATTTTTTGGTGTATTTTCACCCCTTCTCTCTCTGAGTTCCTTTAATTGTCTTGTTTTCCTGATCAAGTAATTCTGTTGTCCTAATATTATTTTGATTTTATCAAGATTTTATATGTTTGGACCTTAACTAAATTCATGTGTGCTGCCAAAGATATTATACCTCATGTCTATCACATTGCTATTGATGATTGATATCAATAATGTTTTGCTATTTTTTTATTAACCAGTTTGAAGACACTGAGACTCAATCATTTCAGGGTGACTTGGGATATCTCTACTTAGATTTGTACTCAAGAGAGGGAAAGTATCCTGGTTGTGCTCACTTTGCAATTAAAAGGACTCGCAGGATTTCTCAAACAGAATACCAACTTCCAGTATGTGAAAATTTCTTTATTCCCCTATTCCTTAATCTAATTGAGGCATCTAACTAGAAATATAATTTGCTCTTTCTGTCAATTATATATGCAGTGCCTTTTATGTGAAAGTTCTCTTTTTTTTTTATTAGGTGTTATATTAGTAAGACAAGAGAATACATAATCCTCCAGTGGAAAAACAAGATGGTTTTGGGAAGGAAAATGATGGAGATGTGAGACTGAGGGAACACTATTTCACTAATTAATTGCATAAGTTCAATGCATAACACTTTCTTAGCCCTATATTTAAACTACATGAAGACATATACCCTTTACTTGGGGTGCCCTATAAGTTAACTGAATATGTAGTCCATTGCCTATGAGTTTACCTAATACTGTATTCTTTAATGCCCCTTGTCAAGTTGAAAGCTTACTGGGTATGCAACTTGTTAATAATATCAATCCTGCCAAATGTCAATAAAAACAAAGAAAACACAAGACAAAAAACAACTCAACCAAAGAACACAGACAATTAGCTCTTATCCTGAATAACAAAACAATAAATGACCTGTCATTTTATCAACTAAAGAACATACAATTTTTCAACTGCACATTGTTGAAGTTGGACTTAAATGTATATTTTTGAGTTTCAAGAAAAAAGCTACCTGTCTTTTTATCTCATGACTTAGCCCCTCTGAAGTGTTGAGGGTACTTAGATAGTAAATTTTGTTTGGATAGAACTAAGAAGTAATAACGAACTGTAGTTTTTCTTAGACCTACCACCTATGTATTATTGTTCATTAAGTTTTGTTTTCCAAAAATAAAATTTTCTTTTTTAAACTAATATTGATGCACAGTGCTCATTTAAGCACATTTTTCTGACTAAATCACAGTATTCGCCATAAAGATGGCAGACTGCTTATTCTTCTGATTCATGCCTGATTCTGATAATTTTGCAGATTGTAGTTCTTGTTTTTAACCTTTCGGGTGCATGGAATTCGTCTGCTGTAAGTCTCAGTCATTGGGAAGTAGAAACTCTATTTCATGAGTTTGGACATGCTCTTCAGTCACTGCTTTCAAGAACGGTATTCTCTTGAACTTTTACGAGGAAAGTGTTGCTTTACAAAATGAGGTCATAAATCTATATGACGTGGTAGAATCAAAGATAAAAATTTGTGAAATTTGGGATCAAGATGTAAATTAAGTGATTATAATATAAACAAATTATCAGTTTTCAAAGTTAACTACTTTTACTATTCATAAATCTCTACAATAAATGTTTTATTGTCTGCTGGAAGGATCTCAGGTCCCTTAAGCATGTGATCCTGGGTTCAACACCATGTGATTAGTTTATTTACTAGGTGGGAGATTGAAAAAAGAAAAAAGAAAAAATCTGTACAATATACAAGGATTTCCAAAACTATGGGGATTCATATTCGTCACTTGTTTACAACAGATTTTTCCTATCACGTTAAGAGTATGAATATCTACAATATAAAAGGAATATCAACAATCTTATTGTGTAAATAACATATAAATACATAATAAAATATGATTTACCCTCTCCCTAGTTAATGTAACGAGAATGCTGTTTCTTTTGTTCTTCATTCATGAGTTGGCATATTGGACTAATTGAAGCATCACCCAGGGAATAACAATTATTCAGGGTCCCAAGGCAAATGCTTCCTGCAGATACCTTACTAACTTCTCTGTCGGCTACATTGTAGTCTTTAGGATTTATGAGTTTCACATGTTCTAAATTCTAATATCTGTAACATGTGTAATCTATAGAACTCAAATATCTTTCTCGTCAAATATAAAGAAGGGATAGTATGAACATGATTTGAGCTAATTGATTTAAACTTTAATGACATTTTTTTAATTGAGTTTTGAAATTGTAATTATATGAACTGTCTTACCATATTCTTTAATGAACCAAAATACCTTTGCAAGCATTTGTTGATAATAGAAACCTTTAAAAAAGGTTACTGCTCACATTTTTGTAATCTGATACTACCATGTTCTCATTGTAGGACTACCAGCATTTTTCGGGCACCAGAACGGTTCTTGATTTTGCAGAAATACCGTCCAACCTCTTTGAGTAAGTAGAATGCTGCAAGAACTATGGTCTTCAAGTCCTAACCCTTAAATCAGATGGTAGAATAAATATAAGTTTAATTACTCTTGACACCCTTATATCTGCACAATCTTTACGTTTTAGTCTTTATACCTAGAAACTAATCATTTTAATCCTTACATGCATACACTTTTTAATTCGTTTTAGTCCCTAAACTTACACTTTTTAATCCGTTTAGCCCCAAATATTTTGGATGGCAGGGATAGGGATTTACTAAACGAAGAACACACTTAATTTACAATTAAGGCCTACGTAATTTGCCTTCAGAATTATATAATAATAATAATAATACTAGCAATAACATAAGAATGATCTAGACAAAGTATATCATAGAATTCTTGTAATATTGACACAAAGGTTAGTGGATAACTATGTCAATGTGTTGGGAATTCCCCCCGCCCCCTCTAATGTGTGTTGAACATTATAGTGACTTATCAAAGTGTGTTTTTTTTCAATTATGAAATTGGTGGTGATCTAATTTTAGGACCAAGTTGTTTTTGTTTTAGTTCTCATTTGTTGCCTAAAACAGCCTAGTTGGCATATGGCATTTAATATAAGCTATACTAAAATATAATCATCTGCTGATTTAAAAACGGAAGAATTGCTTCTGAATAAATTTGGTTGCCGCTCATTGCTGATGCTGTGATATTAATCTGGAGGAGTGCGATTGACTAGGTAATACTTTTTATGACCGATACTATGCATGGGATTATCGAGTTTTGAAAAAATTTGCGAGACACTGTTCAACTGGTGAAGAAATCCCACAGAAGTTGGTTAAGTCAATGCAGGGTGCCAGAGATATGTTTGCTGCAACCGATCTGCAACGTCAGGTTTTTTTTAGTTTTTCTTTTTCTTTCTTTTGCCTGTGTGGGGACACAGTAGTGGTCAGTACATAACTTGATTTTTCTGTTTATGAAGGAGAAATAGTTAACGTAGTTTAACATTTTAATTGTACTTTTTGTCAGATCTTCTATGCTCTTGTTGGAGAGCAGCCACTCCCTCATACACCGGGGAATTCTGTTCCAAGGCAGCATGTATGAGAAGAGCACATTGTCACAAAGTTGTCGGGTTTGGTTTTAGAGACATTTGCCTTTTCGTGATATCTTCCACGTTGAGATGATACCTTAGTTAAAAAGATTCATTTCTTAGAACACATTTTACTTTAGTTTCTGTAATTACAACATTATCCTACAACCTCTTAAAAAGGGAGTATACTATCTTTTTAGTCTTTAAATTTTTTAGAATTTTTATTTTGAGTCACTCAACTTTTTCATACATAAAAAAAATCACAATCAAATATGTCTAAAATCACACTAATCGACATTCAATCTCCCTTCATTGTTCACAACCCTTCCTTCTCCTCCTTAGTCAACCTTCAATCTCCCTTCAAAAACAAACGAACAAACCTTTACTGCATAATTTCACCGTTAATGAAAAAATAAATAAAAAGAAAACCTAATCAACTGTGCAAGGAGCAGAGCAATCCACAATAGACATCACCATCTACCAACACAAGAAACCATTCTTCGTTACACCAAATCAAAACCCCTTCTTCCTCCATCCATGAAATCAACCACCAAATCAACAACCATTTCGCCAAATCTTCTTCCTATGAAGTCACCTTTAACCGCTGTTACAAAAACACATTACTTGGTACACGACCTATATCATCCTACTCAAGCATTTGACAGTTATACAATTTACTTTCGAGTTCAAGTATAAACATGTAATCCCACATAAATAATAAATAAGAATATGCAAATTGAATAACATATAATTAGAAAGGACAAAAAAAGTTAATGTTTTAAAGTTTTGAACTAAGTGTAATCATATTCACATAATAAACTCTAAAGATGTAGTATCATGCTGGTGGTAAAGATGAAATCTCATATGATATAAAATAGAAGACTTTATTATTAATTTTTTACAAATTGAGTAATAATATTATTTTTTTATCAATCATTGAAGAATGATACTTGAATACTCATTTATTTTAAATCCAATTTTTCTATTACATCATAAATTTCATAATATTTATATTATTTTTTCTCTTTTTCTCTCTCATTATGTATCTAATAACATTGTAGGTGTTTATTTATCTTTTTTCTTACAGATTTAAGTGAAGCTAATTACGCATTCAATCACAACCACACATCTTTTTAAATATCATAATTACAATACTCAGCTCCACCGGTAGATCAAGATTTTGTAGCACCATCCAAAGGAAATCCGAATCTTAGTGGAATACAACCCAGAAACTAAACAATTTGGTAGATATAAACGGCCTAAAAGGCCAACTTGTGTTTGTTACTTACCGTGTCGACCAGAAAACTAGTGTGGATGTGATATTGATAGCGGTGTTTTAGTCTAACTTTTCACCAAACTTATAGTCAAAATAAAGTTGCCAAATTTCATCAGCTGCCAACATGGTTATCATATAGCATAAAATAGAAAAAAAAAATTGTTTATTTAGCTCCCACTCACCCTGCCGAAGTTGGGTTTGATTTTTCCTGCTAAATTGGGGATTGAGGTGTGGACTATAGAGAAAGAAAGCAAAATTCGAATTGTTGTGCCAGCCACGAGCATAAAAGTCATAAATCAAATCAAGTTGACTAAGCAGATACGTCTACTATTTCACTTTCTTATTCTTTAATATTCCTATCTTTTATGATGCATGTAAAATATGATCAACGTAGCAGTGTAGCACTATAACTGATGCACAAGTCAAACTAGCTATAAACTTATTACCGGAATATACTTTTTTTATAATAAAAAAAGATATTAATTACATGAGCAAAGCAATCCGATGGCAACCCAATTATGAGTAACAAACTGAACATATACAAGACAGAGCAAGGTTCGAATTCAAAAAACGTCCCTTAGGAAGTACTTCACACTGCTTCGTGCTCCATAGATAATTAAGGACTTAATTTAAACGTGATAACAGTGTATGGCAGTAGGCAAAAAAATCTGCCATATGGCACCACCATAGTGGACCTCCCTTCACAAATTACCTATGGCAGTAGGCAAAAAATCTGCCATGCCATTCAGTCATGGCAGCTATGGCGCCACCATTCAACAACAATGTGTCAGACCAAAGAGGGAGGTATTAAATGTCAATGCTTCCAGGAAATAGAACATGCTGTGGATGTCAGATACTAAATTCATACAGAATATACAAATAATTTGGGCCATCAACTAGCAGAGCAGATAACCTAAGCAGCTTGAATTCGCACCTAGTTATCCATGACTTGCTATCAACTTTCATGCAATGTAGAAATTTCAAATGCAGACAAGGACAGAGTCATCATTCAATAAATAAATAAAAAA
>Ga0315911_1000087_pt1 | contig 12169 bp, 18 predicted proteins | sample Edanod1MG_FD_207737 | JGI IMG/M metagenome (GOLD analysis project Ga0315911, IMG submission 207737) | Root nodule microbial communities collected in Santa Monica, California, United States - Edamame nodules 1 | ecosystem: Host-associated > Plants > Roots > Nodule | place: USA: California... | reverse complement strand
TGAAGCGAAAAAATCAATCGGACGTTTTCTCTTTGGGATTTTTCATTCTTAATCGAATTGACTAATAACTAAAGTGAAACTAAGGCTAAAATCAACTCGCCTAGTCAAGCTCGTCCACAAAAAAGTCCACAAAAAATAGGGTTTTGAAAGTTTATCATTTGAGTTTCTTACCAAGTAAAATGGATCATTTTTAAGGTCCAACGCCTTAAAATGATCACCCTTCAAGTAAAAAGAATCACTTGATTCACGTATAAGAAAGAACTACGTAGGTTTGATTTCCTCTTCGATAGAGGGTACGTAGGAGCAAGAGCCCCGCTTTTGTCGACCTCAAAATAAAAAGAAATAAAAGTTAAGGTAATGCAATTTCCACAATTCTAAAAAATAGGCTGTTGTCCTTTGAGACAAACGTGAGAGGTGCTAATACCTTCCTCAAACGTAAATACAACTCCCGAACTTAGAATTTTCGTTTCGACTGGTTTCCTTTGGTTTTTCCGACGTTTTCCACAAATAAACGTTGGTGGCGACTCCGCGCATCTTTCCTCCTTTGGAAAGCGCACCCGTGAGCCACGCCTCGCTCGCCCGCAAAAGGGCATGTTGCGACATCATCAAATAAACACTTTTGGCATCATCAAAACCTACATGATTCACATTCTCCCCCTTTTTGATGATGACAACCATCTGTAGTTAAGGAGTAAAAAGAATATCCTTTTGTGTCGTTCACTCCCCCTTAATTCAAAGATTCATGCAAAACATGGCCTTCATCATCCTCAGATTCATGCATTCATTCCATAATTTAGAGATTCATGCAAAAGTCATTACCCAATGTTAGTCGTTTCTCTCACAATTAAGATCACACTCTCACCGGGTTACGGTTAACGCATTCCTTCACAATCAATCTGGCAAACCGACTAACATTTTCAGTCATAATCCTAGTTTCATGCTCTTTCTCTTCTAATGACTGCATGCTTAATAAAGGCATATGATTTATGCATTCGAATCCACTCAAATCATACAATCGATCCATTCAAACCAATCAACAAACACTGATTTCCAAAATCAAACATCAAACCATTGAATATAATCAATGTACTATTCAATCATGCTTTTATACAAGCTACCAAACAAAATATAACTATAAACTAAAATTAAAAACTGAACTGAAATTTTAAGAAACTTAAACATAAACATAAAATGAACTAAAAACATAATAATAATAAAACTGTTCAAAATGCAAGAAATTAAAGATCTTGTCAATCATCTTGTGAATAATCCTTTGCATGCTCGTTAAGGTCCAACACCGGTGCAGATAGTGGGTCCTGAGAAATAGACTGGTCAGGCACTGATGTTGGTGTAGATGGCTCTGGCATATCATCAAGAACTGTAGCTAGAGATGACTGAGGAACGGGCTCTGGTGATGCTACCTCCTCCTGAGCACTAGATGCATCAGTCTCATAAACAAATGGCTCAGGAGGGATGGGCTCATCCTCCTCTGGCATAGGTTCTTGGGTTGCGGAGGCCTCACCCCCTCCCGAAGGAGAAGGCCGGACTCCTGGCCAAGCCACCCGGCTAATGAACTTATCCACGTTCATGATAGGTTGCAGGCCTGAGCTTTGTAAGCACTACATGATGATGATCTGGCCTTTATGAAGGCTCTATAGCATGGCAAGTAAAGTATTGGAGCTGACTGAGGAAGGTCCTGTAGAAACTGGAGCAGGAACTGGCAAAGGAGTGGATAAAGCTGGGGTAGAATGAGCTGCTATAGAAGTCGAAGGAGCTGAAACTGGAGCTGGTAAAGATGAAACAAGAGCAGATGGAGCTGCAGTAGAAGTAGAAGGAGCTGGGGTAGGGAGAGCAGAAGATGGTGGAGCCTCAGACCTCTTGCCCTTGGTCTTTCAGGGTTCCCGAAAAGTGACCGAGAGGTCATCAAGGTTCCAACAGTTTTTCTTCACATAAGCCAAATTAATGGCTGGACTGAGACTCTCAAAAGTCAATGAATCAAAAGTGACTCCCCGGGCTTTGCATAAAGTAGTGATGAGGGCAGGGAAACCCAGCCTTGAGGAGTCATGCTGAGCTATCATAGAAATCTAAACTGAGACAATGTAGCCTAGATTCATATCCATCTTCTGAATAATGCCATAGATCAACCTGGCCCTGTCCAGTGTGATGTTAGACGTGTGAGAAGTAGGGGCCAGGTTGGAGAATGATAAAACGCTCCATGTCTGAGCGAGCGTGGTCAGATTCTTCCACAAGATCTTCAATGGCAGCCCATCAGCATTAAGCTCAAATCCCCTCCCAGGGATGTATAGTCGGGATGCCAGTTCCTGTGGATTTGGCCTCAAACAACAAAATTTGGAGTAAGCAGGTAGGTTCTCCATTTCCTTTATGATCACGGGGGTCTTCAGAAAGGTGTTGAGGGTGTCTTCATCAAACTTAATTAAGTGGCCTCTCACCCTCGCCTGCTTAGGTGATTTATCCTTAGGATCATAAAGGTTAGCATAGAACTCCTTAGCAATGGCAACATCGATGCTCCCATCCATGAAATTGATTAGCTCCTTGTGCCAATTCCTTCTCTCAAGCTCAATCTTGAATTCATCAAATTCTGTATGGTAAATCATGACATTTCTCTCAAGCAAGATCTTCCTGCCAATCACTATATCAGACTAGCAATCCCATGCCTCTTGAGATGTGAATCTAGAGCGGTCATAGAGGGCTTGAGATGCTAAGGTTGTTGCCTTTCTTTTGCAGGAAGCCATCTAAAAAGAAATAGACAATAAAACAGGATTAAACAGGAGTTATTCACAATTGAAAAACAGAAAATAAAACTAAAAATAAGACTAGGCGCTTAGCGCAGTAGGTTGAGCTTAGTGCGCCTTATGAAAATTTGTTTGTGGCCTAAGCGTGACAACCACGCGCTTAGCATGAGAACTCAGAAAATACTTTTCTCCAGAATAGGCTTAGCGCAGTAGGCGCGCTTAGCCTAAACCCACAATTTTCACAAACAGAGAGAGATTTGAGTTTAGCGCAGCAAGGCGCGCTTATCTCAACATCACAAAAACATAACACATGCCCCAAATATGAAAAACAGAGACGAAATTGCACTTAGCCTAGTAGCCAGGCTAAGCGCAGAACAAAATTTTGAAAAATTTCTAAGTGTCTGAAACACTACTCTCGCTTAGCGCACAGGCGCGCTTAGCGAGTTCAACATTGATGTTCAACAAAAGGGATGAACGCGCTTAGCGTGACAGGGTCGGGCTTAGCGCGATCATCTGCAAATCAAAATATTCATCATATGCAATGAACTGGCTAAGCACAGCAGGCGCGCTTAGTGCGTTCATTGTAATTTCCAGGAATACACAGGGGTTTCCACCCCATTTTTTCCCAACAAAGGCCCCTAATGGACTATAAAATCCTAACCTAAATACTACATTGTCTATAGTAAACCCGAAACCTAAGAACACTAACCTAACAACAGTACAATCCTGAAAATTAAATCTTCTATCCTATGGTTTGCAACTTTAAAGGAAAGTAAAACAAAACAGAAAATGCTTACTTGGATTGTGAAGTATGAACTACAAAGAAGAAGCAAAATGTGGGGGAATGCAGGGACTTGATGGACAAAACAGAAGGAATGTGAGGAATACAGAGCACTGGGAAATGCAAAAGCTTTGGTGAAAATGCAAAACTGCCTAGCAATTACTTTTAAGCACAATTCGTATTGCTCGCTTAGCGCACAACCGCGCTTAGCGAGACAATATGATGTTTGGGTTTAAAATAGACATGCGCTTAGCCTATCTTCCCACTAAGCCTAATTCCAAATTTTTCAAATTCTCGGGAGATATTTAGGCTTAGCGCGAGGAAACGCGCTTAGCACTGTCTACAACTCTGATTGGTCCTGCAATTTACGCTTAGCCGCCAAAGGTGGGGCTTAGCGCATAAACATTCTCCTCCATGCAGTGATGGCTTGTGCTTAGCGCTATTCCAAAGATTTTCAAAATAGAGAGGGAATTGCGCTTAGCGCATCACCTGGCTAAGCCCAATGCGAGAAATTTAGATTCCAGAGAGTTAATTGGGCTTAAAGCAGTGAGCAAGGGCTTGCTTAGCGCGTGAAGACTTGGTGCTTAGCGCGCTTAGCGAGTGAACAACTGAAAATTTTTCTAAGTTCTTTTTCTGTTCACCTCTTCATCAAAGTTCATGAACCCCCTTTTTCAATATTAAAAAAGCTGAAAACACACAATCACAAGCAACAACTAAACTAAATGCAAGCAAAACAAAATTAAAAATGATTGGGTTGCCTCCCAGCAAGCGCTCGCTTAACATCATTAGCTTGACGAATCGTCATGTTATCCTGGATCAACCAAGGCTCCCACCTCCAGAACCTTCTTTTCCAATCTTTTCTCATCCATCACATTCACCTTTAAACAAACATTTTGGTTCGGCAAATCTTTCTCTTCATGGAACAGATCAAAGCTGATTTGTTGGTTTTCTAGACTCATTTCTAACTTTTTTTCCACATATCCACCAAACAGCTTGCAGTATTCATGAATGGACGACCTAAAGTGTCAGGAATATCTGCATCTTCCTCAATGTCCATTACAACAAAATCATCAGGAAAGATGAGATGCTTGACCCAGACCAACACGTCTTCAATCACTCCATAGGTTCTGGTGACGGAGCGATAAGCTAACTGTAAGGTCATCCGAGTAGGCATTATCTCCAGCTCTCCAAGTCTCCAGCACATGGAAAGCAACATCAAATTAATGTTGGCTCCCAAATCAATAAGAGCCTTGCCTACTGCAACTTCACCAATAGAACATGGTGTTGTGACACTTCCTGGATCTGAAGGCTTCCATGGTAGGATACGTTGAATAACAGTGTTGCAATTTCGTTCCACAACTATAGTGTCATTGTGGATATACTTGTTCTTCCTAGTTTCCATGTCTTTCAGAAACTTAGCATAGAGTGGCATTTGTTGGAGAGCCTCTCCAAAAGGCATTGTGATCTCTAGCTTCTTGAAGATGTCAAGAAATCTGGCTAGATGTCTCTCCTTATCCTTCCTGGAAGGTACCAAAGGATATGGTACTTCCTTGCCTTCAGCTGGAGTGGTTTCTCTCTTCTTCTCCCTTGAAATCTCACTCTTGCTTTTCTTTCTCTCTTCTACCTTCTCTTTTTCTTTTTCTGTTTTCTCATTTTTTTTCATTTTCATTTTCTTTTTCTTTTTCTTTATTTTTCTCCTCATTTATTTCTTGTTCACTCACTCTTATTGTTGTCTCCTTCTTCTTCTCATCTTCTACCTCCAACTCTTATTCAGATTCACTCAAAGACTTTACCACATGGTCAAGTACTGGGTTAGACACCAGCTGTTGTTTCTCTACACCTATTCCATTCTCACTCTCATTCATGGTCACCAATCTGCTTCTAGTCATGACAGCTTTACATTCCTCCTTTGGATTTTTCTCAGTATTAGCTCCAAAGTTGCTAGACGGACGATCTGCCAATTGATTAGCCAATTGTCCCACCTAGACTTCCAGATTCTTTATGGCGGACTCTGTGCTCTTATGGTTTGACATAGATACTTGCATGAACTGAGCAAGAGTCTCTTCCAGCTTCATTGTTCGATCATAGAGATTATGCCCTTGTTGTTGTGGCATGTTAGATGGACCACCCTGGTCTTTGTTGAACTGGTTTTCAGGGTGATTCCTCCATTGTCCCTGCTCTGAATTATATGGCTGGCCGTGCTGAAATCCGAAATATCCACCTACATTGAAATTTTGTCTTGGCTGGTTCCCCATGTAGTTGACTTCATGTGGTGTTTCTTCTTAGGGAATACAACAGCCAGACTAATGTGCTCCACCACATATGACACAACCTGCAACCTGCAAAACAACAGAGGGTGAAGGTTGTACATAATTTAATTGAGTTGGTAGCTTACTTAGTGTTTCCTTCAATGCTTCCAATTGCTTGGACAACAACTTATTTTGTGCCAACAATGCATCTTGTGATGAAACCTCTAGCAGGCTTCTCTTGGTAGGAATGTGGGCTCTATCACACAAAATTACGTGGTCACTTGCAGCCATATTTTCAATGAGGTCCATGGCTTCTTCAAGGGTCTTTAATATGATCTTTCCTCCTACAGAAGCATCAAGAAGCTGCTTGGACCGCGGTCTCAACCAGTCAATAAAAATATTGAGCTGTATCGATTCTGAAAATCCATGAGTGGGTGTCTTTCTCAGTAAGCCTCTAAATCTTTCCAATGCCTCACTCAAAGATTCGTCTAGAAATTGATGGAAGGATGAAATGGTAGCTTTCCTTTCAGCTGTCCTAGACTCTGGGAAGTACTTCTTCAAGAATTTCTCAACTACTTCATCCCAAGTCTTGAGACTAATTCCTTTGAATGAATAAAGCCACCTTTTAGCATCTCCAAATAAAGAGAATGAGAACAAGCTCAATCTAAATGCATCCTCAGGCACACCAGCCAATCTAATAGTGTTGCAAATTTCAATATAAGTGGCTAGATGTGCGTACAGGTCCTCATTGGCCAGACCATGAAACAAATTGTTCTGTATCAATTGGATTAATGAGTGTGGATAGGTGATATTTTGTGTTTGAACTTCCGGCCGCGTAATACAAGTAAAGAATTGCGGCACACTTGAGCTTGAGTAGTCTTCTAGAGTAACTCTTCTTGGCTCCTCAGCCATGATATTTGCTTCAGCTAAAATTGTTTGATATTGCCCCTGAGTTGGAAAACTAGAAGATGCCTCAGAAAATAGAGGTTCTTTTGGAGTTGCTGCTGCCTCAATGTCCTGCAAAAAATTTCTATTTCTTTTTGCTTTTCTTTTCCTGGAAGTTGCGTTAATCTCCAAGAATTTTACCTTTGTTATTGTCTCCATAGGTCACATGTCTACTATTCTTGAGAGAAATATGAATAAACTTTGATGCATCTCCCATCATGTGTTTGGAGAAACTGCTATTAATGTACCAACTTTGCTTCAAGGAGTCCTTCATTCATATAATCAAATTTTTGATTTAGGTACCCAAATTTTCTTGGGTCCTTAAATGTTAGTTTTGACTAAAAATCCTTTTGGAATCCATACCATTTTTCCAATGCTACTACCATTCTTTCTAATATAACATATTAATGCACTATGACCTTTCTTACCACAATAAAAACATGTTAAGAAGGGAGAACTAGTCTTTTGAGTGGAGGCAAAGAAATTTGTATACATCTTTTGTTGATTTTCAAGATTATATCCTAATCCAACTTTGTCAAAAACACATCTTTGTCTTCCTAATATAATATCTAAATCATTTTTACCAAGAGTAAATTGGGCAAGATCATTTTTTAAATCTACTATTTCTTCTTTAAATTTATTACAACATTCACATGAATGAGATGCTTTATTGTTTTCCTGTATTAAGCATTTTGTAGAAGATTGGTTTTTATCTATTGATTTTAATGTTTTAATTTCATATTTAAGATTTTCTAACTCTACATTTAATTTCAAATTTTCCTTTTCTAAATTTGAAATGGTTTTCTTAGAATATAATGGCAAGTTTGATAGATTCTCGCAAATCATTGAATGCATCTTGAAGTTCATCAAAAGAAATAGATAAATCATAGTTAGAAGATGTTACCTCTTCTTTGCTTTCATAGTCTTTGGCCATGAGGCCTAGATTTATGATTTCGTTTTCTAAATCACTTGATGAATCCATATCATTATATTCCCAAGCGATGTATGCTTTCTTTCCTTTCTTATCTTTGAAAGTTTTCTTGTCAGATTTTTCCATTCTTCTTTTATAGATAGGACAATCAACTATCAGGTGCCCAAGTTGATCACATTCATAGAATTTTGGAACTAAGGAGAAATGTTTCTCCTTTCTTCTTTGGATTAAAGTTAGATCTCCTTCGATTTCCTTTGTCCCTCATAAATTTATTGAATCTCTTTACAAAGAGACTGAAATCATCATCTTCTTCTAAGTTATTTTGTTCATTCAGGTCTTCTTTGTCACTTTCCTCATGAATAGAAGATGAGGCTTTGAGTACAACTCCTTTCTTATTTTAGTCATTCTTTTCATGTAGATGGAGTCTCATAAGTTCCATTTCATGTTCTTGAAGTTTCCCAAAGAGAGTGGCAAGAGACATGTTGGTGAGATCTTTTGGTTCTGCAATTGCAGTTACTTTTGGTTGCCATTGCCTGCTTAAACATCTCCACACTTTGTTAATGAGACCTTCGTTAGGAAACATTTTTCCTAATGATGCAAGATGATTAAGTATATGTGTAAATATCTTTTGCATATCTTGTATGGTCTCATTTTGATTCATTATAAAAAGTTCATATTCATGTGTAAGAGTGTTTATTCTAGATCTTTTAACATCAGTTGTGCCTTCATGTGTTACTTGTAATGTATCCCACATTTCTTTTGCAGTTTTACAGTCTGAAACTCTAAAATACTCATCCATGCCTAATGTAGAAGTAATTATATTCTTGGCTTTTAAATTATATTGAACCCTTCTCCTTTCATCTTCATCCCATTGTTCTCTAGGTTTTTCTATAGTTGTATTGCCTACTACCAATGTAGGAATGAATGGACCAATTTCAATGACTTCTCATATATTTAAATCTATGGCTTCTATAAAGATCTACATATTAATGGAGTTTACCTAAGGAAATAGAAAGTTTGATGAAGCCATAATTATTCTTGAAGTTTTTAAACTTTAGACAAAAATCTTGCTCTTAGACCACTTGTTGAACAAGTGGCCTCAATAACTTAAGAGGGGGTGCTATAAGTTTTAAAAAATTTCGACTAACAAGTTTTTAATCCCCTTTTAAATGATAAATGATAGGTTAGAATGTAGAAGAAAAAGAAACATTAAATTAATCAATGTTTTGTAAATATGCAAGATAAAATCAGTTACAACTAAAATAAATGAGATAAGGGAAGAGAGAATTGTAAACTCGATTTATACTGGTTCGACCACTTCACGTGCCTATGTCCAGTCCTCAAGTAACCCACTTAAGATTTTCCACTATCCTTGTAAATCCTTTACAATCTTTGAACACACCTTGGGATCCCTCACCCTTGTGTTCAAGTTTCTCACACACCAAGAGACAAATAGTCTCTTAATTAGAACTGGGTTTTTAAGAGATGAAAAAATTGATTTCTCTCCTTTTAGAGAAGATGATACAATTTGAAGATCCTAAAAGAATTCTCAATAATTTTGCAAGTGTTTGTCCATAGTTGTTTAGAGAGATTTTGACAATTAAGTTCTCTTAGAATTCTCTCTCATTTTTTGAAGTTAAGACACACATATATATAGGCCCATTGTGCCTGTTCAAAAATAGTTTGAAGAGATGTATCATTTCAAAAAAAGACTTTTCTGAAACTTTTCATTGGTAATTGATTACATGATTTTGGTAATCGATTACACAATTATATTTTGAAGATTTGTGACTTTTAAATAATTTTTCTGAGAACTCTTTGCTGGTAATCGATTACACAAATCAAAATTCAAATAATTTTGTGTCGTGGTTCATCAGTTTAAAATTTTCAATATGCCACTTTTCAAACCCTCTGGTAATCGATTACATTTCAAAAAACCCTTTGGTAATCGATTACATGAACCTAGTAATCGATTACCAGTTCACAAAATATTCTTGAACTGATTTATATTTGATAAAAGAATTTTAATAGTTAAATATTTTGAGGCCAAACTGTAGCAATCAAATTGAGATTCTTTTAACAAATTGACTAAGTCCTTATCTTAGATTTTCTTGATCTTGTTTGTTGACTTGAATTAATCTGTGCTCATGAAATAAACACTTTTGGCATCATCAAAACCTACATGATTCACAATATGGGTACCAAATCTCAAATAGTACCTATTATAGATATCCTTGGTAGGAAAAGGTCGACATTTAAGCTAGTACCTGGATAGTGGATGCTCACGACACATGACGAGGGAAAGGTCTATGTTCCTAGACCTAAAGTCACATGAGGGAGGATCAATTGCCTTTGGAGGCATAAGTAAGGGAAATATATCTTGTATAGGTAAAATTGATATTCCCTCTCTACCTTTCATAGACAATGTCTTATATGTTGAAGGTCTAAAGTATAACCTGCTTAGCATAAGTCAACTTTGGGATAATGGTTATATTGTTTCCTTCAACAAAGATAAGTGTATAGTCAAGACAAAAGATGGCAAGTCTTTCTTTACTGCCAGACGACACAACAGTTTGTATGAGATTAATCTAATAGATCTTAGTCAACAAAATGTAACATGTCTGCTATTCAGAGAAGATGAAAGATGGCTTTGGCATAAAAGGGTAGGGCATGTCGACTTAAAAAATATTTCAAAACTATCCAAAAAGGATTTGGTTAATGGACTACCCAAGATCTTTTGGAAAACTCATCTTCTCTTTGAAGTATGTTGGCAAAGGAAACAAATCAAAACATCTTTTAAATCTAAAGATGTTGTTTCCACTTCCAAACTGTTAGAGCTGTTGCACATGGATCTATTTAGACCAACTAGAACATTGATTCTGGGAGGAACAAAGTATGGCTTTGTCATAGTTGATGACTATACAAGACATACTTGGGTATGCTTCCTTGCTCACAAGCATGAGTTTTTCAAAGTCCTTGAAATATTCTACAAAAGAGTTCAAAATGAAAAAGGCTTTTGTATCTCTTCTATCATGTGACCATGAAACTAAGATTGAAAATTCTAAATTCAAATCATTTTGTGAAAATAATGGTATTTTCCACAACTCTTCTTCACTGAGAACACCTCAACAAAATGGGGTAGTTAAAAGGAAAATAGAACTCTGCAAGAGATGGCTAGAACCATGCTATATGAAAATTCACTTCCTAAGTACTTTTGAGCAGAAGTAGTAAATACAACTTGCTATGTTTAGAATAGAATATTGATCAGACCATTGATAAAAAAGTCTCCCTATGAACCATAGAGAGGAAGAAGACCCAATATTTCATACTCTCATCCATTTGGATGTGAGTGCTTTATCATGAACACTAAAGATCAACTTGCTAAGTTTGATTCCAAAGTGGACAAAGGGATTTTTCTTGGTTTATCTAATACATCTAAAGCATATAAGTTTTTAGTACAAGAACTTTAGTTGTAGAAGAATCCATCCATGTTAAATTCAATGATGAACTAACGTCTGATAAGAAGTTATCAGATCTTGAAAATGATTTTGCAGATATATAGATAGGATTTGCTATATGCTTGAACACATCCCAAGCTATGACTCCCTCCTCACTTGGTAAAGTTTGGCTAGCAAACTTCAACCATTCTTCAGCTTCCCCACTTAGCATGTAGGTAGCATAAATGACCTTGTGCTCTTTATAGCACCCCATAATTGTGAAAATCTTCTCAACATCAGAAAGCTAATGTTGGGCTCCTTTCGAATCAAAGTTGACTTCAAACTTGGGTGGATCGTGCTTAGTGAAAGCAGAAAACCCCCGATACTCGACTAGTTTAGCATCACAATCTTGCTCTAAGGTTTCTAGCACTTGAGTCATACGAGCTAGAAGTTGAGCAGTAGTGTTGTGGGGTCTCCCAACCATGATTCCCTGAAATCCTTATGTTATTTTTCCTATTAGTTACAAACATACACATCACAAAACAATCAATTCACATAAATCCCTACTTGAAATATCAAGTCACACAAACAAGCACTTATCTTGTATTCTAGCTTTCACAAGTATACAAGAGCACCCAACACAAACAATGGACAAGTCCATACCCCAATCTTGATAGGATGAGCTGCTCTGATACCACTATTGTACCACCTCAAATTTTAAACTAAAAATATTGCTAGAAAACGCTTTAATCTAATTTATTTTAGAAATATGCGACATCTTTTTTTAACTATTACTTATAAATAATAAAAACATCTTCCTGTACTATTTTTTTTAACAAAATGCGATCGTTGGAAAATGCTAAATAGTTGCATCAAATTAAAATAAATGTAGATGTAGAATAATTCAGTTTCCATACATAAATTAAATAAAACTTATGTCACAAAATATACAAATATAGCCCATAATAGTGTGATAATAAACAAAATAAATTTTTCATCCCTGCTACAACAAAATACATGTTTATAGAGAAAATATTTCTCAAAATACATCAAAATAGTAAAGAAACTAGGAC
>Ga0315911_1000086_pt1 | contig 12187 bp, 10 predicted proteins | sample Edanod1MG_FD_207737 | JGI IMG/M metagenome (GOLD analysis project Ga0315911, IMG submission 207737) | Root nodule microbial communities collected in Santa Monica, California, United States - Edamame nodules 1 | ecosystem: Host-associated > Plants > Roots > Nodule | place: USA: California... | reverse complement strand
AGACCAAATTAAAGATGCACAAACTTACATGAACAAAACGTTATTTAAGTTTTTTTTAATGTCATTATATGTTAGTTTAATATCAACTAGTCATTTACTCATGCATACGGTCGTGTTACTCCGCTTCGCTCCAATTATTATTTTTTTGTTTAGTATAAAAAATTATTTATAGTTTTTTAAACTATTTTTTATGAATAAAAATGCGTCTTTTGTGTTGTTTTCTTCCTCTTCTAAGTTTTAAAAATTCTCATTTTACCCTTATTTAAACAACGTGCCAACAATATAGGATAGCTGAGGTCATATGATTGGACCAAAAATTTATTTATCTAAAAAATAAATGAAAATAGCTTATAAATTTTGATAATTTTACCTTATTCAACTATAATTTAATTAATGAATAAGATGTACACAAATTATATTGTTATTTAATCACAAAATTATCATAATAAATTTATTATTTTTTTAAACAATGATTTTATAGGTTATACTGGGAAAAAATTATGATTGATTAATGATACAAAGAATTTAACAAATAAAATAAAAAGTGAGAGATATGAAAAAAATAATAGTAATATCAGGTAATTGTTATGAGTGATCTTCTCACAATATACACGAGGATTCATGTACTTTTTTCAATGCATGTCAATTGTGAGTCTTACCGACAAATATTTTATCCATCCATGGAAGTGTATATCATTATATTGGATAAAATTGTCATATATTGGAAGGTCCTATGGTTTTAGGAAGTCTTAGCAATATTTACATATTTTTTCAAGATGAATGAAAATGGCTTATAAACTTTGGTAATTTTATGGTCTTCAACTATAATTTAATAAATGAATAATATGTGGACATTTATATTGTTATTCAATCACAAAATTATCATATGTGATAAATTTATAAATTTTTATAGTAAGTATATTGAATTTTTTTTATCATTTTTTATAATAATTATTTTATAAGTTATACTAAAAAAATCTATGATTGATTAACAATAAAAAAATTAAAAAGAAATTAAACTTTTGAATAAACGTTTATATAAAATTTCTTATATTACTTAAATTGTTGATTATATTATATAAAAATTTTCATATTACTAAAATGATTGGATCTATTATCATATTGTATCTTTGGAGTTGGATAGGGAAATCATCCTCGTGGTATCACAATGGTCCGTTCCTTGGGTATTGACAGAAGATTTTTGAAATTTTAGATATGGTTCATCAAGGAAAAAGGGTGAGTTGTGCATCCCTTCACACAAAACGACTCATGCATCATGTTCCAGTACTGATTACCACACTACACTTGCCATCTATCTACCCAGTGTTTTACATATCCTTGATGATTCATGAGAAACCTTGGCAACCACAACAAGTACTTGTGACTGCAACAAGGAAGGGTGCTCCTATTTGCAAGAATCCCTCACCAATTTGTTGGGCAATGTTTATATCCGTGAGAAACATGATTTATGGGAATGATCGATTGGACAATTAGGAGACAAAAGCATGACTACTCTTTCCCGGAGAGATTGAGAAACTAAAGTACGAAATCAAAATGACACATGACAAAATGACACATGATGTTTTGACAAGGTAAGAAGGAATAGTACATAATAAGCTAGACGAATTTGATAAACACGCCCCGATAATTCAAAACAGCTCAATAATAGATTAGTTGATCTAAAAGAATATATATATCTTTTATTGATAATTTGAAATCATCACATTGGCGACTATTTCAGTTAAAATCTTTCAAACTTTTACACACAAATCTTTTTTTTTTTTGCCTGAGTGCATGTTTATTCATTAAACTTTTTTTTAAACAAATGCCTTAAATATCTTAGAGGTGATAATCAGTTTGACATAATTAGGTTAAATAAAGTTATTATTTAGTTTGCTTTAATAATTAATAAAAGTAAAAAAAATGTTAACTGATACAAGATAAATTTATTTTACTATTACTTTTTCCTTTCAACTTATATAAATGAATTTAAAGAGGACACCACTCTTATGCAACTTGGGTTTCAAAATGAATAGAAATTAGGATTATTATTAAATGTAAAAGGTCAAAATAAAAGTTTCCTTTTCACTTATATCTTGCATGGATTTATTTATATACATCTGTTATATTTGTAATTAATTTTTAGAGTGCGTACATGAATAAAATGAAGATTTTTTTAATTAGATTAAAATTTAGGCTATTTTTTTATTTTTGATTATTATTTTAAATAAAGTATTTTAATTTTAAATAAATATCTTTAAAATCCTTATTTTTAATTATTATTGTTCATGATTATATTTTAAAGTAACTAAATTAAAAATAAAATAAAATTTGGAAAATAAATGACAATTTACTTAACCACATAATTATAAATTTTTCTTAATTATATTTTTCATACAATATATATTATAATTACTAAATTTAAACAATAAAGTATAGTTATATACACATAATAAAGACCACCATACTAAGACAAGTAAAAAGTAATTATAACAATAATTAAGTTATGTGAGTTTGTAACAATAAAATCTATATTGGTTTGTTTGAGTATTATGAATATGAAAAGATTCTATAATTTTTTTATGGCTTCTAAGATTTATTATTATTAGGGTTGTTATTATCATCATTCTTATTGCAACAATCGCTCCTTTTATTTTTTTTAAAATAAATAAATGAATAAATAATGAAAATAAGATTAGATCATTAGAACTCTCAATGTATAAAGAAATGATTAACCCAAAGAAGTTCTACCAAACATTATGATCATCTGACCCTCAAGAACCCTAATAGAGCAATCGGAGGAAGAGCTCCAGAGAGTACCGTACACATCATCATTGTTAAAGAGAACGCTTGAGCAAATACTTCGAGGTAAGAAATGAATTACTCACACTTGGAGATGACCTGCATAGGAATCCCTATAGAATCAATTTTTGAGATGTTTTATGAAATTCAATTATGTTCTTACATTTTTAATTGCGAATCGAAAGTATTTGATAAACCAATTGGTGTTATGATGCAAATTTATTATTAAATTGATATATTTTTGTGTTGAGTCCTAGAAATTGAAATTTCTTATAATTAGTGTGAAAATTGTGCGGCAATGATCTTTTTTATACTTGATATATTATTGACCTTCCAATCTTCTTGATTTCTTTTAATTCTTTCTAAAATTTCTGACATCACCTTGTTGTTGTATACACGTACACAACACATATTGACACTTTCATTTCACATGCTTTTGGTTTACTTAATACATATGAAGCGTTTAGTGATTATAATTATAAAATAATTTATTTATAATTAAAAACAATTTATTTGAATATTACAGTTTTGTCACTAATGTATTTTTAATTTTTTAAGACTTAAATATATTTTAGATTCTTGTAAGTTTGAATTTTTTTTCCAACTTTTGTCGCTATAAAACTTTTTGTTTATTTTTAGTCTTTGAAATTTTTTGTTTTTTTATTTGATCCTTGTGTGATGTTTTTACTTTTTATTTTTAGTCCTATAATTTTGCACATTTTTAATTTTAATCTTTTTAAGATTATATTTACCGTTCTCTTTGGCGTCTGGATCTGCAAACAAGGTAAATACGTCCATAAACCCATTGTCTCCCTAATCTTAAAGCTAATTGATGTGAAGAGAATGTTGCTGCTCTTGATGTCTTTGCGTACAACCCGTGGCCTTGTGTGCTCGTGGATGTATTGGAGGCTATTGGCAATATCAATGGCTACTCAAAGCCTTGTTTTCCAGCTCAGCTTTTCTTTATTGCCCTCATGCAACCAAGAGTAAAGAGATCCATTCTCCACATATTCATAGTCAAGTAGCAATTTGATTCTTTTGGGTCTATGAAAAATCCCTCCAACTTCACAAGATTCCCATGGTTTACCTTCAACACAAAAAATGACACATTGTTAATCAACTACTTAAGCATGAATTGTGATGGATATATAACAACTGAAGGTTTGCTTGCAAAGTAACAACATGACACATTGTTAATCAACTACTTAAGCATGAATTGTGATGGATATATAACAACTGAAGGTTTGCTTGCAAAGTAACAACATGATAATTAATTCTCTTGGAAATCAAGTTTCTGGAGTTTGTTTGACCACTAACGGGAGCAAGTAAAAAGAAAATTCAATTTATACCAAATTAATCATTGCCAAAAGCAAGAACAACGTGTAAATAATGTAAGAAACTACACATAAATTCAACAGGAAAAAAAGAAATGCATAAAAGATTGTGTTTAGCAATGGCAGACTGGCAGTAGATAAACAGGGAATACAACTATATTCAGGAATGCCATCATTTGTAAAGCAATTTTAATGCACATTGGAAATAAGATAACCAATTTTAATTCACAGAAGGAAATATCTACAAAAGGAATTTAACTAAAGTGGTAGAAAGTAGTGCAAAAGCAAAAGACAAGTGTGTGTTATGGCAAAGAAAAATGCAAATCATGACTAGCTTTATCCTAACGTTCCAGAAGAGTCAAGGAAATATCCGTTCAAAAATTGACCAACAAAGACTATTCACAATCAGACAGCTACAGGATGAATCGAATTCATAAAGATTATGTGAAAATGTCAAGTAAAGCTAGCTCACCGTTAGAAGAAAGCTGGCAAATATATATACTAGGAAGTCTGCTAAAGCATCTCCTTCAGCTAAATGTGTCCCAAAGGCGTGTGACGAGAAGGAATGGTATCTAATTACATAATCAGATATCATTAGTAAGAAAGCACAAAATCATCCCATATTTGTCCCAAACCAATGTTTTCATTTTGTCATGCTATCAATTATATGTATGTTCTTGAGAAAACTTTCCCACTTATAGTTATAAGAGAACAAAATATCATTGCAAACCTCATGGATGACAAGATAGTTGAACCAGCAGAAAGCAAACTGAAGAAATTCAAGTCGCTGATCCTCGATGTGCCACGAAACAGGCTCTGGTGCAGCTCAAAAGTTTCACTACATCAGATTACATTTGAATACATACAAATAACTATATATATAGCAACAAAAATAAGGGGAAGGTTTGCTAATTCATTCTATGAATTCCTTATAAATGAGATGATGATCAAATTTTGACACTTCCATGCAAAGGCAAATAGTAGGGAATGTCCAGTTGAATTTTTCAAGACATGGTAATACCCAAACAGATTATACTCTAATACATAGGAAAAAAAATCCAAAATGAGCACACAGAATTTTAACCAGTCATAAATTAATTTACAAACACCCACTGGCTACCATAAAACATACTCATTTACACGTCAGGTAAAGAATATCAATAGGAAGAATTTAAGGCAGAAATTGCAGATGCTTTACAATCTATACAACGTGAACCATGTAAAGTTTTCAAAAGCTCTTCTACATTGCTCTCTATACACCTGTTTTCTATTGCTCAGGATAGGATGACAATGTTACATGTTCTCAGCTTCTGTGGTTCATATTCTTCTCTTTGTTCTAATTGAAGGTGCAAAATATGCGAGTATTTTTACTATTAAAAGTCAAAACTAATTATTAGTATGTTATGACACAAACAGTGTAGAAGATTCATGTAAAACATGAAATATTCAACACACAAATAATGCTAAAATTTAGAATCAACCACACTTTCAAAATAGAAAAATGAAACTTAAGAATAGAAATGGTACCAAATCAATAAAAAATAGTGAGGCATTTAAATTTCATAGAATTCTAGAATGCTTGGAGGAAAACAAAAGGCCTTAGAAAAAGGTTACCATCAATCCTCCTGATCAATTCCTTCAACTTAAAAACAAGCCTCTGAATTCCAGGTTGAGTGAATGTGTAATGGTCTTGCATACCATCAATCAACTTTGACAAGCACCAATAGCAGTCAACCTCTATATTAGAGATTACATCTGAAGATAAATCAGACATTGACCAATTATCGATATCCCCTTCGAAATATTCTAATTAGAAAACAACCAAAAATAGTGTAACAAGATCATTTATCCCCTGAACATATCCACTTGCAGGATGTCGAATGGCCCTGGTAAAAGATTGGGAATTGTGTTAGTGAAACAAAATAAAAGGACAAATTAGTAAGCATTTTAAGTCAATGACAAGGGTTAAAGAGTAGCAGAGTATTTATCACGGATAAAGACTGAAGCCAGTGCAGTTCATGTCTGCATAACTGTTAGAGTATATACACAGTATATACAACAGCTTCTAAGCCGAGCTTATTCTCATCCAGCTGTCATTCTGTTATTGAGAGCTGTCAATTAGATATATATACTGAATCGTTGATGATCAACACTAGGATTTTGTTTGTATAAAGACTAATCACCTCTGTATTACCATTGAGATTTAATAACATCAAAAATCATTTTCAGTTTTCAATTCTCCCTATTTTTCGCTCTGTTCTCTCTCTCTCTCTTTCTGCAATCCTATACTTTCTCACACTTTCTGTTCATAATTAATATTCAAATCACTCGGAGCAATAAACATTAAATGGAAAAGCTAGACCACAATGGTCTATTCTGTTTCTGGCAAATTTTCTTTTTTTTCCTAAGTCATTTCTCAAAAATGATGCTAAGAAGAAAGCAAAAGCATATAAGACTAGATAAACTATTTTAAACATCTTCCGAATGTGTAGTACATATGCATCAGAAGGTAACCAACCATCTTGCTGATTTCTAGAAAGGTTGTGTCAATGGACAAGCCATGTTTAGTTCCACCTTAGACGAACTTTTCAAATTCAAGCGCAGAATCTTTGGCCAAGACCACTTCATAATTACAATATTGCAATGCAGCTGCTCCATGCAGTCTTTCTTTTCATGCTTCAATTTTCTGCAATTGTGGAAGAATAGATAATTGCTGTTCAGTCCATAAGTAATTAAGGCAATTTCACAGCAGGTACAATAATGGCATTGCATATTAAGTTATTAATAAACACACCAAAGATGTATGAAACAACACAGTTTTTAACACAGATATTGAAATACAAAAGTATTCATTATTACTTGTCCAATATAACCCAGCTTGACTGGACTCTCTTGGCTTCAGCAGCAACAGCTCCAGATAAAGTACCAGAAAGAATCTTCACTCTGATTTTTATGTGTAAATATTTGACAGTTTAGAATAAGGAAAGGAACCTATAAGATAATATATAGTTATGTAAGAAAATAATATTTTAATGAGAATGAATCCACTTCTTCAATATATGGTATGACTTACCTTGTTGTGGAGTAAGTTCATCCTTAGGTCTTAGATCGGGAGCAGCTAAGGTGCTTTTGTCAGGCTGTTCTGCAAGTACCACCTCACCTTCATAAACAGCTTGATGATCCTCAAAATTTTCAGTTCTTGTATCCAACACACATTGAGATTTGTCATTTTCAACAGTGACGACATGTTAACAAAAAATTGTAAGTTAGGGTTTAATTGAATTTTGGGGAACGAAAATATACAAATATTAAAACCTTAACATCAACTTACATGGGTATGATAAGTAAACATGCTTCAGATCAATTGTCACATATCATCAGGGCTATCAAAATAACAAAGTGATCATAATGACCTGTATACTTGGCACATTGGACGCACAAAAAACAGTTATCCTGTCCACACAACTTCCTATTGCAAATACAATGATTTTTTCAATGGATTTGGTGCAGACAAAATGAAATACCCAAATATAAATATTTATTGTAAAATAAATGCCAAAATTTGTACATAAGTGTTTTTAATGTTTGCTATAACCATCAAATTGACCATAGTGGTTCGTCATATATCATCTAAAGCTTTCTACATCGGATGTTTTGAACTTTTACAAAATATGCTGCCCATTTCTTGCGAATTGTTGTTATTGTCTCCATGTCTAACGTTGTGCCATCAGCAAACCACTACAAAATACGAAATATACAAATAATATATAACGTACATGTAAAATGATTAAAAAGTTATACTCAAGTATTAATTTAAAGTTGTTCAAGCAAACATACCATGCTCCAATCATCCTTTAAACCCCTACTTATTATGTTCCACATCCAATGCATCACATAATAGCCACACTCATAGCCTCCGCTTTGAACATGACTCTACATTCAATATAAATCATAATTGAATTGAACAACTGTACTGAAGTTACTATGTAAACACCACCAGTCATACATAAGCACAACATATATATGACTAACCTTGACTTCAATCCACTTAGGAGTTCCTTGATCATTTTTACCATCCACAGTGTTCTTTAGTGTCTTCATTGCACTGGGGAGAAAAATAAAACATCAATGTATATACGATAATTAAAAATTGGTCATTAAAAGATTATAATACATTAAATTAGTTAGAATATAAAACTTAACTTGTTAATTGCGGCTTTGATATGAATATCAGGCTTCTTACGTAATGAACAGAACCAGGCAACAACATTGTTCGTAGGACACAGTACAACCAGCTGCCAATGGGCCCTGAATTTTAAAAAAAAAATTAGCTACTTATAATTCAAACATTATTTACAAGCATTTGCATAAATACTACTTACTGATTCAAGTAAGCTCCTAGATACACCTCTCGTTGAGATTCCTTCACCCAAGTTTGTATGTAATGTGCACATTCAGCACGTCGATCCTTTGCATGGTGTATCGACTGAGGCTCAAGGAATCCATACAACGAAGCATGACCCAAACTAGAGCTCCACTCCTCCATAAACCTATGGTCAGCAGTGAAATGATAATTGATAGTGTTGTATATCATAACGAATATTAGTTATTAATGAAGCATGTGAAATTTACTTACATCATCCATAATTGTAGTATAGCTATGTTTAAACATTTGTCACCTAATATTATTTCATTTACATCAGAATATGTTAAGAAGAAGGATGCATCTACATTTGGAATCCCAAATTTAGTGGCATCCCACATCAACTCAACGGGCTTCTCGTAAATGTCATATAGGCTCCTAATCAACTGACGCAAGGGATCATCTTCAGAAATATTATTTGGCCTTTGAAGAGGTTCAGCTAGTTTCTTTGGACTAATATGTGAGTCCTATTTGCATCATGTAAACAACAATTAAACTATTGTGAGTAACTAATTTATATCCATGTACAAAACTGTTAATACATGTATTGCAAATTAAAATTTACCTCCTGGGACACAAGTTTCACAAGATTTGTCGGCCATGTAATGAATGTTTGAAGGGCCTGCCTAACATATTGTATTTCTGATGTCGGGAACGGGACTTGGGCGTTACCGTCTAAAACTTTTTCAACACTGACCCTTACCACATCAGCGCCATAAGCCACGTTGTGAATGCTAGACCCCCCCTCATATATTTTCCCCAAGGCCACCAGGTGTGTACAATTTTCACGTTGCACATATAACCCCATAGTCGGTATGACATGACCATCATGTTCCTTGCCTAATGGGTTCACAGCAGTTTCAGCATTGCTCCCTTTTGTGCTAACACGTGCACTTAATGCCTGTATATCTACCCCAATCAGGGGTGAGTGCTGTGATCTCATTTGGGAAATCTCAATTTTTATGGCATCCTTCAACTCTTGTTTCAGTTTCTCCAGAATACGCTTGTTTTTTTCTTCAATCACATTCCACCACTCTTCCTTAAGGCTTCTAATTATCTCATCCAACTGTTTCAGGGTGATTGTCATATCAGGACGAAAACGACCTAGATGCTCCGATTGCCCAATGGCTGTATTGAGTATGTCATCACGATCATGGGGAACAAAACTGTCTTGTGGCGTCTGCTCTTGTAACGAGTCCTATAACAAGCACGACATATAAAAACAGCAAATGAGGTGGTTATTATAAAACACAAAAATTAGATTCAAATTATATGTCAACCATGAACTCACAATTCTATCAGATATTTCTTGTGCCGCCTGAGATGTCATTTGCCCATATCGCTTTGTGCGAGCCATTTTCCACTTCACATGTCTTTCAATGGGACATGTAGGGTCCTTAAGCAATGGTGTATTCTCAGTTAGCATTGCCTCTTCTTGTCTTTTCTTTCTTTTCTTGTCTATTAGATTTTTCTCAAGCAAATCATAACTCCCACGAGACAGTACGTGGGGCAGTCATTATTTTTTTGAATTTGTTGTGTCTTTTTCCTGATTTCCTGTAATACATCATATAGTATTTCCATGTAATTAAATGAAACAAAATGATATAGTTCTATAAAGTATTTAAATTAAACTAACAAACATCTAACCTGCCAGGTAGGGGTCTTACGACTCGCAGCAAATTCATCCCATGCTTGTTGATTCATACCATATTTTACAGAAGGATCTTCTTTTTGTTCCCCGTCAGTGTCAGCATAGACAAATTTAGTGGTTGGTGAAGACTTAAATTGCCTCCATCTAGTGGCCACCATGGACATCACCTTTTTCTTGGCATTTGAGGCTTCTGGGATATCAAATTTGGCCTGCATAACATATTCAACAATTAACATTTACTACCGGTCAACATTTTAAACTGTTAATAACAAGAAATTAAATACATGTCACTATTAAGTTTACTTACCAAAATGTCATCCCATACTAGGTCCTTCAGAGATTCCGGCACTTCTTTCCAATTTCTATATACAATAGGAATCTTTTCTCTAGCTACGACCCCTAAATAGTTGTGGAACTTCTGTTTTTGTGGGCCTGATCCTTTTCCAGTTGCAGGATCGACATTAACCGTTGATCTAGGCTGATCTAAGGTTCTCAAAGTCAACTTTCTCCGCCGTGTGGATTGTCTAGTCTTCTTAGGCATAGCCTCCAAATGACCATCTGAATACGGCGGGGATGTTGGCGGTGTTCCCATGACACTGTGCAAATAAAACAAATTCATTAATGTCCATCGATTAAAAATAGCATATACATAAGAAATTGTAAATATGCACATTACATAAATTTGTAAATAATGCAAGACTCGGTCCTAGTTAAATGAGGAAATAAATAATCAAATATAAGGAAATATGGAAATCAATCGTAGTTAGGAGATAATGTAAGATACTCTAAAAATACTCTAAAGATACTATGAGATGTTTTTCATATATTCTAACAATATTCATAATCGACATTGTGCAGGTTCAATATCCAAGCAGTAGTGAGCTCACACAGGCCAAGGATTCAAGGTTTGACTTTGTTATTCTAATTTGTAATTAGTTTGATCATGTTTCATATATTCATGATTTCTTGGTGTACAACTTGCATAATTCTCATGTCTACAGACTTAGGTCAGTCAACAAGTGTGGGCCATCTATATTAAGTGAGGCTTGACGGAAGTTTTCTTACTCAGCTGGTCTAATTCTTGGCCAGACTGTCCAATTTGATTGTCATTGAGCTCATTGAATAATTTGCTGTTGGAGAAGTGGTGGTAATGGAAAGGCAAAAACATCTTAAAATATGGTTTGCACACATAATGGTGGGCATTTCTTACAGCATGGTTCGCAGAGTAGTATTCTTGCTATGTTGAGTGGTTGCCAAGATCAAACATAGCAGAGTTGGAAACTTTAATACTGATCGGAACAAATTATAGCTGTCATGAGAAGTTATGTATCATTAGATACACAAGTAATAATAACCGGAATGTTGGAAGTATGTAGTGTGATGTAGAAGGGTGTTATCTGTGCTGTAGTTCTGTAATTTTGGACAGAGAATAATCTCTATAGGAGTCAAAAGACTGGGGAACTGCAACCCTTTTCCGTATTGTATGAATTCTGTTATAGCATCATGGAAAAACCACTAATTTATCAATTGATGTTCTATCAAATACCTCAGCCAAAGAGGCATGTATCCCTTGCATGATAACTTCGTTTACAAACTTTCATGTCTGAACAGAAATAAGGTTTAATAATTTTGAAAAAATGTTCTTGGAAACATTTTACATTTCTACTAAGTAATAATAGTTTATTTTCTGTTGTTTAGACTTGCTTGTGTTTGTGTGTTTTCAGGATGTAATTCTGGTTGGCTCTTGAAAGACAACCTTCTGATACAGCTTGTTATAAAGGTCTATTACTTGTCTCTTGGTTTCTAATAGTAATTTGTTTCCTTTAGGTGACATCACCATATGAAAACAATCTTCATCACAAGGAGAACACAACACATGGTAATATCACATTTGCGACTCAAGAGGCTGGGAACTAACTTGCATGCTTCTGGGTGGATAGCCATAGTCAACGAGTTGGTGAGGTTAATGTAAACCTT
>Ga0315911_1000085_pt1 | contig 12243 bp, 10 predicted proteins | sample Edanod1MG_FD_207737 | JGI IMG/M metagenome (GOLD analysis project Ga0315911, IMG submission 207737) | Root nodule microbial communities collected in Santa Monica, California, United States - Edamame nodules 1 | ecosystem: Host-associated > Plants > Roots > Nodule | place: USA: California... | reverse complement strand
CCCTGTGGATCGCGCCGACGCCGGGCTCGTAACTCCGGTCGGGCTACGCCCTCCCTGCGTCACGAGCCCGGCGAAGCTCTCTCATCCTGATTGACGCTCCACTGTCACCCTGATTGCCGCGCGGCAAGCCTGTCGCGTTCAACACCTGGCGGTGTGCCACGGGCTTCTTTTCGCAATCGCTCCGCTTCCTCACAGGAGTGCTTATTGTCGAAAGTATCAATTTGCTTGGAAAGTCGGAGCTCGCTCATGGCGCTCGCCTCCCATGTTACGCAGGCGGGAGCGCTAACGGTCTCTCAGCCACCGACGCCTACAGGCAAACCCTTGGCCGGTGATGTTGGAACAGTGATCCTGATCAGCGATGGTTGCAAGGAACTTGCGACCCGCAAAACCCCGGTGAGACAGCCACCGGGGGTAGCTAAGGGCACCTAGGAGCGCCGCGGCGGCTGTGGGAATCCTCATCATCGTATTGCTCCGTATCGACGCAGCACGGGCACCCGACGCTATCTTGATCCCTTAGGAGTCGCCCGGGGCAACGAGCTCAACGGCTTTTCCCATCGCCAGCGCCTTCCAGGCGTTTCCAGTCAGTATAACTGTAGATCCCAGACCAATGATGGACGGGCTTCCCGCAACGTAGGCAGCTAAAGAGGCCTGAGCTGATCACGGGAGCGGCGCTCCGCTCTTGAACCGCAGAATAAACCGCGCCGCAGCCTTGGCATGAAAAATAGACAATCATCAATCTTCCTTGGAGCGCCGAAAACGTCCTTTAGGCATCACCACTTCAATTCGCTAAGCTCGCTTCTTAGACCGGCGGCTTAGACGGTCGACAAGGACGAAAATTGCGCCGATCACGACAGCACCGACTGATATTGCGTCGATGATCAACAGCACTGGTGTTTCGCGCAATAGCTTTACCCCAATGAAAAAGGCCGCAGTGCACTGCGCACTGCGGCCCGTCCGGGAAAATTGCCTGTCAGTGCAATGAAAATACTTCCAGCCCGGTTGAGATCGAGGCTGCCGCACGGATTTCGATCAGTGGAGTCTAAAGTGCTGTTCCGGTAGATGGAACATCACGCATGTTGCTGGGCGGTGACAGGAAATTCCGGGAGACGAGGCACAGCTTTTCCTGCGAGAAAATTGCAAAGCTTCGCCTGGGTCAGCGAGGTTCAGCCGCAGCGCTGTGATGCTGGCAGCCAACGCAGAAGGACCAGCACAGTCTTGAAGCCGGCGTTGTGATCGACGGGGTTGTACCGGTACCAGAGCGCGCGAAAAGGCGAGAACCGGACGTCTGCGAGGCCCGGGACCGAGCGTGCGCCGTTTTAGATCTGGCGGAGGGGGGCCTGTCAAGCATGCTGAAACAACCTAGTTCTCCGAGATCTGGTCCTGGAAAGCTACAGTTTCGGCACGTCGTATCCGTTGGCTCGCAAGCGAGGAGGAGCAGGGTTCTCGAAATCTGGATGTGAGACCGGGATTGAATTGGAGCAGCTTATTCATTGGCTCCGGCTAGCTGGCGAAGAAGACGGAGAGGTTGTCGCGCCTGACCCCAGCTGCTTTCACTCGGCGATGACGGCGGCTGTGGGTTTAGACCTAACCCGCTCGAGGTCGGCACCCCACCGTGTTTTGGCTCACGGAGCCAACTAGAGTGTGCAGAAGGGCCGGAGCTGCCCGGCCGAGGTCACCAATTTGAGAACGGCGGCTATAGCCGCAAACTGGACCTAGTCAGGAATGGATCTCTTATTCGGTCAAAGATCGAGCCAAAGGCGTTAAAGAATTGCCGTGGCTGACGGGACGCGAGAAAGATGCGCTCCTGCGTTGAGCAAGCTGCGGTCGAAAGCAATTCTATGCCTACTCGCGCCGCATTGCGTCGGAGGCGGAGCGAATTGTACGCGCAGTTCTAATGCGCCATTAGGACGGGTAAATCCGCGTGCTCCATGATATAACTGGTCGTGCCACCGAATATCATTTGCCGCAGCCTATTGCGGGTAAAGGCTCCTTTTATCAACAGATCGCAGCCTTGTGCTCTGGCGGCATCAAGGACCGCCTCACCAGTGTCGCGGTCTTCCAGTTCAATGCTCACTAGCTTGGCGGCGATGTCGTTGTACAGCAATTGTCGAACTATCTGATCGGCAGATGGGCCTGGTACCCCTTGTCCGCCAATAACAGTTAGCACCGTTACCCTTTCTGCCAGACGAAGCAACGGCATAGCAAAAGCGTTGACCCGAGCCTGCTCGGTACTACCGTTCCAGTGGATCACAATGTTTGTCGCGACGCTTCTTGGCGCGTCTGGTGGCGCCAGTAGAACGGGCCTACCGCTCTCAAACAGTGCGGACTCAATGGCGCGCCGGTTCGGGCCGGCAGCGTCAACGTCGGACCGCGACATTACAATGACGTCGAAAGCACGCCCATAACTTCCGACAAAGTCTTCACCCTCAGGCGCGGTTTCCAGCCAGCCGAAGCATGGTCGGCTCGACCCTGCAGTGGCTGGAGGAATATCATGGGTTAGCATGAAGGCTTCGAACAAACGGTGCATTTCGGCTAACTCTTCCTGGCTCTTCGCATGGTAAGAATCCAAAGGGATGCCGGTGGCTAAATCTGCGACTAAGTATTGAGGGATACCGAACCGGAGCGGAAAGCCTTCGATGTAGGCGCCGGTACGTTGCGCGAGACGTGCGGCCGCTTCGAGTACGGATGTCATGAGCGCAATGTTTTGGATCGCGACCAAGATCGTCTTCATTCCAACCCCCGTGATTCAGGTGAACATTGACTTTACAACGTCTAGTCGCCTTTGGAGGCTAACGGCTTGTGACTGAGGCCGATAGATTCCTCCAATCGCGGTGCAGATCGGCTTCAAAGTTCGCCCTCCATGTTACCACTGCCCGGCGTGCTCGTTCCACGATCGTTCGTCCGACCCGTGCTTATCCTGGCAATGACCTGTATTGCGAACCGGGCAGACCAGTCTCATGTGGCAGCTCTTGCGAGCGCAAACTCGACATTTCGGCTGGCCCCGAACGTCTCACAGGGCCACGAGCGAACCGTAGCTTCGCTGTCGTGGGAGCGAATGCTCTAGCAAGAAACGCAGCATTTCGCTTGTGGCACCCGGTCCTCGCGGATCAGGGTCGGAGCTAGCAGAGTTACCTCCCGAGGAGTAGACCACTACGATGCGCGCGCCGGCCCGTTTTCGCCTTTTCGTGATGGTCGTCGATCATGCGCCGCATCCACGCCGGCTCGCCGCACACAGATCGACATAGCCGGTGCCCGAGGCCGCGCAGGCCGCCACAAGCTCGGGGCCTTAGAGCTGATAAGGCCGGACCGTCGTGATAATCAAGTCAGCACGTTCGGATATCGAACGCAGGCTGGCCGGCTCGCCGGCATTCACCTTCACAAAAGGCAAATCGTCCGGTACGCCGATGTCCGCAGGCACCTTCTGAAGCTTCTCAGTCGACCGTCCCGCGATCGCCCAGGACGGAGCATCGTCGCCCCGATAGGACGCCGCCAGATATTCGGCGACGGTTTACCTCGATAAGCCGACAGTTTCCGAGGCCGTTTGGCATGTCCCAAACGGGCGCGGCGCGGACATGCTGCGCCGCCCCGTCGGCCGTGTCGAGCCTCGAAGACTTATTCGCCTACGGAGCGCCCGGCGAACGTCCCCGTGCATGCGGCACCGTCCGTTGGGCATCGCCAGTAATTGACACGGGGCTCCCGCTTCCGGTTTTCGCCCCATAGCGTGTGCTGAAGTACATAGGCAACGCGTGGGGTTGACCCTCGGGAGCGATCCAATCGCGTACCGCCCAATTTCGCGTGTGCTACCTTGTTGGGTAGCAAAATGGTAGCAGGAAAAGCAGATCATGACTGACGATCAGGTCAATCTCGTCGTTCAGCACCTTTGCGAGCAATTGCACTTGGCGCTCCGATTGAAGGGCAGCGAGGCACATCCACCAAACGCCAAGGATATCGGATTCGATCCAGCCTCTGTAAGAACGGTATTGTTGAGCGGCTTGCGTTCGGCGGGTGTCACGATCCACCACGGGGCAGCTGGGGCGAGCGAAGAGCCGCCGTGGTCCTAAACACAAAGCCCCGATGCAGACCTGAAGGAGAAGGGGCGCGAATGCGACCCCGGCAACAGCCGCAGAGCCCTCGTGACGCCGCAAGTCAAATCGCACATGGTGCAGCAAATGCTGCCGGACGCGGCGGTCTCAGATACGAAACCTGTTGACAGGGATCGGCTTCATTCGTCCTTCCATTTGATCGAGCAGCCGATAGACGCCTTTTGGTCAGCGGGCGCCAGACCGGTGGTCGCAATCGCGCGCATGGCCTCGACAAGCTCTCGGGGCGCCCCCGCGCGAGGCGGAGTTGTGCGCCCTTCGTCGAGCCGGCCGCGATACTTGAGCTTGCGGTCGGCATTGTAACCGAAGAAGTCCGGCGTACAGACCGCCCCATACGCCCGAGCCACTGTCTGGGTCTCGTCGTGGAGATATGGAAACGGGAAATCATGATCCTTCGCGAAACGCTTCATATTCTCAAATGAGTCTTCGGGATAGCTCGCTGCATCGTTCGAGCAAATCGCCGCAAAGCCTACGCTCTGCGACATCAGCACGCGGGCGTCCGAAACCATGCGGTCGATCACCGCTTTAACATAGGGACAATGGTTGCAGATGAAGACGATGACCGTGCCTTTTTCGCCCGCAACGTCGTCCAGTGCGTAAGTCTTGCCGTCGGTGGCTGGAAGCTGGAACACCGCCGCTGGCGTATCAAAAACGACTTGGGTTGCTGCTGTCGCCATATCGCACCTCCTTGTGCTCCAATATATGCTGACGAAGACCTGCTGGGGCACAGTTTCAAAAACCTGCTCGCCAGTCGCGTCGTTTGGCCATACGTCAGCGTTTCCGGTCGGCCGTCATTTGGACGAGCCCGCGAATTCGTCGGTGTGGGCCACGAACGGACGTTAGCACCTCCAATGCGCCGGCGCGTGGGGGGCGACCATAATGTGCTGCTGTCTAAAGTTTGTTCGTCCGGCGCCTTTGATTGCGTCGACACTCACCGCCGGCCGCGCTCCTGCGATTTTTTTTCGCCGATCAGACAGGGCACCCGGGGCTCTTTCTCGGCGGCTGGCACGATCCCGCTCTCTTGCGTGAGGCCCGCAACTTCGCGAACAAGCTTGATCCGGATCGCTTCCTGGAACTTTTCCCGATCTTTGATCGTCATGACGAAGGCGCCCGGCCCTCCGATCACGCAGTCCTCGTAATAGAGATCGAGATTCGCGATATCGGTCGTCGAGAGGGATGGCTCCTTCACCATGATCGGGAGGCCGTTGATAATGATGCCTTTCTCCAGGGCAGCGTCGCGGGCGCCGGTTACGGGGGCTCCGTCGTTGTTCGGCCCATCGCCGGAAATATCGATGACGCGCCGCAACCCGCGATAGGGGTTCTCTTCGAACAGCTGCACCGCGAAATCAATCGCGCCGGAAATCGAGGTACTCGAACCGCGACGAACCGGCGCTTTCATGATCTCGGCGGCCACGGCATCCGCCGATTCCGGGCCGTCGATCACGCGCCAGGGAATGATGATCTTCTCGTCGCCCGACATCGACCACTCGAAATAGGTCACGGCCACCTTGCTGCCCGGAACGGCCCTCAGCGCCTGAAGGAAGTCTTTCGACACGATGGCCTGTGCATAGCCCTCGCGCTGAATGGCAAGTTCGTCCATATCCATCGAATAGGAGACGTCGACGGCGAAAACGAGCTCGACATTGACGGGCTGCACACCGTGGTTGGTGTCGGCGAATCGAGAGTTCGGGGTCGGCGCGGCAATGCCAGCAACGTCAGCTCCGACCATCGCCCCCGCAACAAGCACCGCCCCGACCGAGACACACCAGCGCATGGTGGCCCTCCCGTCCTTTCACGAGCATAGTGACACCCGAAACGCACTCCGAAAGGCGGAAACATGCAATTGCCGGGAGCCCGCTTGGATCTCCGCTGGAGATTCTGCGCTGTCTGCGCCCTTCGGATCACAATCCCTCACGCCAGTACACGATGAACCCCTTGCCGGAGGCACTCGGTCACGCATTTGCCTGCGGCATCGCTATCACTAATGCGCGCGCCGGGTGCCGTTATTGACCGGTCTCGGGGCTGCACTCGTTCGCGCGTCTGCCTGTGGCACCGCTATCACTGACACGCGACCGGGTGCGTTTTCTCTGGCCTCCGCGTCGCTCCAGCGTTCGACCGTTCAGCCATTCCGGGACTGATAACAATTCTCTTATGCAGCCACATCAGACCGGCCGCTTCAAGGCCAGGCCCTACGGGCGCTTCGCGGCCTTGACCCGTCCGCTCTGGCGCGGCATGGGGCTTGGCATGGATTTTGGGCACCCGCGGACCAGCACCAAGCGATCGTTGAGGGGCTCGCTGTCTGCGAATTGCTTCGGTCTTTTTTGCTAGTGCATCGGGAGAAACTGCTCTCCGCCACTCAATGAAGCCATGCAGCCCAGCTGGCTGATCGCTTCTGCAGGCCTGCGACTGCTACACATGTCTGTTGCGAGTTGCCCAACGAACTGTCCTGGGGAAAGGAGACGAGCAGGTCTGGACTCCCGACCATGGTCGGCATGGCTCATGATAAACAGGGGGGCCACGAGCTCCAGGCTGACGGTATCGGATGAGAAAGGAAGGCAGGGTGCAGGCGAACCCTCAGTTCAAGGAAGGCACCTTTTGGCCCAAACCGAACGTTAAGCCGGTGCCGCATGTCTCGGAAGGGCCAAGCAGCGACTTGGCGGGGAGGGCAGCCCTTGGCGCAAAGCGGTCATTCTGCCGGACCCGCACGTCTCTGCAGGGCCAAAGGCTGACGTTACGCTCGGCTCTCCGGCGGGTCACAATAGGTTGGGCAGGACGATGACTGGGATTGCGCTGGCACTCCGGGCGGTGCAGACCGCGGCCGTTCCCTGCCGGCAAGCGGGGACCACGATTGTGTACGGTCGCAGGCGGCGCTAGACTCCTCCGACTAAGGATCGACGCTCTTGCTCTGGGAGGTCGATATGGACCTGGCGGACTGGCTGCGACGCCTCGGGCTATACCAGTACGAAAGCGCATTTCGTGACAACGACGTGGACACGGAGACGCTGCTCAGCTTGACGGCAGAGGATTTGCGTGAGCTCGGCGTCACGTCACTGGGACATCGCAAGAGGCTCCTCTCGGCGATCGCCGCCTTATCCCAGCTGCGTGACGGAGAGGTGGAGGACGGTCGTGGGCTGCCGGTGCCGGAAGTCAGTTTCTCGCCGCCATCGAGGAAAATGGAGCGCGCCGAGCGCCGTCATCTGACAGTGATGTTCGCCGACCTTGTCGGGTCGACTGCCCTCTCGGTGCGTCTGGACCCCGAGGACATGAGAGAGATCCTTGCGGCCTACCACCAAGCGGTTGCAGCAGCGGTGGCGCGCTTCGAGGGATACATCGCCAAGCTTATGGGCGACGGCGTGCTCGTCTATTTCGGCTGGCCGCAAGCACATGAGGACGAGGCCGAACGTGCCGTGCGTGCCGGGCTTGCAATCGTGGAAGCCGTAGGGAGGCTGGACAAACGAGCGGGTGTCGCTCTTTCCACGCGTGTCGGGATCGCAACCGGGCCGGTCGTCGTTGGCGACCTCATCGGGGAAGGGGCTGCCCAGGAAGAGGGGGTTGTCGGGGCCACGCCAAACCTCGCAGCGCGTTTGGAGCAGCTCGCAGAACCCGGTGCTGTGGTGATCTCCGAAAGCACACGGCGCCTCCTTGGCAGCTGGTTCACACTCACCGATCTGGGCCCCCAGCAGATCCGAGGGATCGAAGCCCCGCTACCGGCGTTCCGCGTTCTTGGCGAAGCGGCAGCCGAGGGTCGGTTCGAGGCCTTGCGACGCGCCGATGTTGGCCCGCTGATCGGACGCGAACACGAACTCGCTCTCCTCCTCGATCGATGGGAAATGGCCAAAAGCGGCGAGGGGCAGGTCGTGCTGCTATCCGGCGAGGCCGGCATCGGCAAGTCCCGGATTGTCCTTGCACTCCGTGAGCGTCTTCGAAACGAACCTCGGTTCCGTATCGGGTATTACTGTTCGCCCCATCATGCGAACAGCGCGCTCTGGCCTGTGCTCACCCAGCTCCAGAGGGCGGCCGGGTATCTCCGTGAGGATGCACCCTCATTGAAGCTCGAAAGGCTGGAGCGGCTTCTCGGCACGGGCGGCGAGTTCGGGGAGGACGCAGCGCTGTTGCTCGCCGAGCTAATGGGGCTGCCGCTCAGTGGACACTACGCGGCGCCAGGAGGGACGCCGCAAGAGAAGAAGGCGCGGCTCTTTGGCATACTCTTGGCACAGATGGAGGGGCTTTCGCGGCAGCGGCCGATGCTCATCGTCCTTGAGGACGCGCATTGGCTCGATCCGACGTCGGCGGAGCTGTTCGAGCGAATGGTGGACAGGATCCGGGTTCTGCCAGTCCTGCTCGTCTCAACCTTGCGGCCTGACGTGCCGACGCCTTGGACGAATTTTCCGCACGTCACATTACTCAGTCTCAACCGCCTCGGGCGGCCGGCATCCCGAACGCTCATCCAGATGGCGGCGGGTGAACGGTCGCTTCCGCCAATCGTGATCGAAGCCATTCTCTCCCGTACGGAGGGGGTGCCCCTGTTCGTCGAGGAATTGACGAAAGCGGTCATCGAATCGGCGATCTGGAAGACAACGGTTGGCGACAGCCATCTCGAGCTTGCCGGACCACTTCCGCCGCCGGCTATTCCGGCGACGCTCCAGGACTCGCTCATGGCGCGTCTCGACCGCCTGGCTCCGGCACGCGAGGTCGCACAGATCGCTGCCTGCATCGGTCGGGAGTTCGATGAGGACATCGTCAGGGCGGTCGCCGGATATCCCGAGGCGCAGCTGGCGGCGGCGCTTGGTCAGCTCTGCCAGGCGGGACTCATCCAACGACGTGGGACGCCGCCGCATCATGCGTACAGCTTCAAGCACGCGCTCGTCTGCGACGCGGCCTACGCCACCTTGCTCAAATCGTCCCGTCAGCAGCTGCATGCGCGCGTCGCACAAGCGATCGAGCGGTTGCGGCCAGAGATCGCGGTGGGCCAGCCCGAGATCGTCGCCCATCATTTTATCGAAGGCGGCCTGCTCGATCAGGGGGCAATTTATCTGATGGCTGCCGGTCGGCTGGCGAAGGCGCGGCATGCTGTCAAAGAAGCTGTATCCCAACTTGAAGCGTGCCTGCAGCTCACGACCCGTCCTCGAGGCGATGCTGGGCCGCCCGCCCGGCGCATCGAGCGCGAGTGCCTCCTGATGCTCGGTGACTTGGCCGGCGTCGACGACGACCTTGATGGAGCGAACGCCTACTACGAGCGCGCCATGGCGCTCGGCGAGACCGACGCTGACCGCGACCGCGCGCGCAAGTGCATTCATCGCGCCAAGTACGCGGTGCGGGACGGTGCACGGCTCGTCTTCTATGAGCACGGCAGCGGCGAGCCGACCGTCGTTTTCATAAATCCGATCGTATACGGGCTGGCGACCTTTGAGCCGATTCTCGAGCAGCTTTGCCAGGAATTCCGTGTCATCACGGTCGACTGCCGGGGTGCCGGACGATCCGACCCTCTCGTGCGTCCTTACTCAACCCTCCAACACATGGAGGACCTCCGCGCGATCATCCACGCGGCCACCGCCGCCCCAATCATCGGCGTTGGCATCTCGCGTGGCTCAAACCTGCTCATCCAGCTTACTCATAGGGACCCGGAACTCGTTGGAAAGATCGTGACGGTGGGCACGCCGATGATTGGAACGCTGCCGAACGGGCGCCCGGTTTTTAACCCAGATTACACGGCACTTCGTCAGGACGCCTACGCTCGGGGCGCCGTTGACGAACTAGTTCGCTTGCAAACTCGGTATGTCTACAGCGAACCGGATACCGACGAGCTGCGGCGGATGGCCTCCGAGCGCATGTGCAGGTTGCCGATTGAGACAATCCTTAGCTTCTACGATCCAGACCCGGGCATGGACATCGCGCCGCTGCTCGAATCGATCGCCGTCCCAACCCTCATTACCCACGGCCGGGAAGACCGGCTCGTCACATGCGACGCCAGCGTATTCATCGCGTCTCGCATCGTCGGCGCGCAGCTCTATCTCTTCGACGGCAGGGGACACAACCCGATGTTCTCGGCTACGGACGAGTTTTGCGATGTGCTTCGCAATTTCATTCGGACAGGACGCGCGGAAAGAACGTTTCGAGGACCGGCGGCGGCGTGAAACAAGGTCTCAAGTAACTGCCTGGCCGCGCAGACCATTAGCGGCGCCCGACTAACCAAACGTCACCGACGCGCAGCAAATGTCTCAATTGGGTCATTCTCGACTGAGTCAGCCGGTTCTGCCTGCATCCGATGTCCGCTTTGACCTGAAAGCGACCTGATTGTTGCCCGCACGCGAAATGATGCGGAGGGCCATGTGTGGACGGCTCCGGGTTGGCAAGTAGAATCTTCACGTTGCAGCATTGGTCGGAGCAGCCATGTGTTCGGCCTGTTAGTGCGGTTCAGATGACCGCTGGCCATAATGCCCTCCGCGGATCAGGTCCCGGTCAAAAACACGCATTCGAAGATGCCGTGGCCCAAGTGGGTTGTCCTGATCGCCGGATCGTCCGGCGCTGCATTACGTGCTGTTCGCCCTCCCAACCGTTGCGTTACACCGGATGTCCGGCGCGATGAGTTACGCCGCGAGCGCGATGGGCTCCCTGTAGCGCTCGCCCCTGGCCATCATGGCCCATGCCATCCGGGCAATCTTGTTGGCGAGCGCGATCGCAGCAACCGTGGTGGGGCGGCGCGTCAGCAGTCCTGTAAGCCAAGGTCGATGCCCCGTGCCATGGATCTTGGCATAGCGGATCACGGCGAGTGCGCCCGCCGTGAATAGGCTGCGCAAATAGCGATCGCCTTGCTTGCTGATACTGCCAAGACTGTCCTTCCCCCCGCTCGAGTTCTGCTTCGGCACGAGCCCAACCCAGGCCGAGAAGTCCCGTCCCGATCGGAAGGCGTTGGGATCAGCAATGCTGGCGACCAGAGCTGTTGCCAGCGCCGGCCCGACGCCGGGGATAGCGTCCAGCCGCTTGCTCGTCGCGCTCGATCGATGCCAGGCGATGATGCGTCGGTCGAACTCCAGGATTTGGGCCTTCAGGGCCCGCAATTGGCTGCCGAGAGCGGCAAGACACGCGCGGGCCACCTCTGGGAGCCGGCGGTCAGCTGTATCGTCGACGACTTCCAGCAACTGCTCGACCCCTCTGCGCCCGACGGGGGCGACAACCCCGAACTCGGCAAGATAGGCGCGGATTGAATTGATGACGGCAGTCTGCTGGCGGATAAACAGATGGCGCGCCCGGTGAAGCATCAGACAGCTCTGTTGCACGACCGTCTTGGTCGGCACGAACCGCATGTTGGGTCTCGTGACCGCCTCACAAATCGCCTCCCCGTCGGTGCTGTCGTTCTTCTGCCGCTTGACGTAGGGCTTCACATAGGCCGGAGGTATCAATCGCACCGTATGCCCCAACGCCTGCAGCTCGCGGGACCAATGGTGCGATGATGCGCAAGCCTCGATCCCCACCAGGCATGGCGGCAGCTTCTGGAAAAACGCCAGAACGTTCCCGCGCCTCAACTGACGGCGCATGACCACCTGGCCGGCTGTATCAACGCCGTGCACTTGGAAGACCGACTTCGCGATATCCAGACCGATCGTCGAAATTGACTGCATAGGCTGCTCCTCCGAATCGTGGGAGCCTCAAACGGCGCCCACTCCTTGGCACTCTCGTGCCCGTGGAGGAGCCGTCCACAGCATCAAGAGCTGACTTGCGAGAAGTGGCAGCAAAGCGGACATCGGCCGACGAGTTGGCTTCAGCGATGGGGCAAGAGCGGGCCTCCATCCTTTCCTCTACCCCCGAAGTTCCCTCTGCGGGCCGGATTTTCTTGGTTTCATTTGCAGGTGACGGAAAGCCGATCCGCGCGGGCTTGTAGGCGCTCCTCATCCGCGAGACATTCTGTCGCAGAACCATTCGTTTTGCCGGAGGACGGCTGCAGCGGGGTGATTCGGCGCCGCTTCGGTTGCAATAGCCGTGGGCGTGGCCGCCCTTTCTGCTGATCCGTCCAAGCGCATGAGAGCTGACTGCCGAAACACTGACCGCTAGTCACGGAGGAGATGCCATGGCGGAGATCCGGCTGGCCTCGCTATTGGGCGGGGCGATTACCCTTGAAAGCGATGCAATTGCTGCCTTTCGTCAA
>Ga0315911_1000084_pt1 | contig 12292 bp, 7 predicted proteins | sample Edanod1MG_FD_207737 | JGI IMG/M metagenome (GOLD analysis project Ga0315911, IMG submission 207737) | Root nodule microbial communities collected in Santa Monica, California, United States - Edamame nodules 1 | ecosystem: Host-associated > Plants > Roots > Nodule | place: USA: California... | reverse complement strand
CCTCTGGCACTGATTAAATCCGGAATTGAAAAGCAGCAGGGAGTTGATGGAACACTTTACAGATTCCTGATGTCACTTTAACAGAGTCCAAGACTTGACAACAACAATAAGAATTGAGCGTCAGATGTATAGAACTGAAAAAGGAAGTTTCATTCTCAAACAATAAATCAATAAAAAAAAATCCTCAACCTCGAAATGATATCAAAGAGCTTCGAATCTGACTTAGAGAACAGTAGCAAGGACTAGAGGCAAGGAACCGGTTTAGCTAGTTTATTAGCTAGCGTAAATGCGGACAGATAACATCTCACTAAAACATCGGCCCTGGCCTCTACGTATCACCTTATGGTGAAACGGTGGAATGAGGAGAGGTATCCCCGTCCTGGTGAGGGATATTGGTCTCATTGTTAGGATTTACCTCTCGGCCTTTTCCTTAGCAAAGATTATTCGTCTTGCTAAGAAAGTTTTGTTCGTTTTGTTTACATATGGAAATGTAGATCACTGGTTAGTAGATTAAAGAGGTTTAAAGCTCTTATTCTACCTCTTTCTTTAAAAGGTGATTGGTTGGAGCTGCAATCTCTTTAGCTGGTGGTGTCGGTGTGGAAACCCCACATTCTCAGGGCTTGTTGTTACATGATGGTAAATCCTTTATCATTTTGGACGACAGCTTACAACACCATCAAGTATAAAATCGGCCACAGATAGATTTGTGAACGATTCCACCTATATTTATATAATTTCTTTCTTTATTTTCGTTGAAGAGTTCTCTCTGTCTTTCTTCCCTGCCGTTCAGGGGCACTCTATCTAAAGGCTTTGAAACCTTCAGAGCTGGTTGACAGCGGTCTAGTCAGTCCCTCCCGCTCTTTGATAAACATCTTCAGTCTCATCCGACGAACAACTTTAGGTCCTTCTTATGTGTACTATCCTTCCTTGCTGATTCCCGGTTTATGAAGGAATAGCGGGCCTGTCTATTGAAGCAGCACAAGCAGTTAGAGATGCAGTTCCACCAGTTCCGTAAAGATCGGACTTTCTCCATCCGTGTAGAGTTCATCCCGGACAAATGGCTCCGCCTCTCCCTAAAGGAACATTTTTCAATGTTGGTAGCGCACGCGGGATCAACTACTTTCGCCTTGAAGAGTTGGATATGAGATGTGTTACGGATATCAACCCGGGCGTGAGCTATTGAACAGGTACTGCTACTGCATCGCGATCCAGCTATAGGAATTACGGATGCTGGTGGTGCTGGTTGCCATGATGCTAGGTAGCCGTGATCCACTAGTTCTTGAGTTAAAGAGTCTCAAGACTAAGCTCCTTTTTATGAATTTTTTTAATAAAAGAAGGGCACCTGCTACGGTACCTATGCATCTAGTCCAATTGCTAGATTGGATGCTGCTCGAAAAGCCCTTTTTGATTTGAGAGTACTTTTCTTGCCTTTGAGTTGGCTTCACCCGGCCGATAGAAAGTGAGATTCTGAAGTGGAATTCTGCTCTAGACGAAAGACAAACAAAGATAAAGATCTTCTTTTCCAGCCCTGATTCGGAAATGAACCCTTAGCTTAGCTACTGAGGAAGTCGGATCCTCTGTCTTTGACTTTCCTTCGCCGCGACAGTTCAGGGGCTTCTGCTTTATCTCGGTTTCATGGGAAGAAGGGGGAAAAAGAATGAATGATCTAGGGTCCGTTCCTCTCTTCGCCAAAGCTCAAGCTAGTAGTCATAGTCGGAGTTGGAACTAAACTCCCAGCCAGAGGGTAAAACCTTACTCAAGGGATTACTTATTAGGCTGCCCAAAGGCCAGGTTCTCCCATAGGCACAAGGACCGATCCCGACCGTCCTTATATTATATAAATATAATATAAACCGCCTGGAAATGATGCTTGAATTCTTGCTTGTCTTCTGAGACATTGACTTATGAAGACAGGGGGCACGAACGATAGCATAGTTAATTAAGTAGGCTATATGAGCCATATCAGTGCTAGAAAGACTAATTTATTCGATATGGATAGTAGGAGAGAAGTAGTACCCCTATGGAGTATGGCCCAACCAGCGGAGTACTTTACTAAAATATCTGTCCGACCATCCCAGACCTTTTGTGGTTAGACCCCTTTCTATCCACAACTGAGACACAACCTAGCAAGCAGGCCGAACGCGCTTTCTGCCCTAGAACCAATGCCAGCCGAAGCATTCACCCCTGGGATCATGATGCTAATGCCAAGATCTCAGGATATGGCTAGACCCTAAATCCAAATAAAAACCTACCACTTGGCTGCTATGGAGCTTTGTAGTTATGGAGCTATAGTACCTCTATGCCCTTTTGAGTTCCCCAAGGCAGTTCGCGGACCAAGCCCCTACCTTATTGCAACTATGGAGCTAATGAACCTTGGCCTTGGAGAAGGGATCGATCTCTTCTTAATTTTAATAAGAAGAAGTCCTTGACTCAGAAGCACGAATCGCACAGAGGCCCTCTAAAAGATCCATCACTATACGATACGAAACAACAGGAAATCGAGTAATGCACGAAGACTAATGCAATAATAAAGAAATAAGACTAAAGCCTATTGGCTAGAGCACCTGCTATTCGCTCGAATGCTATTATTTAATTATGATTTGATAGATAGAGGTAGTTTACTTACTTAGTGTTTACGCTAATTCCATTCACTTGCTTCTTTTGTCTTTGGTGATCCGTATCATCTCATTAAATAGCTTTTGAAGCTGGTTAATGTGTAGCGAAAGACGGGAGCTACGTGTAATCAGTACGCGGTAACTAACTACTTAAGCTATGTAAGAAATTACCTCTCCTTAGTGCATGCATTAAGTACTGAGTACCTTCCTTTCCCAAGTAAGCAAGTAAACTTCCTTTCGCCTGCACTCCTAATAAAGGGATTTCCGAGTGCTATTCTTACAGCTTGCCTTACTAATGTGCCCCCTTGCTACTGCTGCCATACCACTCCAATTGGCCTAAGGCTTCTCTATAGAATAGACTCTTCCCACTGCTAAGCTAATTCTACTGCCGAGCTAAAGGCTGACGAAAGAACAGCTTCTCACTCAGGTGAGATTGAACTGGGTCACTGAACTCTCTCTTCCCTTCGCCCCTTTCCTTGTTGGGGGGGACACCTGCTTCCTTAGCCTGAAAGATGGGTCGCCTACCTCTATTGTATTGAGTTGCCCCCCTCGGTCTTGAACTAATGACTCTATCAATTCCATGTCCTATTCTCTGGGTATAATGAATACCACGCCGAACTACTTAACTTAAGCTTAAGGGCACTGGAAGAGTCTAGAGCGACTCTCTTCGTACTGCTAAGGAGAAGGTGCGGAGCGGAAAGGCAGAAAGGAAGTCAGAAGGGAGGTCACACTGGTGCCAAAAAGGCAAAGATAACATCCTCCACCAAAGAAAGTAAGAAAAGCAAGACTTCCACCCCAGGGATACCGACTAAAGATACCTACTAAAAGGAAGCATACTGTCCCAGGCATAGAGTATTTTGTTTTTGTCTGACTTTATCTTTATGCTATTCCTACTAAGAGCTATACCACACTAATAAAAAGAAAACTGATGAAAGAAGACTTGTTCTAAGCTTATGAAAGAAGAGAAAGTCCATCTATCCTAAGAGTTCCTATTCCGCTTCCTAAAATATAAAATTAAAATAAGTGAATCCCTCTTTTGAAAAAGTTGATCACTGAACCTTAGAGGTTTTGCTACTAAACTGACATAAGTATAAGAGGAAACTGAGTTCCAACAGAGACTGCCCGAAGGAGGAGGGGTTTGGGGGCACTTCCCAAAGAGCTGTAGAAAAAGAGAATCAATCCTCATAGCAAGCAATAAAACGGAATAGCCTAAACTAAGCTAATTCACTGCCTTGATCTACTTGGCTACATCCGCCTGTCACACTAAGCTCAATACAGCCAAAGGGGAGTACTTACTCTACAAAACAAAACAATCAAACTCAATAGCGTTATCCAAATTCAGACCTGAAAATGCGTTAGTTGGAAATATAGCCATAGCCCGGCCACGAAATGAAACATTCTATTCTCTCTTCCTTAGCTCAAGTGAAGGGACCCGAACAAGCAAGGGATTCAGATGAAGCGCAAACGCAACGCGCTCAAGCCAACAAGCAAAGAGCGATAGCAGCTCTCCCGAGAGGGAATCTTTCTCTTTCTTTCCTTCTCCCAGGCGTTATTGTATTGATGGAGAGGATTGAGAACGAAGTGAGAGGTTATCAGACCCAAGAAGCAAGGGCTTGATTACGCGCATTAGCTATGGAAAGAAAGATTGAGTTCAGGCTTAGGAACGAAAGCGAGAGGTTTGAACTTTATCGCTTGAGAGATAGGGATAGGCGCGATAGCAGCAAGACTGAAAGGAGAGGTACGAAGTTCTCGAGCGAACAAGCAACGGATTGATTAAGCGCGCTAGCGCGAAAGCCGTTGCGCGTTAGGGCGCATCCGTTTTCTTGCTGGGAATAGAGTTTGAGTCCTAAGGGCAGGCTTACCTTTATTCTTCTTCAGCAACTGATCTCCTTCTTTTAGTGGAATTCGATTCCTATATATTATTTCTCTTATTAGCCTTCGTGACCAAGCCAAGCAGTAGGGCAGTCTTCTTCTTCTCCTTAGCCACAGCACTACTAAATTAATCCTCTGGCTTCGCTTTCTCCGTTCAAGCTTCAAAAAGGACTAGGACAGGAAAGTCTCATTCGACTGCTGCTTACAGGTAAATAGAGGTGGGATCTAAATTCCTCCTTTCCTTTTGACATGCCTTAGAAAAGCAAGAAAAGTCAATAGCGTTAGCACAAACGCTAGAATGCCCCTTTCGCTAACGGACGCGCAGGTATAAAAGAGCTTGTTAGAAGCTTTGGTTCGGGTTCAGCTATTTCACTGCCTTTCTCAGGCCAAAGGGAGAGGGTATAGTTTGATTTATCTGAAGGAATGGGATAGTTTATTTCAAACCTTAGCCCATAAGCTAATTCCATCCTCCTACTAAGGCAAAATGTATCTTTCTTTCCTTCTGCTGCGCCTATCGGTACAGTAAAAGAAGGATCAGAGTAAGCTTTTGAATCGAAGGCTTTCGCTCCATAGCATATTGTATATAATGATTACCTGGGCGTATACAGGACTGTAACAAGCAAACCTTAAAGTTATAGCCTTAGGACGCGCAGGATTGAAAACGGATTCCCGGGCTACAGAAAAAGGAAGTTTCCATAAGCTCCCCTCGCTTAGGCTTGCTACTATAAGCACTAAGATCAAATCTACCTTATTGCTTTGCTTGCTATCGCTGCTTTTTAGCTCCTTTCCCAGCAAGAAAACGGATGCGCCCTAACGCGCAACGGCTTTCGCGCTAGCGCGCTTAATCAATCCGTTGCTTGTTCGGTCGAGCTACTACGTTCCTTTCACACTAAGCTCTTCTAACCTTTTGGTATTGAAGCGGCTCATTCTTTCTGGTTCACGACCGATCTAAAAGTGCTTTCCTTATAGCTTGACTTGTTCTATTAGGTATGTGGCTTTGTTGTAAGCGGACCTACCAATCATCCTCTCCCCTTTCCCTAAGGGGAAGTGTAGGCATCAGAGAGGCCCCGTGCAGTGCTTGCCTTTCTACCTCTCCCCGTATTGCATTCATCCCCATCTTTTGATTCTTTATTTCCGTTCTCTTAGGCCCCAAGGCCAAAGATTCCATCTTTGGGAAAAGCACATCAGCCAGCCTTTCCAGCATCCTACTCCTTGTAGGAGTATGAGTCCAGGCCTCATTCTTTAGGGCTATCAGTCAAAGTAGGAAAGAAAGCCCTTACCCTTAATAGCAATAGCTCGAGTGGAAAGCAGATCACAGTCACAAGCGAAAGCTTCGGGTCAGGGCGGGAGAAGATTAGCCAGTTCCAAAGCTGTACTATTTTCTATTCTATTTAGCTTGAACTCTGAAAGCGAGCCTAAGCGAGAACTAAAGGAAAGGGCTTCTTCTTATCCCCTGAAGTCACTTCACTCCCTGATTCTTTCTAGGCGAGAAGGTTGGCACAAAAGCTGCGAATTCTCTTGCTGCGTTTACGCTTATTCCGACAACAGATTCATCGGTCACTGGATGCGTGCTAACAGAAAAGAAGAAAGTCATAAGGTAGGTAAGTAAGCTGCCCTGGTGCCCAAGCTAAAGACAAGGATCACATCGAGAAGACCTGATCTCCGATCTGTTTCACGAAAATGAGCTAAAATTCCACTTTCGAATGACGAAAGAGGTTCTTTTAGGCCCCCTCGAGAAGCTGATGCCAGAACTGCCGTAGCTAACCTAAACCTATAGGAGTTCCGTTGTTAGGGGCCCGGGGAGTACCATGAGTTGTGATGTCTAGAGAACTATTCTTATAGGACCGGACTAGGGAAAAACTATCCCACACCGGAGGAACGGAAACACCCCTTTAACAAGCAAGCTCAAGCTACGCACCTTTGAGTTTCCCGGGGTGAGGTGCGAAGCTAGTTCCCGAGTAATAAAGCAAGAGGGCAATCAAGCACGCGATTGTAGGTACGCTAAGTTTATATCTTATATAGGATAAGCAGATTGGTGTGGAACTAGATCCTCTGCACTTACTACTCGTCATCATGGGTCCATAACCATTCTCCTACCAATTTATGTGGTTGATATCTTGATCACTGGCATAATGCAACTGCAATTATAAGATTCATTTTCGAGGGTCATTGCATTCTTTTTTTGTGGTGGTGGTTGGACTTTTCATGGACCCTTTCTACTCTACCGCAATCGAAGAGTTGAGAATCCCTATGTACACTTCGGGACACTGAACCTAATGTATTTGGACGAATAACGAAATACGACTTACAAACCAAACCCATTGAAGATTTGTAGCTCTCATTGTGCTCTTTCCTAAGTGCACAAAGAAAGAAAGGGAAATCATTACCCGTACATAACAACAATGGTCTTCTTTAGACACTCGCCCTATAAAAGATAAGCAGGAAAAGGTGCCTAAGAGAATAATAGGTTGTCCGATTCCCATACTTCCAATCTTGAGCATTCGTCAAAATAAAAAAATAAGTACTTCACCTCACTGAGGAACTCAGCGGGATAACAGTGCTTTCGCAAAGCGAAGTGCTACTATTTGTAGGTAATCTATCTGTTTGGGTCAAATCAAGAAAGGGAATAATGCTCCTTCCTTTTACCGGGAAAATGGCTTATACCGCCATCTTATTGGTTGGTTTAGGTCCAGCTCACACTACTGAAAAAACGTAAGTGAGGTTTCGCTTGAGCACTACTAAAAAAATATATTTACAAGTGGTTCGACGATGATCTTTTCTCGCAAAGCGTGAACTATCTTGGCCTTTTTCTTCAAGAGTAGGATCGGCGATATCCGAAACAGGTAACCTTACAGCTTGCTTAGGTGCAAGCAATCTCAATGCAATGAGAGAGGGAGGTCTCCGGTTCCATGAAAGGGTGTCGTGATGCTAAACGAGTACCATAACATCCCCGGCAGGAGGAAATTTATTTGAGGCAGAAGTCTTTGGTTTTAGTTTTCTCTGATCAATTGACAGAGTCATATCATACAATGAAGTGCTGCTTCCGATGCCTTTTATTAGAAGATCTCCTCTACCCGCCGAACCACAGAACCTTACTCAGGCATACAAGAATCTCATATACTTCGTCTGCTTTAGTCACTGGAACAAAGCCAAAAAAACGAAAAAAGAGGTTACTAATCTATCTCCGTGAGTGACTCATCTCCTTCTTCAGGAATAAAGCGTCAGCTTATTAGTAGTGATTCCATATTCCTTGTTCTCAGTAAGAAAATCGCAGTCTGACTCTCTTTCCCTTGGCTTAAGGCGGCGGTAAGCTTACCCACTCCATTGTCTTAGCATCAATAATTCTTGATTCAGCCCCAAACCGGAATTAGATCGACTCTCGTTCATTTTGATATCCCCTCTTGCTCGTTTGTTAAACTGCCCGTGGTCTTGGCTTAACTTGGTATACCGGAAAGTGCTAGTTCGCTTTTAGCGGTTGAAGTTTGAGCCCTTTCCTACTTTTTTTTGGAGTGCTGCCCTTAGAGAAGTCCGTTCTATCATCAGCTCGAGTTGCCTGAAAGCCAGAGCCCTCCAAATAGGCAGGGGGAGTGGAAGTTTCTGCCTTCCCTGCGATTGGGTTTTCCCTATTCAATCTTCTTTCTTCTTACTATTGAGTTCATCTTTTTATTAGTACAGTCATACAAAAGACGACTAGAAAAGGAAAGGTTCCCTGACATTCGATCCAGCCGAGAAAGACACCCAAAGAAGACTCTACGAGGTTGTTGGAAGACCTATATAAGACGCTTATGGAGGATTTTATAGAATAGGCTGTTTTCTTACCTTGCTTTCTGTACCCCCTTCTAGTATGAATTCTCATCAAAAGGAGAAGTCAGCTTTCCCGTTTGAAAGAAAGCTCCTCGAGCAAAGGAAAATTCCAAATAGAAAGCCAGTGAGCTATTGAGTTCTCGTTTTCATCCGCAGTAGTAGTGCCTTTTCTTGCCGAAGGAGGAGTTGATAGCCTTTCAATAAGGCTCGCTTGGAGGGGGGAAGAAAAGGATTACTCCTAGGGAAATCTCCATCTATTAAAAGATAGTTAGCCAATCAGCCCTACCATCGTGGAAATCTATAGCATTATAAAGAGATCTAGTTAGACGGGGACTGAGACTGCAAGGGATTAGTTACCACTGCAACTTCAATCGCAGAGAAGACAGAAGCACTAGCTTAAACACGTTGAATGGCTTAGACCAGGGTGGGATTCAATTAAAAAGAAGATTTAGGGCTTAAAACTGAAACTCGAGATCTATCTTCTCTTCACTAGCTGTAACAGTAGACTGATGAATTGAATTACGAGTTAGATCATATGGACAAGACGAAAAACTGAAAGCTATGTGCACGCCGTCAGTGCATCAAGGCGTGTGATGGTGTCAACCCGCTTCAGAGGCCTGAGCCTGCTTCATCTGCAGAGCTAACTCCGGAATGCTTTCACTTGGTGATTTTCACTAAAATGACTCTCTTTGTTCGGTAGGAATGCTTCTCCTTCCCATAGTCTTATTTATTGTAGTTCAACCGGAATAACTCCCCTATACCATAGTCTTCCTAAGTTGGTGTTCTAATGATTGGATTTCCAACAGGATATTTACTGTATGCTGTCCCTTTCCATTTGAATCTTTTGCCCCTATCAATCAACACACCTAGATGGGATCGGATCGGTACGAAGTACTCGAGTGTGACATCAGCTCGAAGTGGTCACAGTCACTCTTTAGCGAAAAGCAATCGAAACGAACCCCCTCTAAATTTTATGTAGCGCTTTAGCGTTCGCACTTGACACAAGTTAAACTAACCCAGCTAAGCTAACCAAACAAAGACCCGTGAACGAAGGCCCTTGGTCCTATGGAAAAAGACAGGATAGGCAGCAGAGAGAGAAAGAATGTTTTCGAATGCTGTGAAAAAATCTAATAAGATAAGAAAGGTTCAAAAAGTGTAAAAGAAATAAAAGAAGTGCGTGATGCCGTAGACAGACAGGACAGACCGCATGTCAGGCCCCACGTATAGCAAAAGCAAACAACTAGAAAGGAAAGCGGGTTCATTCAACAAAACTTAGCAGCAGTTCCTTATGCAATTTGAGTAGCTGTAGTAGCCTAGTTGTCCAGATACTACTATCCCATCTACACTAGCCACACACAAGAACTTATAACCGCTGGAAACACACCACCTCTCCTTCTCCTTCATTTGGTCCAGCAGAGCTAAATCCTGGACCTTTTTTTTGGTTGTTGATCGGAATCGAAGAAAGAAGCGCGATCATGCAAGCCAGTCTCCAAAAAAGGCCATTGACCAGGGCACTTCACGGTCAAATTATCAAAACAAAGTCAGGGTGACGAAGGAAAATCTACCATACCAAATCTTTTTCCGCCCTTGCCCACGTTAGTGACAATAGCAATCTTGCTGATGTCAGCACAGTCCAAAACATCTCTCCCCAAAACACGGATCCGAAAAATGCGGACATCCCACATCTTACTACTTCTTCCCCAAATCCTAACATTAGAACAGGAAAGAGCCACGTCGTCCATTTCAAATTAGCATTAGACAATGTCTTGGATACCACTTTTCCGAAAAATCCTCCTACTTCTCATAAAGTCTCTAAGCACCGCCGCCCTACCTACTCGGAACCCTCATCTACTCTTCGAGACAAGAGCATCTAGAGCAATGGCTAGTGACGGAAGATCATTTTTCCCTCTCTTGGGACTAAGTGAAGACAGTCACTTTCAAGCACTCGCGCTAAAACTAAAAAGATGCGGCTTAGCCAGCTGCACTCTTTGATCGAACCGTCTGTTGCGAGAAGAAAAGAAGGCCTTTGCCTGCACAATAAGAGAATGAGGGTTTCAAAGGCTAAGTTTTTAATCCAGAGGGGCTTCGGGTTTGCTTTAGGAAATAAACGAACTTTTGGAGACACTACTTTCTAAGCTAAGCTCTTCTTTCGCTATCTCCGAAAAAGCACTTCTGGGGCCACGCCTTTCTCGATGCAACTGTCAAGTAAAAGATGCACTAAAGCAGGATTGGAATCGGAGATCTAGACTCAGGGAGTAAAGTAGTTCTACGACTTGCATGTGTTAAGCAAAATTTCCGAGTTAGATTAGCTTAATCCAATAGGAAACAAGTCTATACTGCTAGCTTCCAATCATAGCTTCTACTTGTCTAGCTGACAGATAGAATAAGCAACTCATTCTATAGGATAGAGTTGGTGAAAGAGAAGAGATAGGCATAGCAGTTGACTTAAAGAAGTTGCTAGTCGATCTCTCTCTCTTGCCTAGCCGGGGATCTTCTAGGATGCCGATTGGGACAGGTAGATTGAAAGCTAACTATCTCCTATTGCTAGCATGGCGGAGACAGAAATAGCAACTAATCCTTCTCCTTGGCGGAGAAAGAGTAGCCGATTTCTTTATCCCGGGCAGGCAATCGGGAGTCTAGTCTGGCTAGTAAGGGAAATGGAAAGCGAGACCGGATACGTTGAATCCCTTCTGCTTAGTTCTATTTAAACTACTCCTTGCCCCTGCCCTTTCGATTGCGGATGCGAGAACAAACATCAGTCTCACAGCCCCTTCTCGAGCAGTAAGAGCTCCCTCCGCCGTCCGATTCTATGCCTACCCGCTCTTCAAGGATTAACTTGTGCATGGGTGTAGTTCTACTATGGATTCAATTCCTTCAAACAGCTTATTCGAAAACAATTCTGCCTTTAGCCGCAATGCAAGAGAGGAATTCCTTTCAAAGCCAAATCGTCCTTTTTCAAGGTAAGGAATCGGGCGCATTAAAGCAAGGGCAAAAGCAGAAAGGAAGGTGTGATTCTCTTTTAAAACGAAAACTCTCTTTAACTCCTGATCTGCTTTTCTAATTCTAATAAGGCATTGATGCTCCTGTCGGGCGATTCATTTTGTCCGTGCCCTAAGCCCGTCCATTCTGTCGTTCGAATAACATCTCTCTCGTCCCTCTAGCCGGTGGAGCTTATTCCTGCTTTAGCAGAGAGGTTGCCTTGCCGCCCTATCCCTCTCCCTTTCGTCTCGTACCCTCCTATCTAAGAGCATCTTCGAACGTTGTGAACTCAGAACTCTCTTTTGACTTGACCGCAACATCAGCTCTTTGAATGAGACTCTGCAACTGTTTTGCTTAGTCGAGCGTCTTTGACCTTTCCTGGCTTTGCTTCAGAATAATGCTTTGTCTGGTGCTACTAAAGAGGCCTTGCCTTTCAAGTCTTTCTCTTTCAAGTAAGCTAGTTACTGCTCTTCAAGCAAGTCAGCGGTTTTCAGCTTAAGCAGGGAGCTCCGCCCTATAGTAAGTACTATGGTGCTCTTCTTTCTTTGTGAGAATGTTTTCCCCCCTAATGTCTCTACTAAAGAGAACTGGAAATAAGTCTTTAAAAGAACTTAAGCTCTTCCTTTTCTGGGGTTGGGGTTATCCCCCTACTCAATGGTTCTCCCCCTTTCAGTACTGTCTTTCTTTGACCTATCTCCCCTACTCTACTCGCACTGCTTCTTTCCTCTCCAATATCTTATTTTCTTAGTCTCGTTCTCGTCTCTATCTCTTAGGTCAAGCATCTTCGGGAATACCCGTCCCCGTCTTAGTCGAATACCTTTTCATTCCTTTCGCAAGTTCGTATCTTATAAGAATCATCCCTTGTCTTTCTCCCAACCTTTCGGGCGAGCTTCTGCTTTTATGCCTGTTTCTTGTTAGAAATTAAGAGAAGAGAAAAAATAAATTGAGGTTGGATGAAGTCTTTAATCAGTTGAAAACTAATTGTGATTTCAGATTTAAAACGAATTAATTATTAGAGTATA
>Ga0315911_1000083_pt1:5000-12380 | contig 12380 bp, 9 predicted proteins | sample Edanod1MG_FD_207737 | JGI IMG/M metagenome (GOLD analysis project Ga0315911, IMG submission 207737) | Root nodule microbial communities collected in Santa Monica, California, United States - Edamame nodules 1 | ecosystem: Host-associated > Plants > Roots > Nodule | place: USA... | reverse complement strand
CAACCCTTTATTAGATTAGGACCGCTTCTCCGATGAGATGATAGATGCCTTTGGCCGATTCCCTTGTCATCTCGCCCTCCCCGCTCAAACTCAAAGTCTGTCTTAAAATAGAGGGAGAGGGAGCTCAAGAGCTCTTCCCTTTGGGACACGTGAACTCCACTCTTGGCAACTGCCCTCTGCTGTAGCAAAAGTACCTTATAAGAAAGAGGGTCGGGCCAAGATCGCCATTCCGAATGTTGAAGAATGGGACTATACTTAGTCATTGCCGTCAAAAATCCAGATGGAAGATTTTTCTACCTCAGAAGCGAAAGTTATAAATAAATGTGAAAGCCGAATCTCAGGTTCCTAGATAACAGATAGGCGCACAGTAAATAGGCGCGTTGACTCAGTCTAAGAAGCATGGCGACGGTCGAGCGCTCTCTCCAAGACGAACAACTGGCCTCCCCGAAGGACTGAAGGACAAATGTCGGTTAGAGAGGCATAGGTTTTTATAGTCCTGGTAGGCTATATGAAAGAAGGGGAGAAATTGCTCTTAATTTAATTAATAAGGTAATATCCCTTCACGCTGCTGCCGCGAAAGCAAACCAATTCTACGAGGACCTGCGCCCTATATAAATCAGTACTTCTCTCTCCGACTTCCTGCACCTACCCGGACCCTGCAAAAATGAGACTGAAGTTCGGTACGGGTTGGGGTAAGGCTAAGCCAAGCTACCACCTACCCCTCGCTTGAGGTATCTTGCGATAGGTAGTTGCCCTTCTTGGCCGAGAGCGTACATAAATGATGTGGTCCCCGGATGTTGTTACGAATAGTTATTATTTTTATAGGATATTTTTCTTTTGTATTGTGATGAGTAAGTAAACTATAGAGATCGAGGTTCAGATCAAAACAGACTCTTTGACTAAGGCTTGTCGCTTCGACCTAGTAAGCCAGTCCCTCTACCTCTTCCGCATGCTGGTATGTCTTCCCGTCTGCAAGACCCAGCTAAAGCGAATCTCATCTTCATTTTTATGGGGACTCTATCTTTACTTGTAGTTCGTCACTTGTTGGCAAGGGCAAGGGCTTCGGTGTAAGCACCAGTTCGAACTCTGACTTAGAATCAGACCTTATCTCTCTCTCTCAATAATTGGAAGTTTGATCCAATCAACCACTAATGACCTAAAAATGTTCCAACCACGCATAAGTGTGAAGGATTGAATCCTGTAATAGATTTAATATAGAAGAGTCTTAGAAAAGGGCACTGGTTCACGCATTTCGGGTTGATTCCTCTTACCTCTAGAAAGATAAAGAAATGTAAGGGGGTACTTCACCGAATGGAGCGATAGGTCAAGTATGGGACGTTCAGTAAACAATCCCTTAGCTCAAGTCCTCGGAGATACCCAACTGGGAGCGCAGAAGGCGGAGGCGGAGACGGAGCCGCTTTGGAAGCGTCAACGCAAGAAAAAGATAAGCCAAAAACGTGAAGTAGAGGGATCCCATCCTGACGGATGAGCTGCTCCCTCCCCCGGTTAACTACCACTACCCGGTCTTCCCTTTGAATTGATAGCTTCCGCTGGAGCACTTGCCTTCGTGATGAATCCCTTGAGCTTTGACTATCTTTTTGCTTCTTCTTGCTAGCCTTCGATTGTATGGTTTCCTGTATCGCTCTTGTCAAGCTCCACCAGCCCGATCCCTGTGATCTCGTACTTGGCCTTCCCCCTCTCTTTCTCTTCGTCCCGGGATAGAGCCTTTCACTAAAGGGAAGGTTCCCGAGCTTGGCCGAAAAAAATCCTGGAAGTAGCACTGCTTTGGCGATTGGCAAGACATATCCGAGTAGCGCTGCCTGAACGAAGCGTGGGCGTAAAGCATCAAGTGGAGGCGCCGAATCCTTGCAAGAGGGGGGCAGACCGGTCAAAGCCAAGTCCAGACGAGCTGGCCAAAAGGCATAGGGCCAAGGCGGAGCTGGCAGGCTCATCTCACTTATTGTGTGCTTTGTTGGAATAGACTGACATCAAGGGAAAGTGCACTTTATCTCGATTCCTCTCTTTCTACAACTCTTTCTTTCCAACCCACTGCTCAGCCCCCTCCAAACTATGGCATCAAGGTCGGACCAAGGGTCGGGCCTCCACCGATCTACTGATAAGGTAAGGGGAAAGACAACTGAATAAAGAGGTCTATCCTATAAAGACGGGCTAGAGTAAACGCCAAGCGCTGGCCCATTAGTGGGTTCAATTCCTGCTTGCCTTTCATTTTCAATTGTTTGTTAGAGTAGTCTCGATCCTATTGAACATAAGCTATATCACAGGGAGTAAGTAGATCATGATCGGAGGGGACGACCGGAGAAAGATAAGTCAAGGAGGACCCGAAGAGGAAGGAAGAGCGGTCGCTGAGAGCGAAATGAACTGATTTGGCCGGAGGGGGCCACGGGATTAGACTCTCGATGTATTATTACATTTATAGCGGGAGGAGAGTAGCCCCGAAAGAAGTCGGTCCTAGCGAAAACACATAATACAGCTTATGGCCGAGAGTGTCATGAAAGAAAGGTCAGTCTGCACAGGCGGGACGTGACATTAATAGACAGGTCAAACTGTGGAATCGTCTTTCACTCGGATGACGTAATTCAATTTGATTTATATCAGTGTGCAGCAGCCCCTATGACAGAATTGAACATCAGATATATCACACATCCATAAAAAGATTAAAAACAGTCGGTTATGAGAGCAGCACTTTTCCTTGCGGGGGCCCCGTCTCCCATCGGTGCGCTGGAGACGATTCTTTCTGTATCTTCGGCTTCGTCTTCTCCTCCTTCTGAGTCAAACAGATAAAATAAAACATGTGAATGAACGAATTTATCGTAGATTGCACGAGCAAGCCAGCAAACCACCCTTTTTTACTTTACAAATGATTGTGATTGTGGAGTTGAGGCAGGGGCTATTGCTTTTTACTAGGCTAGACGACTCGGCGATTCTACCCTACTTTTTTCCCAGGATTGGACGCCTATTGACGAAGCTCAGGATTGGATTGTCGCCTTACTGCTTGACGAGAACAACCTACCACTTACTTTTTGAAAGTACCTCTCTCATTGCACTAAAAGAGTCTGTCTTTGACGATAGGGCTTGAGGTCGATCGGTCCACCACTAAGGATCTATGGTAGGTCAAAGAGCGCAGAGAAGATTGTCCACCACTTCTTCTTGTACGCGCTATAAGATATAGGCTTTCTATGAAAGCTCGTAAGATCAGCTGACAAAACAGAAAGGGATTCGGACTCGCCTGGTTCATGTCTATCGACGAGGGATCTCAGATTGCGCTTGACCGCAGACTCGTAGCATGGGTGAGAATTCTTCATCTTAGGTAATGAAGGTGGGCGGCTCGTCGTCTTTGAAAAAGGAAGGGATGATTCTTGCCAAACTCTGTCATGCCCATCCTCCTTGGAGTTTAAAAAAAAATATCCCCTTCTGTTTTTCCGTCTTCTTCTCTGCCGAAAGGAAAGACAAAGGCGAGGGAGTCCTCGAACGGGGAAACCCACGATTGAGAGGTCAGATCACACCATCCTCATTGATCCAACTCGGGTTGGTATGCTCACAAAGAGAGACCCTACCACATGTGTTTCAGTTTGAGAGCCACCCTGTTTTCTCGATGTCTTCTTCTCTTTCGGGTGGGAGGCATTCTTCAATAGCTTTCATTACTGAGGGGCCCAATCCTAAGAATAAGAGTATCAAAAGACTCGATCTATCCGACCTTACCATAGTCTCCCTCGGGGCGCGGTCAACCTAGCAGGTGTCATACCTTCAAAAGAGATGGCTCAGACAGATTAGCTATAATGCGCAGTTAGATACTTCGATGGCTCGTTTTCGAACTAGCTGTGTTAAGCATATAGCTAGCCTTCTATTACCTTATTTCTCCAAATTTATGAATCCATAATTGTTGCCATTAAGTCTCTGATTAGCGATAGGGGCCGTCATCCAACATGCTTCTATCTAAGTGATTTCATACCTTATTCCCTCCGCCACCCTCACCCTTCTAAGCTCCTTTGCCCTATGCCTTTAGTTAGTCTGCTTTGAATGATCATTTCACTCTTCGAAGGTGAGCGAAGTACTTCGAGGGATTAGATGGAAGGAACCTCTGCTAAGAATGGAATACAATTATTTGTGTCCTTATTTAGCTTTCAAGTGGGAGAGGACTTCCATAGAGTGAGCCCTTCGATCGCGGTGCTCATCTTACCACCCTAACTACTAGCGCAGTCCAACTTATCCCTGCTAACCCACAACTAAAGCACCATGACTCTTTGATTCCGAAATGCGGCCGAGGGCATCGGAAAGGACACATCACACGCCCTAACTCCACGAAGGGATGGATGGAATAGACAGGCACAAACCGTTGACCCTAATCTTACCAAGATATACAGGTATTCAATCCAGAATGGGCACAGAAACTGTTCAGGAAGTGAATAAAGCAGAAAGATACACATTAGTATTGGACTTAACCCCAGAGGAGAAAGAAGAACCTCCGCTTGTCCTAGAGCTAGCCTCAGAGTCATAAGTTTATGTTAACCATACCACTAGGACAGGAAGGGTCTATCAACCGCCTCATTTGCAAGGCTAAGAAGAGCAAGAATCTATTATGCCTTTCGCTCAGTTATGAGCCAGTAATAGAACAGGAATTTGACTGGATTGAGACTCGCGGTGCTTACACCTCTAAAGTCAGCCTCGCTCAACAATTCCTCGAGACCAAAGCAAAAGTTCTCTTTCGATCCCAAGGAGTTCATTACCTATTATTGTTGGCTATTCCAATGCCAATGCCAATGATAGAGAGATTAGGGGAATATACTGACCGAGAAGAGAGAGTAAGACCCTAAATGCTTACGGGACAGAGAGGAGATACGCTAGTGAGATGCGCAGGTGTATGAGCTCTGAGATGTGTAGGTAGAAACAGAAGAAGCCGTTCCAACTGGTCCTATCATCCTAGGGTAGTAGTCAATCCGATGTAGCTAATCCGACCGGCATTAGTAGACGAGTACAAATGAATATAGTAGCCCTATACAATAGACGGTAGTTCCATTAGAAATTATATGTCAAAAGTAACCTACCGGTTACCAAGGCCTATTAGTTTACAAAGTCAACATCGGAGAGTCTTCTTAACAGCTGTACTAATGCCGTTCGCCTTGACTTTAGTCATGTAGAGCATTTTATTTTGGCATAGGAGCCTTCTAGGCCTACTGACTCTTATCTAAAGGGGCATATCGAGATCCCTTAGCCCACAAAGCCCTTGACTTTCCTTCTCTGCTTCGCACCATCGTTACACTCACCCTTCGTTACCCAGCCCATCGCTAACGCTCAGCCTCGTCTTTTGATTTGACCTATTTCCCTCTTTCTCTATTTAGGATAGAAAGCATAAGGTCGCAAGTGAAGCTTCTGGAGAGAGCAATGAAAGAGTTAGAATTGGACCCATAACATTGACACAGGGAGAATCAATTGCTTGGTTTCCCACAGGCAGAAAAGGACTTGGCCTGGATGTAAACTGTAAAATGAAAAGAAAATTGTAGTATCCAAAAGGGCAGCTAAGCTAGCAATCCGAACAAGAAGATCTTCCCGTGGACTCAACAGGGTTCACGAATCTTATCAACTATTTACATTAAGTAAAGTTGGAATAGATCCCAGACTTCATAGGGAGATAGCCACCACTACTACTTTAGAAAGGACCGAATGGCGTGCCTTATACCTTTCAAATGAATGGTGGGGAGACCGGAATCGCTTTTGTCGCTCCGGATTTCCTCTTAGCCGAAAGGGTCGAGGCAGGAAGGAGAACGCTATATATACACCTCTTTGTACCTGGGACTAGACATAATAGCTTGAGAAAGGCTCGGGAAAGTACGTTGTCTATTTTATAGCACACGAGATAGGCTTGGCTTAGAGCCTACACCAATCTATCTGTTCTATCTGTAATAGTTCGATCTGTCTTCCTGAGATGAGAATTTGTTTTGAAATAGCTAGATTAGAACTGGCCGCCTTGCCTTGGCTTATTGTGTGATTTTTGAGCAGGAGCGAGCTGTCTTTGGCACAATCTGTACTGTAGCCGGGAAAGCAGGAGTCAAGCTGTTCACAAGCAGTGGTTATGAGCCGTATCTCGCATCTAAAGCCAATCCATTTACAAGTGAAATCTTGCCCAACTCCAACTACAAGGAAAGAAAGGGGTGAGGTGCTCATTATGTATAAATTGGGTCTCTCGGAACCATGGGCGGCGAAAACTAGGATGGAATCATAGGTCAGGGATGACATAACTGGGGAGTAGGAATGGCAGATCCGTTTTTTTCCCAACATTATGAACTCTTCAACTTGTAGTCCACCAAGAGGCTAAATCCTCTCCTGACTTACGTCTGAGCCCAGGTTTGTAAACCAGCCATTCAATGGAAGACTTTGTCCTCTTATTTATGTTAAGCATTAGGGTCCTTCACAGAATCTCGAACCGTGCCCCTTCCTCAATGAGTCACGAGCGAGCCATGCCACATTGCATGGGAGGAACTGATCCTTCACTTCCCTTTTGAGCTTTCGATTCTATTCTAGACCGCTTGATATCATCTCTTACCAGCCCCACCCGGGTGGCTTCCGCGTCACCCCCAGTTGCTCCATTCTGGATCCCTGAGTGATAGAATAGCTATAAGCTAGCCCACCCTCACCTTGATGAGTTTCACTAAGAAACCGGGGGGTGCCTATGTGACTAACATAGGGCTCTGCCTTACCAAGCAGAGTGAGGTTAGAAACTCCAATTTTGTGATAGGACTGACCCTGGTGAGAACCAGCCTATCACGCCACCGAGGTTCCGCCTCGTTTGCCTTAGTCTTGCGATCTAAGGGTGAAGGAGTCATCCAGCCACCGGGATTGGTTACCCGGTTGACCCCTATCCGTATCTACATCTACGTCCTGATTGAGTTACATAGAAACTAAGAGAACTTGAAAGCAAGAGATCCAACAGGAATGAAATGAATATATATTTTTAAATAATAAAGTGAAAAATCCCCCGAACCTCTGATCCGATAGCAGCTAGAATATGCATCTACGACTAGCTACAGGAACTAGATGAAAACTTCTACAACAGGGTATCGAAGAATGCATTCTGACATCGAGTCCTCAATCAATGTAGATGATTCAACAAGGTAGACCGAAGCAACTCGTCGATCAGCTATCACCACATCGTTGCCGAGAATGGCATAGCGATCAAACTAGTGACTGTCTACGGCTTATGCCTTCACTCGGGGGAGAGCACCCATCCAAAAAGCAGAAAAGTGAAGAAGTGACGTCCAAACCCTCGGATGGACCTAAACTAGACTCAGTCCGAGCTCCTGCAAGAGGGTCCAAAGTAGAGTGGCATGGAATCGGCCGGAAAAGACAGATCTGAGAATTGCGTAT
>Ga0315911_1000082_pt1 | contig 12499 bp, 10 predicted proteins | sample Edanod1MG_FD_207737 | JGI IMG/M metagenome (GOLD analysis project Ga0315911, IMG submission 207737) | Root nodule microbial communities collected in Santa Monica, California, United States - Edamame nodules 1 | ecosystem: Host-associated > Plants > Roots > Nodule | place: USA: California... | reverse complement strand
TTCTTATCTTTTACTTTAATCTCTTATCTCTTAATCTTTTATTTTAAATTTCTTATCCTTTCTCTCTCTTAATTTTTTTAAATTTTATTTAAATTTCTTATCTCTTGCTTGTAAATTGTGTTTGCATCAATCTAAGTATAAACAAAATCCTTGTGGATTCGACACTCGACTTCCAAGTACTTTACTACTTGAGATAAATTGATACACTTGTCAACGAGTTAACAATATCCACTTTTTCACACTCTTGGATTATAATTCACACAAATCATAATACACTGAGAGAGCCATATTCAAAGAAACACCCAAACTACAAAAAAAAAGTATATAAAAAAATTAATTAAAGGGCTCAACAAGAAAAGAGGAAAAACCTTAAAAAAAAAGGTTTGAAAGAGATTTATCCTATGAGAGAAATTTATTGCCACAGGTGAATTAGGATCGCTTAAAGAATCTTCCTGCTATATATCTAATATTCTAGACAATATGCTGAAGTGGGATAGGGTTGGGTGTATATGGGAAAAACAAAGAGCTACGTGCGAGAGACATTTCCCTTATTACAGACATTATTTTGAAAATTCCAACTGTAGTTATGTATGAAAATAATTTTTGAACACGGTGTTCAAATTTCATGATGATCTAACGGTTAACGAGTCCGGGATCTTAATATTATTAGGACAAGTTTGAGTGTATGCGAGAAAAGAGAAAGTTGAGCGCGAGGGACATTTTTTTCCACCATAGACATTATCTTGAAATTCCCAATGGTGGGTCTTTGCAGAAATAAGTTCCAAACCTCGTGTTCAAATTTCACGACAATCCAACAGTTAACGAGTCCGAAATTATTATTTTACTGAGATAGACTTGAGTGTATGTGGGAAAAAGAGAAAGTTTTAAGGGAGGGAGAAGTGAAAACAAACTTGAGAGAAACATGAAACATAGAGATGTATATCAGCTCAAAACTAACCTAATAAGTTTCTTTTTATATCTAGGGTCTCTTAGTCTATTATTTATTCTATTTATTGTTTATTTGTTTTTTAAAGACGAATTCTATTTTATTTTCTATCAAATGAATAAATAAAATATCTTTTTTATTTTCTTTCAAATTATTATTTTAATTAATAAATCTATTTCTCTTCATTTATTTAATTATAAAAACCTTATCATTTTTCTGAAATTTTATTTATTTTTAAATAAAAAATATTTTTTAATTTATTTTATGAAAATTGGGTGTTACATGTAACACCCAGAAATGTTTGAGTATCTAGTCTTAAGAAGCTGCAAAAGTGTTTCTGCTCCGTCCAATAATAAATGATCATGAGGATCGAACTGGGGATTTTCCACAAACTTGTTCTGCAATTCTCTCTTTCCATGAGAATATAGCTGCTTACAGTCTATTAACAGTCTCAAGGACAATATGATTAGCTTTCAAGTTGAGAGATTAATTTAAGCACGTCTTCTCCGGAGCTTGATTCTTGTGTCGTTCCAGACTGTAACATAGAAACAGATTTACTGATTTGGTAATAAAGCAATGAAGATCACAATTTAGTTTATCAAGTGTACCCTTTGATTATGATTACTGTAAAGTTCTTAGTCAGCGATAAAAAGTTTGTCATGGTCAGGTTATAAAAAGATGCAATTTTCTTGTTCAAGAACTTAAGCTTATATATTAAGTGTCAACGATTAAAGGCCTTAACTACATTAAAGTTGCGCAAGATTAAATGTGCATAGTTTCAATTCAATTCTTATTCAAATAATCAAGTGTACCCTTCACAAGTCCATCTTGAATACCCGACCTACCACTATACATTGGTAAAGAAGCCTCTTTCTTGTAGTATACGAAAGACAACTGTTTTGTACTTGGGGTGATGGAAGCCACCTTGCTATGCTTTGCATTTCTGTTCCTTCCAATTCTGCCTGGCTTCCTCCCTCTGCATACCAAAACTTCGTATTCATCATCAAATCTAGTGCCTCCTGTCAGCCAAAACTGATGATGTAGCCTTGTAAGTTAGTTGCAACTTGAAACAAAGTTCCAAACATTGATGAAAATAAAGAGATCTCAATGACATACAATAGAGTGTTAATCGAAGATTAAATATCATGTGAGGAATGACACTAACTTCAGAGCATACGAGGACATTGAGCCTTGATCATAGATTAAATGTTGCATCTTCTTGACTGCACTACTCTATCTGCATGGAGAAGAAACAATAGAAGCAGCAAACAGCCAGACTCTTACTCCAACTGTTAAAAGGTGCTTAGTTCACTATTTAAAATTGGACTTGCTTGTTCAGTGAAATCACCAAAAGAAAGAATAAATATGGTGGATGTCACTAGAGAACTAAGCAAAATCAGAAAAGCCTTTCTTCCTGGTAAGATAAATGGAAATGACTTAATAATCCACATATTGATAAAGAACAAATGTAGATGTGTCACATTGTTTCTTTTTCCTAATAGATGAACTGCTGAAGTTGTTGGTTTTGTGGAGAAAATTATAAAAAAATAGAGGAGAGAAGAGAGACAATGCGTATGCGGAGGAAATAAAATTATTCTATTCTAATTCAAATTGTTCTCAGCAGCGATACAATAAATAGCAAAAGATAAACTAATTAGATAACAAGATATTAGCAAAACAGAATATTAAAACTAACTTGCTCCTTAAAGATAAGAACCACTTATTTGACTAGGCTAATCCATTAAAACTGCCTTACTCCTAAAATATAGGGAATCAACTTATTTACTAAATCCTATTTTAAAAATTAAAAAATAAAATATTATGCAGTTACAAAAGTAAATCTTCAACAACAGCTTATGTCAGTGTATCCCTCCTTCCTCAATAACTATTTTCATTTTTCTGACAAAAAATATGAAATTATTAATTGTATATTTAATTAAATGTCTGTTAATTGATTATGAATGAACTTTAATCTAGATATTTTAACTTTAACTTTAATCTAGATATCCCTCCTTCCTCAATAGCTTATGTTAGAGTATATGAAATTTTTTAAAATTATGTTAACTGATATTTTAACTTTAATCTAGATTTCTGTAAATAAAATAACTATGATTCTAGATTATCTAACGTGAATCTAGCCAACTATAAATTGATCTATTTATCTAATACTACATTTTGTTAAGCTACTAGTACACATGTAATAAAGATTAGTAGCTCTCTCTATTTTATACAAGCTGTATTTGATACACTTCTTTTAATATTTTCTCTCGACGATAAAATATTAGTATAGATTTTTTTTTCTTAATTCTTTAATTCATCAAGGAAAAGAGACTTTGACTAATCCAGAGTTTAATCAAGAGATAAGTAAAATATGATAAAAAAATTGTTTCTGCCCATTATTAAACTTGATATTATCCGAATGATTCAACTTTAATTTCGGTACAACTAATTGTATCCAATACTAGATCAAATAGAGTGTCCATAAATCATTTTTATATAAAAAAGTGATATTCTCGTGTTAACATTTTTTTTTTGTAGAAGCAAGCAAAAAAATATTTTTTCTATTAGTATTTTTTACTGTAACATCTGTTCTAAAAACTGAGGTACTTATCAAGCTCTGTGTGTTTTGCTCGGATGCCATTGAGAATTGCTGGCATATATAGTTTTATTACCTGTCCAAGAAGCTGTAATGTGTGGTAGCAAAAGTAATTTTTGGAATTAAATTGATGGCCTGCTGAAGAATAACACTGAGTCATTCATAGAATTGGTGTTTAAAATGTCTGTTATAGTAAATGAGGAGGAGTTCAGTTTGTTTGCTTTGATTTTATGGAGCTTACGGAAACAAAGAAATGAAAAATTGTGGAACTCACGTGTGAGGAATGAAACTGGACAGTTTCATTTTAGCAAAAACTCACTGCATAAAAGTCATTCTTCAAGCTTGAATATGATAGATGTGGTTATCGAAACAAATTGCAAGCTGGTTGCAGATGAGATCCTTATGAATGAGGAAGACTGCTCAGAGAGTGGTGTGATCATTGCACATATTGGAGAGATAACGAGAGTGTATCCTAATATCAGTATTAATTTTGTTAGGAGACCATTACTGAGAAGGAATCCATTTAAAGCGGGTAATAAAAGGGAAACAAACGTAGTTTGCCAAAACAGGGAAAAATCCAAAACAACATAAAAGCCTATGCTGTCCCCAACTATTTATAACACCATGAGGCCTTAAAGGAGGCCCAGGACCTCATTTGGATTAGCATCTGCTTTATGTACTTAGTCCATCTTATTGGAGAAAAAACCCATGATTCCACCAATCTATCCACTCTTTTCTGAATTCTATTTACACCAAAGTTGTTACAAAACCACAGAAATAAGAGGTACATAGCCTTTAAAGCAACAAAACAAACAATGACTAATGAAAATTGAACAAGACCCTCTTTCTCCTTTTCTTTTTTCTCCTATCTTTGATGCTTACAACCATAGCCAAGTTAAATAACTAGCAACCTCAAAACCAAAACACACCACCATGAACACCAAAGACCCAAGTTGTGTTGTTGTTGTTGATGGTAATGTTGCCCCAAATCAAAGTTTAAGAAAACAGGTCCAACAACAACACCACAAAAAACAAGTTAAAAGAAGACTCCACACTTGTAGGCCTTATCAAGAAAGGCTTCTGAATATGGCAGAGGCAAGGAGGGAAATTGCTACTGCCTTGAAATACCACAGGGAAGCTATGAGGCAAGCCAGTAAGGAACAACAACAACAACAATAACTGCAACACCATCAGCAGCAGCAACAACAATCACTATCCTTGCAGCCTTCCCATCTTTCAAGTTTTGACCAAGATGAAAGATTCAAGTCTAGGAGAAATCTTAGGATATACCCATCATGCACAACCAAAATTTCAAGTTACATGGATGAGTTTTCTTATTTATCATCCTTCTCATCCCATCCTCCTCCTTCTCCTCCAGTTCCAAACCCTTACTCCAACACTAGTCTGGTTACTTCCTCATTTGCTCATCCACCACCTAAGGCAGAAAACCCCAATTTCACACTACCAGATCATACATTGGGATTGAACCTCAATTTACATCATTTCAAAAATTTAGAATCTACCCATTCCTTAATAACAACAACTAAATAACAATAGCAAATCTCCAACATCATCTTTTTCTCAACTTTCTATTGTGACTGATCAAGATGTTCGTTCGATTGGAATATCACATTCACTGGAAGAGGCTTGCATACAGCTATGGATGGAGAGGGCATGGCTGAGATCAAATCATTGGGAGAGCAACATCAAATGGAATGGAATGACACCATGAGTTTGGGCACTTCAGCTTGGTGGTTCAATTGCTTAAAGAACATGGAACATGAAGTAAAAAATGAAGATGGTGCATGTCATATCTTTGATGAACTCAATGAATTTCCAACCGGGTTGAATAATGCAAATGAGTGGTGCTTAGAACATAGCTCCGAGGATTACTTCCAAGATTATACCGTACCTTGGTAAGTTCAACATAGTGTGTTCGGAAAAGACTTACATCCAACGTAATTAATGTTCTATTCAATCCAACACTGGAGCTCCTTCTCTGTTTAGTGCTTAGGAAAGTGCAAATGGACTTTTTGAAGCTTTGAAATGGCAATCCAAACACACCTATAATAAGTTTCATCATTTTTGAGAAATGGAAATTTTGTTAATTAAGGAAGCACCATTTGTTTATATTTTCTGTTTGGATAAATTTTATCCAAAATCATTTATAAGAGAAGAAAATAAAAAGAAAAAAAAAATAGTTATCTATAAACTAAAATTAATTTATGCAAATATTAAAAATTAATTTTTGAAGAAAATAATATAAGAAAACTTCTACCAAATTAGTTTTATGTGTAAGTTAATCAAACTGGTCATGAATATCTAAACCGGCTTTAGTATTGCTTTTCTATTATTTTTCCTGTCTTACTACATATTCAGCATAGCTGCGAAAAGATTCTATAAATCTTTCCAAGTAAATGGGAAAGAAATAAGCTTAGGAAAGATTCTGTTTCCATTTCCATTTTCTTTTCTGACCCCGTTTAAATAATTGGCTAGTAAGCTCAACAAATGTAACATACATGCATGTAATTAATTAACATAAGGATTATTGGCATAACCATAAACTTACAGGCAATCCTAAAGATAAATTAAGCTTGTCTAGAACAATCAACGATGTTGCTGATGGAATTGATTGTTTCTCTTTATTCATACCATTCACTATAGCATCAAAACCCCTTCTTTTTTTCAGGAATCAATTTTTTCTTTTCCTTCACTTACTTCTAATTTAAACAGTAATGACAGTTCATATTTGTGCTTTGTTTTTTACCGGTTTAGGAAAGACAAAATTAGCAGTACTTTTGGTTTAGGAAAAACCTTATCAATCAGAATTGGAATTAGTTTTCATTATGCTGATTGTTAAGATAAAACTATAGTTTTGATTAGAGAATAATATAAAAAACATGTAAGAAACTAAACTTCAAGAATCGTAGTATGAGAAAAGCCATTTCTCTGTGCTTTATTTTATAGGTAAAAATAATGGAACCAAAAATTCTTAAAAGGAAAAAACAGACAAGAACTAGAAGGCCACACACAGACATTGTTGACAGAAGGACAGGAAAAGGGTATACTATTTGCATCAAAATGGTCCAAGTTCTGTCTTCTGAACAGACTCAACTTAAACAGAAATATAGAGGCCAAGGTTTTAAATATCGGTTGCGGTGGCATTGCGGTTTTGTCACGCTTATTGATATCATGACAAATCATGGACAAATGTGGTTGATGCAGTTTTAATTGTAGTTGTGGACAGTTCAAAACCTTGATATTGTGGCCCAAATCACGGCTGCAAACTATTTTTTAAGATCATATGTATAGCAACTGTATTTTGATATTAGAAAATGATTCAGGTTGGAAAACTTATAGAAAAGTCTAGTAAGCAGGTTGTCAATAGAAAAGAACTCAAGCTTCCACTAATACGTATCAAGGTAATTTTTGCATACTGTAACTTGACTTTTGAATATCACATCTAGATTGGATGACACTTTTATTTTGCTTTTCATCTAGACAATTCATTATTTTTATAATATAATCTTATTGGTTTTGATCTTTTATTTTTCTTCTAGAAAACATAGTAATTTTGATGATATTAATCCAATTAAAATCCATTCTTGATGCATGGAGTCAAGTCAAAATGCTGTCAAAATTCAGAGTTTATGACTATAAAGGCCATAATGGACATGTAATTGCCTTGGATATTACATGATGTTTTCTGGCATGGTCTTAACTTCTACTATGTAAATTACAGGTAGATTACTCTGGATTTATGACTATAAATCCTCAAAGATTTGGGTAGAAATATTTTCCTTATAAAGTATGCGTTTGCTATTTTCTTTGCTAGTCCTCTGACTACTCAGATTTATATTTGGATATAGTGGCTTGTCTCATTGGGGTTTTCATTCTACTGTAGGCAGTGGCAGGTGGTCTCTTGTTGAAACTTCCATTCAACACCATATTTAAGTATCTCAAGGTTGGTTGTAGTCGACATTTGTAATTGTATGTATTCATTTGATGCAACAAATACTAAAATATCTTATTTTGCACAAGGCCTCATTCTGTATGTTTGCGTGTTTACTGGTAATTAACCATGGAGGTGGATAAAATTATTGTATCTCCTGATTTTCATGTATTCGTTGATTGCAAGATATTGAGCCACTTCTTGTTTTATTGTAACTTTTAGGTGTTTAATTAATTAGTAGATTTGTCAGTGTTGATTAGTCATGGTTAATTGCCTTTGTTTTTGCAGATGTTCAAACAATTGCAATGTGAATGAGGTGTATTGGTCCACGTGCAATGTTTTATGTTGCTGCTGCAATGTCTGACTATTATGTTCCTTGGAAGGAAATGATATAAATACAAAATATGCTTCCTTAGTTCTTCATTTCTTGAAAGTTTTAATGTCGTATTGACTTTAAAATTGGTTTACTTGGTTGTGCAATTGGCTAAGGGGAAAGGGTTTATCAATAATTTTCTACTGCTGCATGCTTGCACCAAATGTATTTAGAGAATTTTCCTGTAGCTTCATGTGTGAACAACTAAACATAAGAAAAGATTTCATTTCTAGTTATGCCAAAAATGTTGTCAATGCTTAGGAAACTGGAAAAACTTTTCTCTTGACTTGAGAGTTGTAATTTCCATTTTTTATTCTCTAGGTAGTGGTTAACAAATCGATTAAAAAATCTATATGGACCTATACCATTTTGACAAATACTAAATTGTAGTGATTACTAACATGGCAACAATGTCTTCATACGGGAAAGTTTAGAGTTTTGCTAAAAAAACATGGGTTAAAATGACTTTAGTCTAACTGTGCATCGGATGATACCTTGCATACCAACAAGTGTTCTTTAGGGATGAAGGGAGTACTAATTTTCTAAAGGAACTACATTTTCTATGTTTTGCACTACAAAATTTGTAGAAATGAATATAAGCTATTGGAGATCTGAGATATCATCCCTGGTGAAAGTATCAAAATACTTATTGATAGTGATTAGGTGTTCAAGTTAGTGAGAGGTTATTTTGTTGTTTTTTGCCAACAGGCGTTTGAATATAAAATTAAATGATGTAATGACAAATAGTAACTGGGTTGACTGATATGGTATAGTTCTTGTTTAGGTTGCACAAAGATAGGAACTCACTAAGAATTCTGACATTGGGAGGCTAGCAATAAAGGCCTCTGAGTTGCATTCTCAGCCAAGACATTGTTCCCATCCTGGTAGGACTGATGCCAGGGATGTTGTAAAAACACCAAACTTTCGAAAATCTTAAACTATCAATCTTGGTCGAAGAGATTTAGTTAAGAAGGTTAGTGCTAATACTTCAACGTCTGAACAGCTAGCATCCTTGAATCTGAAGGAAGGGAGGAACACAATAACCTCGAGTTTCTCTACAGTTAAGGGGAAGCAACAGGTTAGCAATCTATAAATTTCTTCAATTTTATTTGAAGTGCACAAGGCTTACTTTCCATTTACATTTATTTTGTTTCTTTTATTGAAATCCTTCTTTTATTGTTACTTCTTTTAATTTATTTATTTTTCATTTGTCTTACTATGAGGTTGATGATCAAATGAATTTGTGGGAATGGAACACTCGTTTAGTGATATCAGATGTAGATGAGACAATTACAAGGTGAGGACACACCTTAGTAAAAGGAAATTGTTTTCCAAATACATATTGTACTACTATGACAAACTTATGGTCAATATTTATTTTGTTAATAGTTTCTTGCTTTTTTCATTGCTAATTTGATCTAGCAAATAAACATACTTCATACTTGGTATCTACCAAAAAGTGCTACTCAGCAATCTTGCTGAAGTGTACCAACACTGAGTGAATCAACGGCTTAACCTCAATCAACCGTACTTTTTGTGTCCTGTTATCACTGAAAGAAAAGTAGACGAGAGGGACTCTATCTATTTATGAAGTGCATGTTTAGTTTTACAGTGCCGATGGTATACCAAGATCAGGGCCATATGTCTGTTCAGTTGTTTGTTGTTGAGTTCAAAGACCATACAAATCTTATTCCACTTCTCTGACTTTTGGTTGCCATTTTATTTTACGTCCTGTCCTATGACTTCTTCAAAATTGGTATGTTGATTACAAAACATATAAGGTCAACACGGTACAACCATGAATACATTAAGATTGGTGGTGTGCGCGTACAATTAATCTTATATATTAGTGCTTTTTAAAAATGCACTTGCCTCTGTATTTTTCACTGAGGTCACCAAACTTTGGCTTACAAGTTCCTTAAATGTTTCCTTCTTAGTGATCAAGCTTGTAGGGATATTTGTATACCTAGGGCATGGACTCATTCACTTACATTATATATATATATATATATACCTTAACTGTCATTCATTGTGAGGGATATTCGGATTGACTATTTGTTAAACTGTTAATTGGGCTGGACAAACTAGATTAACCATCAGCAATCCAATGACCGATTGAATTTGAATTTTTTATAAGCAGATAAAGAATCATCGTTGTATTTGCCTATTAGTTTCCACACCTTTTCTTTAATTTATTTTCTTTTCTTTTTGCTCTTCATTTAATTCTACTCAATGGTTTGATAATGTTAAACTCTTTCTTTTATTTTATGCCTTACAGGTCAGATGTTCTAGGTCAATTCATGCCTTTAGTAGGAATCGATTGGTCACAGACAAGAGTTGCTCATTTATTCTCAGATATCAAGGTTTGTCCACCTTACGCGTGTGTTTAGCTGTTTTGGATTACTACAACATGAAAATAAAATGTTTTGTACTTAAATGTTGAATGCATTGATTACACATGTAAAGAAAAAAGGGAATAAGCATAGAGAACAATATCTTTACATTGTTTCCCTTTTTATTGTTTGATTCATGTTTTCCTTTTTTAGGAGAGTGTTTCTCGTACTAATTGTAAGTAGAGTGTTTTGTACATGAGCACTCTATCTGTCGTGCTATTAAGGACTAATGGTAATGTTTTTATCCATTTCAGAACCTTTTCAACATGTTTTATGATCCGAAAATCTAGAAAATGTTTCTAGGAGGTTGCTTTGAAGTGTTTCTTGATTTTGTAGCTGCCATATATCAAATATCATACATGATACACATACATTAGTTATGTGTTGTTTGAAATTGACATCCAAACCACCTCTACTTGGGATTTTAATAAAGTTATAATTCATAGTGTCCATATATGGTGCAATATAAGGTTGATTTTTATACTTTTACAGGGTCTTCTGTTGGAAAGTAAACCCAGTGATGCAGTTGTTGTCATTCAAGTTCTAAATTAGGTATATATGGACTGTATTCTTTTTTTTTTGGAGGAGTGTTGCGTTTCTATTCAAATTGATTGTCCATGTCTTTTTTTTTTATCTTTCATATGTTAGTTGGGCTGATGATCAAATTATTGAGGGTTGGATGCTTTGGTTTACATTTGATTATTGTAATTTTGTAGCCATTTAGCTTGAAATGCATTCAGAATGCCACTATTAATATCTATTCAATGTAATCGAATATACATTCTAAGATGGTTATTTTATAAGAATTGTCTTAGAATGCATGTTTTCTAAGACAGTTTTTATAGGAACCGTCATCGATAGTGTCCACTTTCAACGATGTTGGCTATAAAGACAGTTCTTAACCATCGTTAAATGATTTTTTTGCGGTAGTGTATAGTTTGCAAGATTAAAAAAATGGTCTAGATATCTATTAAAATGAACTTCATAATTCATATGGTTCAGTTTCATTTGGCCTTTGTTGTTACTGTGCCTTGATACCAAGAATTCAGTCAATTTGTTATACATTTGTTCTGGTAGTTATATTACTCAAATACTCAAATTATAGCTGATGCTCTCCAAGCCTTAGCTCAGGCTATAGGGAATTCGAATAGGGGAGAAGCTACTGGAGCTACTAAGTACCAAGGGTTGGACCGTTTCCAATGAAACAATCCTCCTACTTTCACTGGAGGATACAACCCTGATGGTGCTTAGAATTGGATAAGGGAAATCGAGAAAATCTTCCGAGTGATGGCATGTCCGGAGGGGAAAAAAAGTTACTTTTGGTACATATACTCTGGTGGAAGAAGCTGAGTATTGGTGGGAGAATACTCACCAATGCCTATAGGCTGAAGGTCAGGATGTGACCTGGGATGTCTTTAAGAGGGTATTTTTGGAGAAATACTTTCCTGGGGATGTTAGGAACAAGAAGGAGATGGAGCTCTTGGAGCTCAAGCAGAGAAACATGACTGTGGCTGAATATGCAGCCAAGTTTGAGGAGCTAGTGAGGTACTTTCCCCATTATCAAGGAAGAGATGGTGAAAGTTCCAAATGTGTGAAGTTTCTAAACAGCTTGCGACTTGAAGTGAAGCAAGCTATGAATTACCAGGGTGTTCATCAGTTTCCACTCATGGTTAACATGTGCCGGATTTAGAAAGAAGACTCTCGAGATAGGGCGAGTTATTATAGGAGTACGGGCCCAATGAAGAACAAAAAGAATGGACCTCAACATCAGGGAAAACCATACTCGACCCCTCCTAAGCAATATGGTAACCGCCCCAACAATCAGAGGACTGTTGCTATGGGGTTTGCGGGTGGTAGTGGTAGCAAACCCAATACTTTCCCCACTCAGATCATTTTTTACAAATGTGGTAAGCCAGGGCACATCTCCTCAAATTGTGTTGATAAAGGCATGACCTGTTTTAATTGTAGACAAAAGGGGCATATTTAGAGAGATTGTCCATATCCCAAGAAGGAGCATAATGGTGGGGGCCAGAATGACCAAACTGGACATCCGAAGGCCACGGGAAAAGTCTTTACCCTTAATGGTGCCGAAGCTTCAAAATCCAAAGATCTAACCCAAGGTAAATGTTCCATAAATGGGATTCCCTTACTTGTGCTATTTGATTCTAGTGCAACCCATTCTTTTATATCCTATTCGTGTGTAGGGAAACTTAAGCTTTTTGTGTCTTCTTTAAATAAA
>Ga0315911_1000081_pt1 | contig 12516 bp, 8 predicted proteins | sample Edanod1MG_FD_207737 | JGI IMG/M metagenome (GOLD analysis project Ga0315911, IMG submission 207737) | Root nodule microbial communities collected in Santa Monica, California, United States - Edamame nodules 1 | ecosystem: Host-associated > Plants > Roots > Nodule | place: USA: California... | reverse complement strand
CTCTCCAATGGGTGTTGCGTACTCCCCGGCCATTTTGCAAGCCATTCTGGGGATAATAGAAATCTATCCAATTTGCTTCTTGTAACTCCATTAGGTCTTATCCAAGTGAAGTTTTTTCCTACCCATGGCGCTTCGTCCACCTCAAGCTCATCAATCCAGTCATTGAACTCCTTGATGTTACTCTCCTCCACTCCTCTTTGACCAACTCCCATCCTTTCCGAGGGGTCTCTAATGCTGTTGAAGTCCCCCAAAATGCACCAAAGTCCCCCTTGATTTGTTGTTTTCAGTTGCTTGATGGCCTCCCATAGGTTTCTTTTATTTTGCACGTCACATGGCGAGTATATGGATACGATATTAACTTGCACATCCTCCTGAATCCACTTTCCTGTCAACCAGATGAAGCCATTACCGATAGCTCTCCTTTCTAACTTGAATGCCTTTTCACTCCACATACAAAGAATTCCCCCTGCAGAGTTCATTGTTGGCTGTACCTCCCATGGAACAGTTGGATCCCCCCAAATTGCTTGGCACATTGATTTATCTACTGTATCCTTCTTGGTTTCCTGTATACACAGCATATCTACAGTCTCTCTTTTCACCAAATGCCTTATTGCTGCCCATTTCACCCCCCTCCCTAACCCTCTCACATTATACGTGATAATATTCATGGATTGTGGTTCCTATTCCCCACTTTATCCGCCTCTTTTTTATCTCTATCCTTCATTGTCATAAGTTTGTCCATTATCCTCCCTTGGTCATCAACTCCCGTTACCCCCAACTTCTTTGCGAGTTCCCATATTGTGGTTGCTTCTTGCCTCTCCCTTTCTCCTTCACATGCCTCTTCCTCCACCCCCCAATTTGTTGTCTCTTCTCTATGCACAGGGCGCTGACTTTCCTCTTTACTGTCCGAAGATTGATGTTGCTGTATGGTGGTGACCCTCATTTGAGGCTGGCTATTTTTTTGGTGCGTTGCTGGTCTGGTGTCCTGGCCTTCTAAGGCTTTTATAACTTGATATTTATTATTGTATAATTATTATTTATAAGTTCTAGATCAATTGAAGAATCAACTTTTACTGATGAGATTGAATCCGATGATGAAGGTATATTCACTTTTAGTTGTTCTAAAAAAACTTTAATATCATTATTCATATCTAATTTTTCAAAAATTTTAAAATATAGATGGATCTTTGGTCAGTGGCATTACTCAATGTTTGCAAGATTAGTAGACATTATTGTTGATCGGTAAAGTAATAACTATACTTATTTACTAATGTGATGTATGATTTTAAGATTTGAAACAACATCTAAAATATGATGTTTTGATTTTATAAATACCAGGTTGAGGAAGAAATGTTGATGACATCTTTAGTGAAGTTGGTGGTTATTTTGATGATGGACATTGTTTTCATTTTCTAGTTATTTCTAATTTGGTGTAATTTGAACTAATGAACATTTGAGTTATGTTGTTTCATATTTGGTGTATTTTATTTACCTTAAAAAATTATAGAATCACGCTAGACAAATGTGTTAGTCTTAATTTTATTTATTACTAGTTAGTTTTATTTTAGACTTTTTACATAATTTAATATTCATTTCTTAACGAATTTTGTAGACACATACGTTATAATAAATTTATTGATATATAAGTAGTTGAAAATAAATGTTTAACAATCAATTTATTTTTTCTAGAATCAAATTTTTAATATTTTTTTACAAAAAAAAATTACTTTTCGAATTTGAATCGGGTACGTGTCAAGATCAGGGATACCCGATACCCAACGGATACGAGGATGGGATAATAAATTTTAACCCGTCGAGTACCGGGTACAGGTATGGGGACATGTTGGGGAGTCGGGGTCGAGGAGACAATAATTTAATGTGGTACTGTATAAAACACTGACTCAATTCTATATTTTCAGCAATACAATGCTACTTTTTGCTGCATGTATGTTTTCACTTACAACGATTAATCCAAACTGTATTAATTGTTGTATTCAATCTCAAATAAGAAACTATGGTTCGCTGACAATGTAGACAATTGTAATATTAAACAATACTTATATGTGAAGTAGTAACAAAAACTTTGGGTGCAGTAGGGTCAGTGATAATTAGATGAGTTTATGTTCAGCCCAACAACAACAAGTTCTTTGGGAGCCTTAACTTTGTTACATAATTAAATAGTAGTACCAACAAGCAATACAAATTGTTTAAGCTAAATGTAGGAAACCAATTGTCAAAGAAAATTAATTCAAACACACTGACGATATATGTATTTATCATGTCAAAATTAATTAAAGAACTATTCAATTAATTTTCACTCCATAGACCATGTTGGACTTGAAGTCCATTACCACTAGTTGCTACAGCTCATGGTGCTTGTCTCACTATTATCAGCTTTTGCAGCAAATATTTTTCCTCATGATGTTCAACGCTTGTCTCATGCTTTCTATTTGACTCATCTTCCAAGGATGTTGGTGTATAAACATGGGGCTTATGCTATGGATGCCATGTTTTGTTCTTTAAGGGTATGTGATGAATTTGGCCAAGGCAAGTGGCCAATCTTGTCATTGGAGCAGTGACTTGTGATTCCAAATAGCCTGATTTCAGGCCTGGACTGTATCACAAAAATTTGAATTTCCTCCCAAATAACAACATACAGTCTTCCTCTCAACCCAAGTGTTTTTTATAGGCAACATGCCTTGTTGCAATCATTATCTCTGCATGTAACTAACTAAACTATCAAATTATTCTATCAAACTAACTATAGGGGTTAGCAATGAATCTTGAGCTTGACCTGAAATTCGATTGTATTTCTTTCTTATGTTTTTTGTTTTCCAAGTAATATGAAATCAAAAATACATTGTTTTTTGCAAGAACAAAGAATAGGAAGCAACTTATACCCTGATTAGTGTAAAACCAATTTAGGATAGGAGACCAGATTTTTTGGCAATAAAGAAACTGGGTTAGCACATTTCCAAGTGGAATTATTTTGAGGGACTAAGGAATGATATTTCAAGCATAAATTTGGCAAGGATCAGAATTTATCATTCAATTGTCATTCACAATTCAGAACATGCTACACAAAATGAGAGGCTTTGTAAGTTTTTTCTATTAATTTTTACATAAATCTGTATTTCAGCATGAATACCTAAGCATTCTATAGGAGGAACATTAAAGAGGTTGTCAAAAAGGTTAAGTTGTAAAGAAAAAGCTATTTTGTTGCAAGGATTTGTCAAACAATGAATTGATAGGGGAGGTGCCAAATTTTTTTGCACAACCACCACAATTAAAGATTCTGTAAGTTGCGGTTTGTTTAAGCATTGCCACAAGATCCTTTTTCTTGTCACATTTGTGTTAATATATTTAACACATTAAACCATGTTTGTAGTAATTTGTAGAGGAATATGCTCACAGGTTCCATTCCTAATAGTCTAAAGGAAAAGTCATTAAACAACTCTTAGCAATTGAGGTTTGCTCCTAGGCTATAACTACACACAACTTTGTTGGAATAAAATAAATAGTCCTAAAGACGAACATAATTATAGAGTTTGTTAAATCCCTTAGCAACATTTGTTCTTCACCCTCTATTGTTTCATGCTTTTTGAAACATCCTTTGTTATTTGACTAGTATTTAGAATTAGAAACAATAAGCAGCTAGCCAGCCACTAGCAACACCAAAATTACGAGAATTTTAGAATTTGTTACTCTTTCTGAATTTGTTACTCTTTCTTATTTAGCCTTTCTTCTGTTTAAAAAACACTAATACTCTTCATGATTATATAGTTTTTCACCCCATTCCATAATTCTTCTATTATCATCAATCTTATGATAATTAATTGGCACTTGGCTACATTCCAGTCTGGATGGAAACCTTTCATCCCTATCAAATAGGGTTATGCAAGAGCAACAACCAGAAGTTTATTATTCCATTAGTCGCATCTATAACTACATTTATTGCAGTGGTCATCATAATATCTATCATAGTTATGGTGATATGGAGACTTGGAAAAAATGGAAAAGGTAACCCCTAGAATAATTTTTATCATATTACGTGTCTAGATTAGGTCAATATTTATTTATTATATTAAGATACTGCTGTCATTTGATAGGCCCAATCTATCTGAAAATTCCAACAAAGGATCAATTGCAACTCCTAGAGTCAGTAAAACTAGCAAACTAGTATCCAAGCCAAAATCTGAGTCACCATCACCTTTGCAAAATTCACGGCTTTCTGTGGAATGATCACCTCGATCCGTGAATTCAAAGCCCACTGTTGAGCGAAAATCACCAAGACCCTCTGCCACCCCACCTGATGTAAGTTACAAATTGCACTTAAGGTCTCATCTTTCTTTGAGATTTCAGTCATATTTTTCTATATTGTCAAATAGTTGCAGCACTTGAACTTTTTTCTTTATTTTTATTTCTAATTGTTTGATCAATCATTTAACTTCCTAACATCTCAAGTTGCCTTTAAACCTTTTTTGCTTGAAGATGGATCACTCAACCAATTAGTGCTAAACTGCTAATTATTTGACATTAATGCATGACTTCTTACCCTTTGTTCTGAGATGTTCAATATCTGGTTGGAAACTGCTGGGGATGTTTCTTTCATTATTCCTTATAGCTGATTTACAAAAATATTTTAATTAATGTTTCTTTCCTTTTAAGGGTATCTGCACTTTGATCTGTGTGTATATATTCCTTGGTTTTGTCAGAAACAACACGCTAGAGTTGCAAAGCGTTTTGAGTTACAAAATCAATTGAATCTTGCTCATCAAGACCTAAAGAAAACAAAAGAGTAGCTTATTTAGGTTGAGAGTGAGAAGCTAAAAGCAGTAGATGACTTGAAAGAAGCACAAAGAGTGGATGAGGAAGCAAATGAGAAACTCCTGGAAGCATTGATTGCTCAAAAATGCCCTGAGGAGAATTTTGAGATTGAGAAGTTCCGAGTTATGGAATTGGAATAGGCTGGAATTGAAACTGTTAAGAAGAAGAAAGAAGAATGGCAGAAAAAGATTGAAAGTGTGAGGAACCAGCATGCATTGAACATGGATTCTCTTCTCTCCACCACTCAGGAGCTTCAGCGGGTTAAACAACAACTTGCCTTGACTTGTTATGCAAAGAACCAGGCATTGAATCATGCTGATGATGCAACTAAAATTGTCGAGATTCTTGCAGAGAAAGCAGAGTTTTTATCAAGTGAATTGATGCGATTGAAGGCCTTACTGGATTCAAAAGTGGAAACAGAGGCTAGACAAAATCAACTTATATTGAAACTTAAAACAGATATAGAAGCTCTCAAGGAAGAACTTGAAAAATCAAAGGGTTACGATGATAAGTTGTCAGAGAGAGAATCTTTTATTGAACTGCTTAATGTGGAGCTTGTAGCTTCGAAGATGGATGAATCTTATGCACGTACCCTACTAGAGGAGTGGCATACAAAGGTAGAGGAACTAGAAATGAGGATTGAAGAAGCAAACAAATTGGAGATATATGCATCAGAGTATTTGGAATCTATAATGAAACGAGTAGAAGGAAACAATGATTTGTTGCATGAAGCAGAATCTGAAGTTGATACTCTTAAAGAGAAGGTGGAATTATTAGAAATGACAATTGGGAGACAGAGAGCAGATGTTGAGGATTCACAATGCCAACTTTGTAAGGCTAAGGAAGAAAGTCTTGAAAAGTCAAAGGAAGTTGAGGCTCTAACATCTGAACTTGAGAGGGTTAAGGAAGAGAAAGCACAGGCTTTGAATGATGTAAAGCTTGCTGCTTCTAGTGTTCAGGCCTTATTAGAAGAAAAAAAAACCTTTATTCATTAGTGAATTAGAGAATTCTAGGGATGAAGAAGAAAATAGTAAAAAGGCAATGGAAAACTTAGCTTCATGCATTACATGAAGTATCTGCAGAAGCTAGACAAGCCAAAGAAAATCTACTAAACATCCAAGCTGAAAGTGAAAGCGATGATGCCCAGATTGAAGACTTAAAGTTAGTGTTAAAAGCTACTAATGAAAATTACTAGTCCATGCTTGATGAGGCACGATATGAGATTAATGTTCTTGTATGTATTATTGAAAATTCTAAGAGTGCCTTTGAGAACTCCAAGGCTGAGTGGGAGCAGAGAGAGCTTCAACTAGTTAGCTGCATAAAGAAAAATGAAGAAGAGAAGGTGTCCCTGGAAAAAGAAATAAAAAGATTGCTTTATTTGCTTAAAGAAACTGAGGAAGAAGCTAATGCCAACAGGGAGGAAGAAGCTTAGTTGAAGGAAAATCTGAAGGAAGTTGAGGCTGAGGCAATCCAACTACAGGAAGCTCTTAAGGAAGCAACAACTGAGAACATGAAATTGAAGGATAACTTATTGGATAAAGATAATGAGTTGTAGTGTATGTTTCAAGAAAATGATGAACTCCGAATTAGGGAACTTGAATCTATTAAGAAGGTGGAGGAGTTATCTAAGTTGCTGGAAGAAGCTACAACCAGAAACCACCACACTGAGGATACTGTTTTTTAATTAAAATTGAGAATGTTGTTTCTATCTCAGTAACCAAAATTGGCTGCGATAATGTGAACAGACCAAATATTCAGTGTTGATAAAAAAGAAAACCGGTTGTGTAGCAGATAAGGTCAACAAACCATACAAAAGATTGGAAAAATATAGAAACTAAATCAAAACATCAATTACATTAGTTATGTCAAGACAAACCACATTAATGTGTACACATAATTTGCACCCTTCACATACATGGAACAAAATACTATGCAGGGGCATCAGATAAGAAGCAACTTTAAAAGGATTCAAGAAATATAAAAACCATTAAGAATGCATTTAAATATGTACCTCAAAGACTGACAAGTGATCTTTTGATTGCAATCATCACCTGAATGCATATAAGAAATGAATTATTAGGTAACACCCAATGTTCCTGTCAAGTTCCTAGTCTATATGAGAAGTGGGACACATCATGTTAATTAGTTAATACTTACTACAATGACCTTACCAGAAATCATATGACTTGTTCCATTTTAACTTCTCAACCTAAATTGAAAACCACTGTTAATTAAAAGGGCATTGCAGTGAGAAATAATGTAAGGGAGTTCATGCCATTCACTCATCGTATTAAAACCGCAACTGGTCATGAACCATGCCCATGCTCAAGCTAAAGATAAAACTAGATAACAAGGGTCTCCTATAATTTTCAAAGAATCTGGTTGAACAAAACTTCATTGCAAGAAAATACAAGTTACCCTAATGACACTAGGGTGTGTAGCAATGTGTACAATGTGAGCAACTCAAAGTCAACCAAATAGTCTATGTTGACATTTCTCATAGAATCTCAATGTCAAATAAATCATTCGTGGTACATTCCCAAATACTAAGCGTTCTAAAACCTAATCAAGGTACCCAAACATGCCCTTATTTCATCTTACCTGTAAGGGAGCAACAAATATACACGGTGATGGACGGCGTGACTGACGGAGGGGCGAGAGCTTCCTGTTGTGACGATGTCGAAGGAGATGCAGTGGAGAGGTGAGGGAAGGAGCTGTGGTAGTGCGGGCGCAATGTGCAAGGAATTAATTAACGTTCCCAATAACAATGACGATCTTAAACTAAAAACCGCCATTGTCTCTTATCATTTTATTTACAAGTTTGCCACTAACATACATTCTAAGACAGTTCCTTATAATTGTCTTAGAATGACCGATGTAAAATACAAATTTAGCCCTCTTAATTACAAAAACGTTATCACCTCACATTTTAAGATGGTCCCCGATAACCGTCTTAGAACGTGTGTCGTAAAATCATAATATTTTAGTAGTGAATATAAGCTGAAGTATGTCAATTAAAAAAATAATTTCTTATATATGAGTGAATGAATATTGTTGAGGCGCTATATTAATTTGCTTATAACACCAGTATAAGTTTCTAAATTTAGAAAGAAGGCTCATAGTCCAATTCATGAGGTGATGACACGTGTATAATACCTGAAAAACTTTCCTTGGAATATAAATTCATTTTTATTAAGTATGGATAATACTACTCATTCTCTAGATCAAGCATGACAAATAGATAACCACAACGGTGTTTAAATATAATAACCAACAAATAATATAAGAAACAAAAAACTATATTCTCATGGACAAAAAAAGGCTTCAAGCTTCTTAAAATCCTTACCTATTTCAATCTCTACAAAATTGAAACCCCCCGCCTGGATGACATCCTCTTGAAAATCGTAGCCAGACGCCATCCTTCAAGCCTGATATGAAGTGTTTATTTCATACCATGTTAATAGAGGAAAAAAAGGAAATCACAGGTAGCAAGGCAGCATAGGTGGATCAATGGTTATATATCTGATCATGCTTTATTGTAACGTTAGATTCAAATCATATAGCAGCATATGTAATTTTCTATGAAGTCTAGATACCTGATACGGCACATATACAACATGACAAAGGTACCACACGACACAAATATGAAGATATAACATTTATTTTGAAATTAAGAATATGATACGTCCTAGATACATTATTAAAAAAATTATATATGAATGCAAAATAAAAATAAAATTAGTACTGCTGTTAAAATATAATTATATTTATGATCTTAAGCGTTGTTAAAATATATACTATAAATATGTAGATTTTGTTTTAGCAAACTCTCCAAACATAATTGTTGAGTGACAAAATAAATTTATTCAATGAAAACATAATTTGAGCAAAGTCAAAAACACATAAATGGACTTTTTATTATTATAAAATCCTAAATTTAAAACAAAAAAAAATTATAAAATATTAAAAATTCAGAAAGCGACTAAAGTCGTATTAGAAACAACTCGGTCATATCAGAGCCGGCTCAAAATAGCTTAGTCGTGTCTTACAATTCTTTTCAAAATTTTAAAATAAAAAAATAAGATACTTCTTGAATACCTATATGGACATATCAATGTCTACACATGTACAATACTTATACTTTTTATATTTTTGGAGTCACAGAACTTCATAGGTCTTTTTGTACAAATATCTGAGCACAACTTGTGCGTGAGTATTTTGGTTTTTCTATTAATAATACTTGCTTTCCTAGCTTTTCAAAACTTAAAAATATGTCTATTTAATATATATTAATTAGCTTATCTCTATAGTTTTTATTAGAGCTAGAGCATAACTATTTAGGCTTATTGCAAGTCTCGGTCATTAAAAGTTGGTTATGATAGTAACAGTTGAATTTCAGTTATTAACAGCTGTCATTTATTTATTTTTGAGAATAGCTGTCATTTAGCTAGGTTCGTTTTTATTTATACTATATATCTACTATTTCGAATCATGCAATAAAGTATGTGATGGATATTATATATGTACTACAATCTAATATGAACTTAGGAGCATTGTTGTTCTCCTTTTCTTCTATCCTTCATTTTTTGCTCTCGTCTAAATCCACCTTTATAGAATTAAATTTTTCCTAATTTTTAAACAAAAGTTCAGTTATCAATTATTTACGTAAATGCTCTTTTAAAAAAAATAAAACAATAAAGCCCATGTTCATTTATTAACTTAATCAATAAAATAAGATGGACTAAAGCCCAAAACTACCAAAAAAAAATCCCCAAACTGCAATGCTGCCATATTAATATTATATATTTTTATTTTCTCCATCTTATGAACTCCGCCCCTTTTCATTTTATTCATTTTTATTTAATTCCATTGTGTTTATTTTTTACAAGGCATTAAGGTTTAAAATTAGGAACTAATCCAAACTACTTAAATCCCCCACTACTGGATCTAACTTAGTGATTATGTTTAAACCGTGTTTGGGTTTAAAACCATAATTTAATTATGCCAAATGATTTTATTTTAATACCCATCAACATGTCTATATATTTAGAAATATTTTTTTTAGAAAAGTAATTAAATATATACTAATAAAAAAAGTTTGTTGAAAAGAAAAATGATACCCTAAACATAGACAAAATAGGATGTAAAAAATGATGATCTGTTACAGAAAGCATTTTCTAGTTGGAGGAGCTAACAATTTACTGTGCAATACCTAATCAAGCTCCTTCCAACCGCAAATTAACTAACTGCAAACTTGTAAACTCAGATTGCACCTTGGTGTTTCCATATATCTAGTTGAACGCCAATTCTACTTTTCCTCCTACATATCTTATTCACTTCGTTTTCTTTCCATCATAATTAATTCATTTCATCAATTAATTGTTCCTACCTTAATTGTGTCAAGTCCTTTTGCATGCAACCAAGATGAATTTGATCAATCAAACAATCTTCTCTTCAGCCACGTTCGCGTATGACATTCCTCTAAAGAGACATGAGATCTACAACGTGTGCATGAATCAGCCAATGAAGATAATATCTGATGGCATATGGACTCCAGAAAATGGAGCAATACCTTCAGAATCTGCATTCACAGTGCTTGAGCTACAAATAGTTACCATTTTTGTCGTCACGCAAGGCTTTCATTTCATTCTCAAGCGATTAGGGATCCCTTATTTCGTTTCACAAGTAATGGTATGAGTCATTTTTTTCCATGGTCATCGTTTTATTTTTGGAATGTTTAATTTAAATTTCCATTAATTATTCCGAGGCTCATTTGAGTTTTGTTATCATACATTGTTATGCCAAAATGGATATCATATTTAGTTTCCTACATATATAAACCTGTCATTATCTAGGCATGAGTCCATCGATCAAACACGTAATTAAATAAATAACTCTTGCCATTCCCTGTAATAACTTATGACAATGTCGATGGAGCTGTTAGGGAAATTTATATAATCTTTTTACATGTCCGAATTGCTGGATTTTTCTACAGTTTTATTAGTCAATTGTGTAGTTTTAAGAATTGATAAAAATAAATTATTGTCTTTATTTTTTCTCGGTTCATGTTACATACAATTCCCAAGAATATACTCCAAGATGGGCCAGATGGCTACGAATGCCTTTTTTGTTTTCCGTTTCATCATGGTTGTAAATAAGCTGCACGTCTCGGGTTTACTATTATTTAATTAACTTCATGCAAATATGGTGAATTTAATTTTAAATTTAGTTCTCATAAATAAGTTGTCTTCAATGAGTTAACTTCATCCCTCATAAATTTTAAAATAGATCCTATCACCATTTAGTAATGATATAATATCCATCTAAACATGTTACGTTGTATATCATCTTAGATTCGTAATTGATATGTTATCACTAAACAAAAATAAATAATGACATATTTAAATGTGTAATAACTTAACTACTTCAAAATTCAGCCATCATCACCATCTAAATCTCTAAAAGCTAAATAATCAAGCATACAGACACATTCATCTCAAAAAAAGCATACACACATATGATCATGACCTAATTAAACCCTACCTTTCCATTTCTTTCAGGCTGGTTTTCTTCTAGGTCCATCAATTCCCACAGGACCCTTCGAAAAGTACAAGAAGATGCTATTCCCCTTCGGAAGTCCAGACATCCTTAACACGTTGACAGGGTTAGGGTACTCATTCTATCTCTTCATAAACTCAGTTCAAATGGACCTAAGCTTGATAACGAAGACGGGGAAGAAGGGTTGGGTCATTGCAGTTTCCTCCTACGGTATTTCCATATTTGTTGGCTTTATCATGTTGATTTTCTTCCTTCCGACATGGCAAGAGCTCCTCAACGAAGACGTTTCCTCCGTCCTACCCGTGGTCATCATCTCTCAAAGCGGTTGTTCCTTCGCTGTCATCTCATCCTTGCTCAATGACCTCGGAATCCTTAACTCGGAACTCGGACGCCTTGCACTCTCCATAGCTTTCATCACCGATCTCGCAGGTAAACTCAAAATCTAATCAACAAAAAACCCAATAAATTGAAAATTTAAATTGCTTAATATTGAATTAATTTTAAATTCTAAGTCAAACTAATTTAATGTAGGAGGAAATAACAAATTTGAAGTAGTGATTAGATGTTTTTTTAACAGGCATATGATAGTAATTGGTATGTTTTGTTAGTGAAAAAATTCGAATCCATGACCTCCTTATTCTTAACCATCAAACCACCTTAATTATCACTCCATGAAGTAGCGATTAGATAATTAGATTCTTTTTGCTTTAAAAACCCATTCAATCTAATTCGCTAATGCAAACACCTGATCAGTTGTTATTTATACATATAAAGAAGGTTGCTAGAGTACACCTTGATAAATATAGGATGAGTTTTGGTAGAATCAGTTTTTTTTGGCCAATAGTTGCATATGAATTCTCATGAAATCATTACAGAAGAATTGCCGTGGGTTCATTAAATCGGAACTCATGCAACTATTGGTCCAAAAACTAATATACAAAACCCTTAGTATCATAGAATTTATGTTTTACATATTAAAAGCTGTGTTTTTCTCCCTCTTTTCCATGTATCCAGTGGCAGAGATTCTTGCAAGCAGGGGACGTCATGGCCCCCCAAGTTTTTTCTTTCCTTTTAGCATATAATTTTCTTTATACATAAAGCTATGAATAATTTTAAATATTTATATTTAAT
>Ga0315911_1000080_pt1 | contig 12605 bp, 2 predicted proteins | sample Edanod1MG_FD_207737 | JGI IMG/M metagenome (GOLD analysis project Ga0315911, IMG submission 207737) | Root nodule microbial communities collected in Santa Monica, California, United States - Edamame nodules 1 | ecosystem: Host-associated > Plants > Roots > Nodule | place: USA: California... | reverse complement strand
CAACCTCTTTCGTTTTCTCCCTTCAACTCTACTCTCATCTTATAACCACCAAGTCACCCTAACCTTATAACTCCTATTATACTCTACTCTCATCTTAAAAAGAACTATTAAGCTAAAATTTCTATTTCAAAAAATAAGGATTTACAAATATACAACTCTTACATTAAAAGTCATTTTTACTTTTTAAGTCATACATTAATTTTATAGATATTAAATATGTTTTATACATCCTCCATCGCATGATAATTGTTATGTTAGAAGAAAAAATAAATGTTTAAATATGTTTTTATTCCTAATAAATAGTCGATTTTTATGTTTGTTCCTTAATAAATTTTTTCTTTGTGCTGAATCCCTAATAAAATAATACTTTTTATTTTTTATCCTTGATATTTTATTTTAGTCTTTGATTAATTAGAAATTTTTGTGTTTGTTTCCTATTAAATTAACAATTTTTTTAATGTGTATTAATAAAAAATGAGAAATATTCATCATGGACCAAACACAAAAATCGTTAATTTATTAGGGGATAAAAATAAGTGTCAAAGACCAAAAACAAAATTATTTTTTTATTAGAGACTCATTGTAAAACAAAAATTTATTAGAAAGAAAATATAAAATCGAATATTTATTAGATATAAAAACATATTTAAGTAAAAAAAATTCAAAATATTATTTTAATTTTTTAATGTAATTAATTATGAATTATGATACATGATAAACCACTTGAGACACCAGTTCACCTTAGACACCATCGTGGTTAACAATATAAAAGTTTTTATATTAATAGTATCTATATATTAAACTCTATTTTTAATTTGTAGCATTTTGTTGAGTTTAAAAGATGTTTTTTGGGTTGTAAAAAATTAAAAAAAATGTTTTTTGCGACGTATTTTGAACCCCGTCTCTCATGTGAGAACCTATGCGATTTATAAATTCCTTTAAAAGCCTTCGTTGAATCTTGTGGCATGTTCCATTCTAAGTGGACTTTTAGGATTAAACTCATCTAAATTTTATCTGTAACAAAAATATTAACTTTCTAGTATATTACGTGAAAATTTTCATTATTTTTATTTTGAATTTTAAACGGCATTTTTAATTTTACATGCTTTAATTTAGTATTTATTATGAACAAAGTTACAACCATGATTAGGATCGAGCGAAGTTTCTTTAGAGTATGGTAATGAATATTCAATACCTCTTATTAAATATGTTCAATTACATAAAAAAGTAAATATAAAACAATTAACTGTTTGTATAGAGTATGTTTTTAATATAATAAATGCTTTCATTATTAAATACGTTGCAATTTTGTTTCCTTATTCAGTAGGTATAGAGTACTCGTCATGGCCTTCTAATAATTTTACTTTAAAACTACTACAGTATACGGTTGCATTGATTTTTAGGCATCTTTTCTCCTTAATTGAATATTCAACATTGGACTTGTGAGTGTTTGATTACATTTCAACCATGCTTAAAAGGTCATAATGACGTTTACAAAATTTAATGGCATTAGCCTCCTGATTTGGTGGTTTAATGGATCAGCCTAGGTTAAAGTTATCATTAACATTAACTCTACAAAAACTTTAAGGTGTAGACTGGATGCTAAAGCAGGTCTAGTCTTTTTGACATCAGACCACATAAATTTCATATGAAAAATTACTTACAAGTGAATAACATAGTAAGGAATCTATTTACTCTAATAGACTTATCTCTATCTTTTTATGTTTAACTCACTAAGAATTTAAATTTGATATATTTTATTTTGAAAATATTTTTACAGAATTTGTTAATATCGTTTGATCATACATATTTGTTAAAGCCACGTTATCTGCTTTATGCTTTTAAAGTTTTATCAGACAATAATTTTAGTTTCCAAAAATGGTTAAAGAAAAATTTTAAATCACAACTCAATCTTTTTTTTTATATTTATCTTTATATTTATTTATATAAAATAAATGTTTATTCATTACATATTATATATATATATATATATATATATATATATATATATATATATATATTATACATAGATAACAATAAGAAATTTATATACATACATGCGTCTTGGATTTCCCCTACGGTTACTTTTTGTTCCACTTTTTCTTCATAGAAATATATTCAAGGGAAACCCGGTTTGCCAGAAAGCGCACCGGATCGTCAAGTATTTAAAAATTAAAACAGATGAATCCGAGTATCGAACTCAGGGAAACTAGACCAAGACTGGATGAAATTCAGAAATAAGGCATTGTTGAAAGAAACATTGATAATTGATGGTTTAAAACATAATTAAACTAGGTCTAGGATAAAAACAGTAAAAATGCAAGTAAGTAAAATTGACAGCAGTAGGTAGAAGTGTTAGGTCTTTCTAACAGACCAGCTGATGCATATAAGGATGTTTCTCTAATCGATCATGCTTCTGTGTTCTATGCTATAGCCTAAATTACTAAACCTAGATCCCTAGTTGGACTGAATCAATCCAAGCTTTGTCCTCAGATCCCTCTTGTTGTACTAGGCTCAATTTAGATAGCCCTCCTAGGTTTAGACTAACTTAAACTAAGCTTCATCCTCAGATCCCTCTTGTTGGACTAGACTTAGCTTAAATAGCTTACGAAAGTTTAGTCTAATTTAGCCTAAGCTTTTTCCTCAGATCCCTCTTGTTGGACTAGACTTAGACCAAACAACATTATTGTAACAACATACTTAAAACCAAAACTTAATCCGCAGATTCCTCTTGTAAGACTAAGTTTCAATTCTGCTTCATTCAAGTTCTAAGGCAACAATACATTTCCCAATGTTAAAATCACCTAAACTAGGCACACAAATGGTTGATTAGACCAAGAGCATACAAAATTTAAGCACTGAAGAAGCATTGAACTCAAGAAACAAAATCAATTAGATATGAAAATAATTTCATCAGTTGTTCATTAGAAATCCCCAACAAGGGTGTTTAGCCAGTCATTACAGATGAAACCTTAACAATAGTAAGCTTACAAAACCTAGGCATCTCTACAAAAGCTGCTCCTCTTGCTGCCTCCAGAGCTCTTTTCCCGAAATAGGCACTGTGGTGTGCTGTGGAATTCTGTGCCCTGGGCCCTTGTTCAAGTTGTACCCTAATTCTGCACCAGACAGGCTTTAAATAGGCTCTGAATTCACGATGTTGCGCTTAGCGCCACCCTCGCGCTCAGTGCAAGTAAGTGGATTTGAGCTTAGCGCCAGTCGTGCGCTAAGCCTGGCTGAAGACAACTGCTGCGCCTAGCACACTTAGCGCGTGGCCTTGATATTGATGCCCTACCAGATTCTTCTGTCGCGCTAAGTGCGTTGAAGCTACGCTTAGCGGTGGATGCACGCTTAGCTCACTGATGAGCTAAGCTCAACTGTCACTTTTAGCACTTCATGACTTAGCCTCATTTTCACCTGAAATTGCACATATTTCATCATTAAATTCAATGGACATATTCTAGAGACAACTTTAACCATAAAATAAAACCCAATAATGATAAATAACAATATAATTGTCTTATAATATTAGCCCACATTAATTATTGGAATAGAAAATTCCAACAATCTCCCACTTGGACTACATATTGTAAAAATTATATCAAAAATTCTTAAGCGCGCATCTATATGCTATTTATCTTTAGACTTCCACCTTAACAACCTGGTCCATCTCATATATCAATAATGGAATCATTGCGGCTTTCGTCACTACAACAAATGTTACTAGACCCCAATGATCACCACATCAGTACACTCAATGACATAGGTCAATATGGATAAGCAGCATGAAAATTACATGCAATGTGATCTTAGTCATGCCTATTTTCAACTGGTCCAAACTTTATTATTTATAGAGATTTATCCAAACACAACATAAATATTGCAAACAAAACAAGATGATAATGAAATGATAAACTTCAACTTTATTTCTGCAAAAAATCCAAACAACAAAATGTTTGTAAACCATAAGATATAGAACATAAGTAAGACTTTCATTAAACTAAGGTACTATCAGGAATTACACCCATGTGAACAGTGTGCTCATGAAAAACTTTAAGTGTCATACCTTTAGTAAGTGGATCAGCTATCATGGAATGAGTCCCTATATGTTCTATACAAATATGTATTTTTTGGATTCTTTATTTAACAACCAAATACTTTATGTCAACAAACTTTTACTTAGTTGAATCCTTAATAAGACCGCTAAGATATTGTCCCAATAAACACCCGATGACTACTTAATATTGGCGACAACATGCAAGTCAGTTACAATAATTTAGCAATCAAATATTCTAGTATGATGTCTCATAGCAAAATATTAACTCCACCAACATGGTTAAATGTGGATCCTTATGTGGAGTGATTGCTATTAAGACATTCCGAAAAATTCAAAGTCAGAATACCCAATGATCTCTAAACTTCTAAACTTTTGATATGAAAACATGTAGTTTCTTGTTCTCTTCACTTAACACATAATGTGCTTTACTATATTCTAGTGTTGCATACAAGATTACTCATATATCACCTTACGACTCCCACAAAAAATTATTTTATGACAATAAAAAATAAAGTTAAGAATACATGATAAACTGTAATATAACTGTTTTGCAACAATAAACCGTTTGATGATAGTAGGATGTCATCAACATATAATACCAAAATAATAAATTTATTCCTACTGAACTTTTAGCACACACAATCATCAACCAAATTTACCTCAACACCATAAGAGATAATCTTGATGAATTTCTTAATACCATAGATGAGAGACTTGTTTAAAAACATAAACGGTTTTCTTTAGTTTGCATACCATAAACTTTAGATCATCTTAAATAAGGTTTTCTGGTTGCACCGTATAAAGTGTTTCATCAATGTTTCTATTTAGAAACATGATCTTTACATCCATCTATGTAAAACAATTATCAAAATGATTTACAGTGTCATTATAGTCCTAAGGAAGTCTTTCTAAGAAATCAGAGAGAACGTCTCTTTGTGATCAATGTCTTCCTTCTTGAAAAACTTTTGGTGACAAGACAAACTTTATATATCTCATACTACCCATTGAATCCCTTTCAGCTATAGATATTTATCTACAACTTATGGGTTTCACACTTTCAAGCAATTTGACGATATCCCAAATGTCATGTTCAACCATCAGTTTTATTACATCATTTATGGCATCAATCTACTTAAGAGTTAGAGCACAACATGACTTGACTAAGGTCTAGTCAACCTAATGTCATATTTATGTTCTTCAAGAAATATCACATAATCATATCAAATTACATTTTCCCTTTCTCTAGTGGATCTTCTTAATGACACTTCTTGAGGCTATTAAGTTTGAACTTTAGATGGTGCTTGAGAGAGAATCTCGGTGTTGTCTTGTCTTTTAATAATGTTAGGAGTAACATCATTATTTAATTACCATATCCGTTTCTTGAACAATGGTAAGTACAAAGAGTTATCTATTGTCACTAACAGGTTATTCTTTAAAGACAACACTTATTATGTTTCCTTCCCCTTCAAACTCAATTTCCACAAGGAGTGTTGCACGTCTCAAACATGATCTTAAAGTGGGATTTTAAAACTTATATATGCTAGAGCTTTAAATGTAACAAAAAAAAAATGTAACTAGTTATCTTTAAGTCTAACTTACCTCCATGCAGCCTATAACGCATTACTTCGGCTGGACATCCCCAAATGTGCATATGCCTAATGTTGGGATTTCCTTGGCTCAAACCTATAGGGGTTCTTAGTGACTAATTTAATTGGTATCCTAAAAAGATATAAATTGCATTCTTTAATGTCTTTCCCCAAAGCGACTTTAGTAGAGAAGAGTCAAGCTTCTAACCATATTTGTACAAGTCCAGTTTCATCATTCTGCAACTTTGTTCATGGTAGGTTCACCTAACATTATATGTTGTAGAACAATTTCACAATTGAATAACATGAGAGACTAACTTTATCATTTCTAATTGAATAAGAATAACTAAATTTGTCCAAATTAGAAATAAAATTTGTTTTAATAAATAGCTCAATATATGTCTGAACCAAATTCAAATGAAATTTAGTCTTTTAAAGCAACATAAAAGTTCTCATAGCTTCAACTGCAACTTTATGTCATCGTCCACATAGAAGAATCTTTCATTATCACATGGCGGATGACTCCATAGGTAGCATCGTATAGACATGCTTTTATGAATAGTAGAACCAAAAGCTACCCACTAACGTCCTTCTGTACAAAACTAAATTAACTTTAAAACAAACAAAAAATGAGAACTTTTCCATTCTTCACACACTAAATAGTGTAATTGGGACTGCATTTTTTTATATGCCTCATCCTACAAAAGAATAAGGAAATTCCTTATCATGTTTTCTCGTTTCTTTTCTAAAAGTAAAAAAATTATGCAATATCCTCAACTCTCAGTTGACTCCCTTTTCAAACTCTAAATTTCATACATGTAGATTTGGGATTCAAATAATGAGTAATTTAAACCATAGTAGTAACAACAACAATTAAAGAAGAGAACAATAAACATACAATGCACAAATAATCTTTATGGTAAATTTCAAGACCTAAACAAGATACCTAGCGCACCATTAATCCTCAATTTTTGGATTGAAAAAGACTAATTGCCAGTGGTACTCTCAACGCATTGATCAAACATTGGTGATAAGTCCTGTCAAACAAAAGTTGTCTTTGGACACTCCATTGTTCACATGAAAAACTTATATGATGATTACTCTGGTCAAATAATGATTGTATTTGAACATTTCATTATTCACATAGAAAATCACACTATTTATAATCACCACATGTTTACCATTACAAACATGTAGTTATTCTGCTAAATTCTATCTTCCTTTGGGCCAAGCATAATTCGCATGAATAATTTCATGCAACATCCATGTAAATTCAATCAAATCAACTTACGCAACAGAGGTTACTTTGGCAACATTTTGTTTCAATTAATTTAACCAAAAATACAAGACAATTTAATATAATAAATGGGAGGTCTTGAAATTAAACAACTTTCACATATAATTTACTTAAATAAAAATATATATAACAGAACATGCAAATATTTTGCAGAATAGACCCATCACAAGATATCTAGCACAATATTAATTCCTAGAGAAATTAATTTGTAACTAGTACCCTCAACACAATGATCAAATATTGACAATAAATTCTATCAAATAATAATCTTTCTTTGGACAAACCATTATTCACATGAAAACACCTTATAATTGTCACACATTTATCATCATAGGTACAAAATATTATTTGGCCAAATTGCATCTTCCTTTGGGCCAAACACAATTTGCATAAATAATTTAATACAAAAATCTATGTAATTTTAATAAAATCAATTTTCACAATAGGGATTACTTTGACAATATATCATGTCAATCAATTTAATTAAAAAAAATCACTAGATATGAAAATAAATGGGAAGGATTTGTTACTGCTAAATTAACTTCAAAACAAATAAGAGCAAGAGATTTACCTTTCTTTACACGCCATGCAGCGTACCTTGGACACTCTTTCTTCATGTGTCCAGACTTCTTGTAGAAGTAGCACTACTAGAAAATAAGGTTTTTACATCGATTATTTAAGACTTTCAACATCGGTTATTAACCGATGTTGAAAGTAATATCGTTAACATCGATTTTTCAAAACCAATATTAACTAATAAATACAACATCGGTTATTTAAATAGCCGATGTTATATGATAAGAATTGTGAAAAAAGAAAGTTATAAATCTACATATCAACATCGGTTTTTTTAAAAAAACCGATATTAACTGTCACTAACAACTCAGTTTTTTAAAAAACCGATGTTAACTGTCACTAACAACATCGGTTTTTTAAAAAACCGATGTTAACTCGTATACATCACCTAGCGCGGAAATTAAAAAAAATGTATATGAAAGACCGAGTTTATCATCTTAAGCTCGCAATACACAATTGAATTTTCAATTGTGACTGCATACTAACCACATTGAATCGAGTCCTAGGATTAATCATTGCCTGCACTATTTTGATCACTTATTAATTCAATCAATCATAAACTGAGTTAAAAACTACTCATCACAAGGCATCACATAAGCAAAATACCAATTGTCAAATAAGTCAAGAAGAGATAGAAATGCTTGAAAGATTACTAATTCCAGAGAATATTCAACACCAAAGCATATACAGAAATAAAAAATTTAAAAGAAATCCCAAAAGGAAAAGTTTGACAACATGAATTGTAGAATCCTATCTCAACAAGTTAAAAAAAAGGGTCTCCAAACCAAAAACCAACACAAATGCTTTCATCCTCACTGACATAAATACCATCAAGAAACTTCCGGATATCCTTGTTCTTAACATGACATTTCTGTAGCAAACAAACAAACAAACAATTAGTTAAAGCCTAAACAATAGCAAAATTGAGAAAAGATTAAAAGGGAACATGTGCATAGAGAAAGAGGGCACCTGGTTAATAAGAGCGCATGAACTAGAAACAAGTTCAATGTCATTTCCATCCAAAATTAATTCATCTTTCACCTTTTCAAATCTAACAACTGAAACGCCATCAAGCATTTTGACTTTCCTCACCTAATCATAAAAGTAATAACCAAATAAATCACTTAACCTAACACCACAATTTATTCCTAATAGCACATGACATAGAAACTAAATAAAAAAATTGAAAACCAAAAACAACAGTGTTGAGCACCTTCTTCTCGTCAAGGAAATTTCTGATCTCGATGGACTTGCTGTTGTTGCCAATGCTAGTGCCTCCTCCCAAGACTTCTGTGATAGTGCCTCCTCCCAAGTGCCGTAGAAACACAAAACCCTAATTTGCGTGGTGCTTATATTCAACTTCATATATCACAAAACATAAGGATTGGGCTATGCCCATAACTTACACTTGCCTCTCGCTGCCTTCCTGGCCTGTGTGTTTTCTCCTCATCAAACTATTTTATTTTGCACAATTTCTTATTTAAAAAATCCATAGCACAATTGACTGATTGATACATATCAACAAACTCACTCGCACAAAATATTCAAATTGTTATTTTATTTTATCATAGGTTAAGTTAACTTTCAGGATCCTAAATCATTCTACAATTTTTTAATATTTTCTTGAACATAATATATTTCAAATTAAGTTCAAGAATTTGAATTTGTTTTTGTTTTTTAATTATGTCCGTAATGCATACACCTAATTAAAAAATATATACAACTTTATATATTCAAATAAAAAAATTGAAAGACGTAACTAAAAAATTGATAAAATTTTAAGAACCTGCATAATAGGTAAACATTTTAAAAATCACTCTAGATCCACTTTTTATTTCATTAATCGAAAAAAAATTGAATGCTTTTACTTTTAAGCTATTTATTTATATATCTAATTATTCCACAATTTTATTATTTCAATTGTTGGATGACAATTGAAAAATAAAAGAAATACTCTTTCACCCACTTAGCTTGATATTCACTCTCTCTATAAATTAGTTAAATAAATAAAATATTATAACTAAGTTACAAATTTTATATTTTTCTATAAAATAAAAAAATTAACAAATAATCTTAATAATTATTTATGCATATTAAAATTAAAATCAAAACATATTTACATCAATAAAAAATAAAATTTTTAAAATAATAAATTATATATATTTAATCTAAAGTTAATTATATCCATAAGTAACGGGAACCGTATGTATAAGTTTGTAGAGATTTAAAAATATAATGATGATTTAATATGTATTTATTGAATGGTGACAAATATCTCATAAAACATATTTTTTAAATATTTATTAGACATTTTGATAATAAATAATATATACACTGTCTGTATAAATGTTTTTGTATGATAAATTTTTTATTTTTCTAATAATTAAATAAAATATATTAATAATAAATTTTAATTGTTTGACGATATAATTATTTTTACCAACATTCTATAAAAGTTAAACTCCACTATTAAAAACAATTTTTTTTCAAATGAACTAATATGGAATAATTAATATAAATGTGTGTTATATTTAAATGATAATCATGAAATAATAGAATTAAAATTAAAGAATTTATTTAAAAATTTTAGTTTAATTTTTATATGCTTACCTTTTGAATTTGTTATTGTTTATTAATTATTATATTTTTTTATTAAAATATAATTAATAACTCAATATATGATTTGTAAAAAAATATATAAATAATTTAAAAAAAGAGTTTATATTAACATCGGTTATTTTTAAACCGATGTTGTAAGTGCTTAGACGACATCAATTTTAAAATAACCGATGTTAAAATCGCACTAAATCGAGCTGTTAACATCGGTTATCTAAAAACCGATGTCGTTAAGCACTTACAACATCAGTTTTAAAATGACCAATGTTAAAACCACACTAAATCAGTTATTTGAAAACCAATGTTGTAAGTGCTTAACGATATCGGTTTTCAAATAACCGATGTTAATAGGATGATGTTAAAACTTATTTTTTTAGTAGTGTAGCAAGTAAATTGTTCATCTTTCTTTTGTTTCTTTTGGTGAGAGCACCCTTAGTTTTTTTTATTCTTATTCTAAGAGGTCAAACTTAAATGAACACTTTTGGATATGTCTTTCTGCCACCTCTCTTGCACACAATGAGATATAAGCTCATTAATGGACCATTTGTCCTTCTGAGTGTTATAACTCACTTTGAATTTCTCAAAGTGTGCACGAAGTGAGATCAAAACTAAATGCATGAGCAGAGTTAGACATTTTCATTGTGTACTCCCTTATATAATTTCCCCTTTTTTAACCAATAAATAAATAAATAAACAAAAACTGCATGCGCAAAAAACTTCCTTATGTATACTATGAACAATAGCCATGAAGAGAAGTTGTTCACAAAACCAAATAACGATGCCAAAAAAACAAAATACACTTGAATTTAAATCAAATATCCAATATGACAATATTTGAATTTACCAAAAATTAATATGTGTAGTTCCAAAAAAAGAATTGGATTCATATAACCAAAGCAATCAGGTATAATTAGAATCAAATAACTTTAAATCCCAATAATCTAATAGTAATGGTGGCTCTGATATCACTTGTTGGAATTTTACGGGATCCTTATAAAATACCGATAATTACCAGGAACACATTATGTTAAATTATCAAGAAGAGTTTTAGGAATACCTGGATCGATAATGATTGATCAAACAAAAGCAACGAAATTTGAATTCGTAAGTAACTGGTGACTTCATGGTTCTTCCTTAACCGAAACCTCTTTATTTCTTAATAAACCTTCGTAACTCTTGAGATGAGGATAAAAGAAACTATATGTGATGACTCGGTATATTAGGGACCATAGCCTTCTTACAGTGTGTTAAGTTAATAGGGTTCCCATTATCCTCTAATGGGCCAACACTGGCATCTGTTCATCTAAGTCCATATCATTTGATTTGGTTGTCTAACGGGCTCACTTAATTTGATCACATAAAATAAAACCCACTAATGATAAATAACTAATATAATTATCTTATAATATTAGTCCACATTAATTATTGAAATATAAAATTCCAACATGCTAATTTTAGGGTCATAGTACATGTCTTGCAACTCAGTAATTCCATTGATAAAAAAGCAACAGGTTTCCCAGATGTCATTTCCATACCAATATCAACAGTAAATATATTTCCAACACCATCCTCAATAGTAACCCTGTTGTCAAGTTCATCTCCCTATTTAGTAAAAAAGAAACGGGGAATCTTAACCTTGTCCAGAACAATCAATTTAAAAATTTTCAGTTTACAATAATTCAACTGAAACTACTTGCACGAAGTTCTCCATCCTCCATCAAAGTGTTGTGAAACATTCATATTAGTAATCCAAAAACAAACATCTGCCCTACGTAACACACACTCAAAATTTTCTTGATTGCTCTCAATTGAAAAATATAAAAAATAATCAATTAATTTTGTAATACATAAACTAGAAAATGAAATATGAACTACAAAGCTGTGTAGGAGTTAGGGTACTCAAAATTACCAGGTTCCCATGCATGGTGCAAAAAAATGAAGTTCCTATACAAACTTGCGATTCTTCCAGCTGCCCTCGGCAACCAATATTTTGTTCCCTTCACTACTTTGCACTTATGAGGGTAGTAGCAACACCAATCTGTGAAGGCATGACCTATATATAAAACATTTTGTCTAACTTCTTTGAATATTGCCAAATTCACATCTATTCTACTCCTTCAATTTTGCCTTCAACAACTTGAGTTTCTCTTTAATGATGAAAACTCCCCACCCTTTCACATGTTACTCCCCCAAAGATGATGTAACAAACTCCCCAAACCTTATATCATCAAACCATCAACCAAGAGTTTTGAACCACCTAGGACCCCAATCCACAAGATCACGCTTCAACAAAATCAGGCAATGGTCGAATATACTTCTATCAAGAACATGTTGTGAGCATTCCGGCCATATGATGAGGACATGACCAAGAGCAAGGGCAAGGATCCACTTGAAGGACTTGGAGGACCTATGACAAGGGCTAGAGCAAGGAAAGCCAAGGAAGCTCTTCAACAAGTGTTGTCCATACTATTTGAAT
>Ga0315911_1000078_pt1 | contig 13698 bp, 11 predicted proteins | sample Edanod1MG_FD_207737 | JGI IMG/M metagenome (GOLD analysis project Ga0315911, IMG submission 207737) | Root nodule microbial communities collected in Santa Monica, California, United States - Edamame nodules 1 | ecosystem: Host-associated > Plants > Roots > Nodule | place: USA: California... | reverse complement strand
AATTCTCATTCTCCATCTGTTCTCAGAATCTTAATACACTTCCCAAACTTCTTTTCTACTAGAGCCTTGAATCCTTTAAAGGTGTTGAACAATTCACTCTTAGTCTTAATCAAATATAGCCACAATTTTCTACTAAGATCATCCACAAATGAGACAAAATATCTATTTCCCCCTAATGATGGAACATCAAATGGCCCACAAACATCTGAGTAGACAACATGTAGAACATCACTGGCTTTGGACATAGTGTATGAACTGAAAGAGGTTCTGGGTTACTTGTTGATCAAGCAGTTGTCACAAATTTTCTTTGGAATCACAATTGAGGGAAGACCAGATACCATATCTTTTGATCTCAACAGGCTTAAATCTTTGAAATTTAAGTGGCCTAACCTTAGGTGCCATAACCATGAGTCATCTGATAGTGTAGCAGCAAAGAAGCATTGAGATTCAATGGTGTTTAGGTTTACCTTGAAGGTCTTGTTTCTGGCCAAAGGAGCTTTCAGTATCATTCTCTTTGTTGTGTCATAGATTTCCAAAAAACCACTAATCATATTCATTGAGAATCCTTTCTCTAAGAGCTGACTCGTACTGATCAAGTTATTCTTCATTCCAGGGACATAGAGCACATCTGAGATCATTGCTTGTCTTCCATCTTCCCTTGTGACTAACACATTCCCAACACCTTCAGCCTAAATGACTCTATTGTCTGCAAACCTTACTATGCTCTTCTTCCTTGCATCAAAATTAACAAGCCAATCACAATGTCCTGTCATGTGATTTGAGCACCCAGAATCTATGTACCAAATTTCATTGTTGTGGGATTCTGAATTGGTGATCATCATCAGCATCAAAGGTTGTTCTTCAGGGTTTTCTTCATTCTCTTCTTTGGCCATGTTTACCTGATGATCACTATGTGATTGACTCCCCTGATGATCTGTGTGACTTGGTGCAACTACACATTCTATGGAGAAATGTCCAATCCGATTACAATTAAAGCATTTAATTCTTTTTCTGTCAACAACCTTTTTCTTTCCTCCTTGCCAGTTACTGAAACTCCCTCTTCTATTGGAGTTTTCTTGTTGATCTTGATCAATCTTTCCTTGATCTTGGCTTTGAATGTTTCTTCCAAAGCAACCTCTGGAATTTATTCCATGACCTCGACCTCGGAAATTTCCTTGGGGGTTGTGGCCTCCTCTTCCTGATGTATGAGCCTACAGTGCTTGATTATCACCAGGCTTCTCTGAACCTCTTTCAATTAGTCTCTGCTTATGTGCCTCGAGAGAACCTTAAAGTTCTTCTACCTTTAGTTCCTCAAGCTTCTTGGATTCTTCAATGGCTACGACAATGTGGTCGAATTTGGGATTGAGTGTTCTCATAATCTTTTCTACAATTAATTGATCTGAAATGTTCTCACCGTAATTCTTCATGGCATTCGTGTGAGTGATGTTTCTGTTAAAAAGTCCAGCTATCTTTTCATTATTCTCCATTTGCATAAATTCGTATTGACGCCTCATCATCTGTAATCTCACCTTCTTCAATTGCTCTGCGCCTTTATTGCATTTCTCCAAGATCTTCCACGCTTCTCACGAAGTTGCAACGCCTGTAATCTTCTCAAAGTGCGCCTCATCAACACATTGATGAATCATGAAGGTTGCCTTGCAATCTTTCTTCTTGTTTTCTTTGTGAAGCGCCTTCTGTGCATCTGTGGAATCTTCAATAAGCATTGGATAACCTTCTTCGACAATTTCTGCGACTTCTTGATAGCTCAAAATTGCCTTCATCTGCACACGCCACCGATCCCAGTTCTTTCCATTGAGAACGGGAAGATTTGCTGAAAGATTCACGCTAATTGGTCCCATCGTGTGTGTCGCAAGGATCCCTCAATCGAAACCTTGGCTCTTGATACCAGTTTGTTAGAAAATAGCAAATTCACACAAAAATAAGAGAATTCAAATTCTGTTATTCAAATCAGCCCCTTTATAATGAAGGAGTCAAAAAGCTATTTATACAATATATCCATTAAAACTAGCTATTTTAATCACATTCTAACAGATCTCTCCTCATGATCAAACTACACTTTTTGATCAAACTAGCAGCATAACATATGAATATTTTAATTTAAAAAGGAACTATTAAAAATTGAAAATTGTTCAATGTCCTTTACAAATGTCAAAATTATTCATGAATAAATGTTGGCATTTTGAAAAAGGAATTTAAAGAGTACATGAAAGGATAAGATAAAGGCTTAATTGTAAAATTTCATCATCCTAGTTTATTTGAGCTGATCTTAATTGTTGATCGTTAAATTTTAAATGTTGACTAAATTAGAAAGTTAGATCAATATTTTCTTAAAAAACAAAAACTTAAAAAATGCTTGAGGAAGGACTAAAAACATGGTCTTTGAAGTAAGAAACACATTTTTTTTTATCACTACATTCAAGTGCTCATTTAAATATTTGGTGTAATATATAATTTTAATATAAGTTTACTTTTATGCGAAAATATTTTAAAATTCAATTTTTTAATTTATTATATTTTTATAATCTCATATATTATCTTTTAAAATATAATATATAAGATTAAATTCTATTTTCACATAAATTATAATATGTATATATTAATAAGTTTTATTTTTATTTTATGTATTATATTTATCTTTTAAAATAAAACTTGTGAGTTAGTGATAACATTTTTTTTATCTATATTAAGATATTAATGTTATTTATTGTAATATAGATAAAAAAATAATGTCAATAAATCACATACATAAATATTTTAAAAAATAAAAAATATTATCATTTTATTTAATTACGCATCTTTACTACATAATTTAATTCTTTTAAAAAATCACATACCTAACTAAATAAAGTTAAATATAAATAAAAAATATTATTATAATAAATAACAAGAATATATTAATATAAATAAAAAAATACTGTCATTAAATCACATATATACATATTTTAAAAGATAATAAAATATTGTCATTTTATGAAACTATAATTTATATAAAAAAATATGCATTAAAGATAAGATTTATATTATATTTTATTGTACAAAATTAGTTTTGAATAATGTAGTAAAAAATACATAAGATTATAAAAATATAAAAATAAAACTTATATAAGTATACATATTTTAATTTATGTGAAAATAAAATTTAATCTTATATATTATATTTTAAAAGATAATATATAAGATTATAAAAATATAATAAATTAAAAAAGAATAAAATTTGAGTTTTGAACTATTTTCGCATAAAACATATACTGTATTAATACTATATTTTGCATCAAATATTCAAGTGAATATTTGAATGTAATGGTAAAGGAGTATATTTTTTTGCTTTAATGATTATAATTTTGTCTTTTTTTAAGTTCTTGTTTTTTAAAAAAAAAATATTGGTGAATTTTCTAATTTAATCTACCTTTAAAATGAATTAAAAATAGAGAGAACCAATTTAGGCAAACATAATTTTGCATAGCCCAAAGACAAATATTCCAAGTTGACCTATTCAATTCGAAAAGTATAATTAATCTAACTACAAAATTCACACTTGCCTTCCTAGCGATTTGTGCTTCTTTTCTTGACCGTTTTCCTCATTAATTTTCAACTCCAGCAACCTTTCTCTACATTTTTCTTTGCTTTTATGGCAATCGTTATTCTGTCAAATACTTTCAGCTAGGGATGATTCGGCTTTGGAGGAAAATAAACTCCAAACCAATCAAAGTTTATTGATTTAATTTGGTTTAAGTTTACAAAATTTCATATAGTTTTTTCCTAACATATAAATTAATACATATATTTGCCATGAATTTAGTAACCTGAAAAATTGAAAATAAGGTTATTAAATTTCAGGCTATTTTATTTCAGGTTACTGAAGATATGGTAAATTTCAACCATAACATCATACAAAATAATACATATAGCAAATCAATACTCGTCCTTACTCAGATAGACTGAAATATATATAGAGTAACCTTATTTTCAATTTTTATTTTTTATTTTATATATTATAATTCGTATAAACTATATAATAATGTTTAAATAATATATTAATATTAGTTATATCAATTGTACATGGCGAATCATACAAGGGACTCTCGTTCAAATCATAACTCCATGCTCTAATAATCAAAAGTGTGGGATGCTCCCAAATCGTCGCCACCACGGTACCAAATCAAATATTTTCAACCCTTTTTGGGGGAATAATACCACCAAACCTAATGATTCATGTTCATGTATTGTGTTGACTATGCTGCTTCTATGTCGGCTAATGATTGTTCACGAAGAATTTTTTTACAGAAGATTGTTCCATTTGGTTAGTATTCTACATTTATGTGTCCACACGTAGATATATAAAAGGATTTTCGCATTTACCAATCCACTTTAGTTTCATTCTGCTCGTTCCGTAATGTGGTGTGGTTCAAAGGATTGAATCTTCACCAGGATAAGAGTCAACGTGTTTGTGTAACAACAAAAACTTTATAACGTGATCATTTGAAAGATTTCTTTTTTCTTTTCATTTTTCTAAGAACGGAATTCGTCCTTAACGACAAAACAATCCAGATTATTTAAAATAAAGTTCAAGATTTTGAAACTGAAAAATGATTCATAATTTTGTAGATTAATTTCAAGACGGTTTAGATTATTAATTTAACCACCACACATAGCTTGTAAAGAATTAATTAAATAGACCTTATATGGTCCATTTTCAAATTTGAGTGGTGGAGTTTAATGCATTTGCATCAAATCGTGAAGCTGACATGATGAGTTGGCTTCATTACCTAGTAAGGTCATGGGGTCTTGTACTGGCAGCGGCACTTGTATACTTTCAACAAGACAGAATAGAAAAGGAACAAGAAAGAGTTGAAAAAAGGCTTCTTTTTTATTGTGGCCCTTTGGGTGATAGTGATATGAATATTATCCAATGTGCAAGGTGAAGGCCAGCCAGCAGCAAAAATCTAATTGATTTTTTGCCCTCATTTCTCCCATAATATTTGCACATGCATCTCATATCGATTTATCGTCTCCATCTTTGGCTTTGGCCTTGGCCTTCCTTATTTATTTGTGTATGTGTGTGTTTTCTTTGTCTTCTATTTGTTGCCCATGCATGCATGTAATCCTCCATGCTGCATCTAGAAAAACCAAACAATGCATGCATGTCATCAACTAACTTACCTCATTTTCGGGGAGCAAATAGGGGGCTCCAAAGGCTTGATAAGATATGATGCACGCCGACAGTGAGAGAATATATATATCATACTAGAGTGTTGAGTGTTGTGATCTGTGCATTATTTTTTAAAAATATATTTTAAATATATATTTTTAAAACTTTTTTAGTAAGAAATATTTACAATTTTTAATTATTTATTCCTACCATTTAGTTATTAGTTATTGTTGTCTGTTATTAATGCTTATTATAATTAATATAGTAGACTTTAAAATAGAATGAGAGAAATAGTAACTAATTATATGTTAAGTAGGTTAGTAATTTATATAATTAATGAAAAACAATATTACAAACCATCTAAACTTAGAGTTGTGGGCTATAAAAAAATTAAAATAAAATATTTATAAAATGATATTTTTAATCATGTATTTTTAAATCAAAACTTGAATTCGTGTAACGTGTGTCGTTCATAATATATATGATTATTTTTGAAAAATAATATAAAATATTTTAAAATTTTAACATATAAGAATTTTTAAAATTTTGAATTAGGAATTATAAACTAAAATTAATATTTTTGTGCTAGATATCAATAATGTATCATAAATATGATAATTTTTAAATTATTAATTATTATTGTGTAATATAAATAGTTAGTTGAAAATCCAATTAATTATTATTATATCTTAAAAATATGGAAATAATAAAGATAAGAATTAAATTTAGGTTCACTCAATAAATTATTTATATTTTATCTTAATTTAAATACGTTGTATTCTTGAATGAAAATATATTAATGTTATTAATTAATTCGAATTAAAATATATATTATTCCTAATTATTTTAAATTAATTAAATTAGATTTAAAAAAATGTCTGACCTATTTCATGTAGAATATTTTATTTTTTTTAATCACTGAATTACAATAAGTTAAAAGATACCTATGTCATTTCTAACCCAAGAAAAAATAGATAAAATAGTATTTTATCACACTTAATAAAATTATGTATTTTTTCATAAAAAAATAAAATTATGTATTTTATCATATAAATAAATCAAATCAAAATTAATTTTTGTTGTTAATTTATTATGAAAATAAAATATATTACTATTTCTTTCTGAATTTTAAAATTTCTTCTATCAATATCAACTTTTTTCACATAAATCTAGATGTCAACTTATAATATAATTAGTTATTTGTACATAACACGGGTTACAACACTCTAGTTTAAAAATATATAAAATCTTGTTTTCTATAATATAATTATTTTTTTTTATTATATACTTGCATATTATAATAATCATTTAGTTTAATAATAATCACTATAATACGTATGAGGTAAAAATTATAATATAATATGTAAAATTATTATAAATCATTGTCAATCATTTTGATTATTATAATTATATAATTATACAAAAAATATTATTGCAATTAATTATTATAATTACATTATAATTATTATATAATTTAAAATAAATTATATTTTAAAAAATCAAATAAGTTTATTGCTTGTGTGTGTGTTAAAAGTTATAAAATAATGTAATAGTTGTCAAAAGTTACTCTAGTGTAATTTGATCCATGTTATATATTTACTACTACAAAAATGTGTTTTTACGACGTTAATTTAATGTCAATTGAGCAAAAATCGTCATAAAAAATAATATGATGATATTTTTATAAATAAATATAAAAATTTTAAGATAATTTTCTAATAATTGTCTTAGACCATTTTACGGTTTTCTAAAAACCTTGTAAAAATGATAATCATTTCACTTGATTTTAGTAAAACTGTTTTCAAATACCGTGCACATTGGTTCCTATTGTGCACAAAACACGTTAAAAATAGGAGTAAAGTATCAAATTAATCCCTCACTTTTGGAGGCACGGTTAATTTGGCTCCAGAGATTTTAAAAATGTCAAAATGATCCTCGACTTTACATTTCGTTTGCCACGTTAGTCTTTGCCGTTAATAATCTCTTAACACCGTTAGTAAATGTGTGATGTGACACGTTAAGTTCCACCTGGATGCACACGTGGAACTTCCACATCAGTTTCTTCTACTTGTCACGTAAGGAGGGACTAAATTGACATTAAAGGGACTAAAATGACATAATTTAGGTGATCATCTTTTTTTTCAAAATGTTAAAACCCTAACGGCTACTTTGACATTCACGCTTTCATTCCATTTTTCCTCCTACTCATACTCTCATCCAATTCTTATTCTTCTCCTATTCATCTTTCTCCATCTTTGTAGTTCTTCTTCTATTATTTTGTGGTCTACCATGTCTGCTAATTCAAGCACAAGGGGGAATGCCACGTCAAACCGTCTTTGCTATTGTCGTAGAAGAGCTACCATTCAAACAGCAAGGACGGCAAGAAATAAAGGGAGACTGTTTTATACTTGTCCATTACCACAAGTAAGTAATGTTAATGGTGTTTTTTGTATTCTAATTTTTGTGCAAGATTGAACATGGGTATTTTGTGTTGTTCAGCAAGATACAGATCGATGTAATTTCTTTTTGTGGGTTGATGAAGACATTGATGTTGGTGCTACTGAAATAGGTAGAATAGAATCAATACCAGACTTTGGTCTAAGGTTGAGACCGGAGACTCTGCAAAGAGAAGTTAGGTCTCCAATTGCACTATTGTCATCACCAGCCCACTCAGGTCTCCAATTGTTACTCAATTTTTTTCCCTATCTAATCTGGATTGCTGCATCGGGCACAATGGTCCACTTCTTGCAGCTAACTTCAATTTATGGTCACTCATAGATCTCATTATATAACATCGAAACTCTTCCAACATAGTCAAAATAGGCTTCGTCCTATAGGTAACAATCTTTGAGTTAAACACCTCACAAGTATTGTTGCAAATATTATCCACCTTGCACCACTCACTATAGTAAGCCTTTGTCCAAGCTTCTTTGGGCCACTTCTTTAGATACTCCCATGCCTTTATGTTTAATGCCTTTACACGAGCCAGGTTCTGATTAAATTCAGGAACTGTAGTAGATTTGGCACAATCCCAACCCCTTTTAATTCCTTACTCTTCCATTGTTTTGTGAAGTTCTTCCACAAATGCATTGCACAAAAATGATGAGGTGCATCAGGTAGGACTTCTTGTAATGCTGGAATAAGACCTTGCAACATTTATGAAATTATGTCAAAACAGTCCCTAACTTTTGTCACTTACTGTCAATTATGTCCTTTAGAATTAATAATATTGACAAATTTATCTAAGTGCTAATGCATGCATGCAACATACTAAATAATGAATTAAAAATTTACCTTTTGTATGGCAGACATAAAGTTCCACTTATGCTCCTTGTAGTCTCCAATATCTTCATGCAACAATGTTAAAAACCACTTCCAGTTATCTTTATTTTTGACATCTACCACAGCATACGCCAACACATAAATATGGTTGTTTCTGTCAAGGCCAACAGCTGACAGAAGTTGTCCACCAAAATACCCTTTCAAAAAACAGCCATCAAGTCCAATAAATGGCCTACAACCAGCAACAAAGCCTTTCTTACATGCATCAAGGCAAACATATAATCTATGAAACTGTGGTGGCTCTTATGGTATAGGAATAGTGTCTATTTTCAAAGTTGATCCGACATTGCTCCTTAAAAGCTCATGAGCATAATCCCAGACTCTGCCATATTGCTCCTTCTCACTCCCCTCACATCTAACTCCCCACCAACATACTCCAATTTTCCATCAGCTTCATTCCTGATAAAGGTACCTTCATGGTGTATTATTAAGGTTATTTCCCACATCTTGTATAACCAAGGCACAACAAACAGAGAACACAACGCAACATGCGAATAAACCAAAAATTAACTAAACAAAATGCAAACATTAATAGAGAGCAAAAACAAAACAAATTGTAAATTAAAACAAACATAGAAAAAATAAAGTTAAAAATCATGAATGCAAGTTTGTCAAGTAAGAATAGTGAAGGGCGACGAAGAATGACAACCACCACCACCACTGGAAGAGCGACGATCGACATGGACCTAGCACATGAATGCTATCCTTCAACCATAGGAGGGAGAAAATGGTGAGAGAGAATTCATCACATTTTCAATTAGACTGAAAACTATTAGGGATCAATTTGACACTATATACAAAAATTGACTCTTTATTTTCCAATATAACATTTAAAATTATGTTATATTAGTCCCTATGAAGTGACATTGCTTATTTTCCAACTACGTTTGCCACATGTGCGTCCAGGTGAAGTGTCACATGACTACTAATGACACTTATGACAGGGACTAATATGACAAACGGAGTCGATGATCATTTTGATATTTTTTAAATCTTAGAGACCAAATTGATAGCACCTCCAAAATCGTAGGAACTAATTTTATACTTTACTCATTTTCCCAATCACAAACCTCAACCCTCTCTTTCTCCATCCAACGCCGTAGATCTCAATCCCGTACCTTCCATCTCCTCACCTACCTACACCACGTTGTAGTGGAAACTCGTGGAGGTTCTATGACAAATGCAAATCACTGTTGTGCAATTCATTTTCTCTGCAGATCAAGGCACAAACACAAGTTAGATTGTTGTTTCTGGGTGTGATGACTTCATCACTTTCTCAAACCTCAATTATTTTAAAATTTTATACTATTATATTAAATTGATTATTTTAAAAGTTAAAAGAATGTTAACATTCTTAACAAAAATTACAATTACAAAATATATTAAAATGAGATAATTCAAAAACTTAAAATATATCATAAAATTTTCAAAATTTAATGTATGAAAATAAAATAACGTATAATAAAAAATGACATTAATAAAAAAATTAAATGAATTGGCCCAAGTACTTTAACGAATCTGATCTGAGCAAAGGTTGGTTGCGAGCGAAACACAGAAAATGATACCCAGATGCTCTGTTTCACCCCCTCAGATTCGCCCATTTCAGTTTCAGAACTTGAACGGTCTCCGACAACTCGCCGAAACGCGGCGTTTCAAGGTCCCTCTTTCCCTTCCACACCCCCCATAGGATTTCAACACTTCATACCCACACAACATGCTAATTTCACACACACTATGCAGGTATGGTTGCTGGACCAGTTCGGAGTCCTCCACGATGGAAAACAACCTTACCCCGGTGCCATTTCAACCTGTAAGTATTATTATTCAACACTTTCCCTTTTTTTTAATCTCTTTTTTTTGTGGTTCTCTTGTTACGGACACCATCCTATGTTATGTTATGTATTGTTTTTTCTTAGTAGAAAATATAGCTAAGACGGGTGCTAAGATGGTGATCATAAGCAACTCATCGAGACGTTCATCGGTGACTATTGAGAAAGTCAAGGGTCTTGGATTTGATGCCTCTCTTTTTCTGGGTGCCATCACTAGTGGAGAACTAACTCACCAGTACTTGCAAAGGTTCTTCTTTTGTACTAAAATATGTTTTCACTCCTGTTCTTTCTGTGAAATTTAGTTTTAGTCCCTCAATTTTAACTTTGATCGGTTTGGTAGTAGTGGTTTCCGTCTCTCCTTATGGTGAAAATCTCCTGTGATGATTGACCAAAACCATTTTTTTTTTCTAAAGTTCAGGGACCAAATTGAGCAAAGATGAAGTATTGAAACTAATACCAATTTTTACCGAAAGTACAAGGACTAAAAAGAATTTTTATCTTTATTTTTTTTATATCTCTCTTGTTTCCTTTTCATGGGGCAATAGTGACTGTTACATGACTTTGATTGAATGATCCTTCCTTTGAGTTTCTTCCAATACCCTTTTTCCTATTCGTCACCGCATAATTCATGTTTCTTTGCTACGTTTAATTGCAATCATATTATAATTTTTCTGTTGCATTTGGTGCCTTTTGCTTATGAGAAATTGTTTACTTGTGCAACATGTGAATTTGCTGTCCATGTTCAATCATCAGTGCCATCCTCATGTATAAGTTGTTGTGTTCTTAAGCAGGAGAGATGATCCTTGGTTTGCAGCTTTGGGAAGGTCTTGCATTCATTTCACCTGGAATGGCCGGGGAGCAATACCTCTCGAGGTCGGTAGAGTAGCTTGAATTCTGATATTCAGCCATATTCACTTGGGGGCTCTGTTTGGATAAACTTCTCCATTAGCATTAACATTTATAGGAGAAGAAATTAAGATAAATTGAGCTTCTCCCATAAGTTAAAACTTGAAATCTAGATAGCTTCTATAAAAGTTAAAGTGCATCAAGTTAATTTTAACTTATGGGAGAAACTGAATTCATTTTACTTTCTTATTGTCTTCTTCTATAAGTATTTATGGAGTTTATCCAAACAGAGTCTTATTTACTTACTATTTCCTAAATAATATTGCTTTATGCAATATATCATGGCATGATTCTTTGAGTAATTGCTTTCTTGGAAAATTAAGGAGTAATCTGGTTTATAGTTGTATCATTTGGTCTGCTTTTAAAGGGTTCCTTTCTTCGTAACTGATTGAAGGAATTGGAAGAATTGACTAGTTTTATTTTCCCTAAACATGAGATCAGTGAGGTCTTTTTCGTTTTTGTCCAAATCAAAGTCAAATGATTTTCAATTATCAATAATATGGCAAAGATATATGGATATAAAATATTTGAGTTAAATAATGTAAAGATGATTGCAGAGAATAATATACATCAAGGGCTTCAAAATCTTACAGCATATGAATAACTTCGTCTAGGGCTTAGACTTGCGAGTCGTTGAGAATGTTGAAGAAGCTGAATTTGTTTTGGCTCATGGTACTGAAGCCTTGGGGAATGCCGATGGCAGTTCATGTTCAATGAAACTTGAAGACATGGAGAGGATATTGGAGCTTTGTGCTGCCAAAGGAATTCCTATGGTGGTAGCCAATCCAGATTATGTAACTGTTGAAGCTAGAGACTTGCGTGTGATGCCTGGTGAATTTGCTTTATCTACTCCTTTCTCCTTTTAAGCAAATCTAATAATTTAATGCCTAAATAGTAATTATAAGTGATACTTTTTTCATCTTACAGGACAAGTTTTCTTTAGATGGCATTTCTATCAGTATCATGTCGCATGTTTGTTGATTAGGTTCCTTCTTTCCAGTTTCACCTTATACAAATATTTTGCTGTGTTTTTCAAACTTATTAGGTACACTGGCAGCTAAATATGAAAAGCTTGGGGGTGAAGTAAAATGGATGGGCAAACCTGATGAGGTGATGGAACTGCTTCTGTGTGAATTATTAATTCCCTTTTGATAGTTGTTTTCTTCTATGTGTAATCTAAGCTTTTAGTACCTAGACTGCTTATATTTCACTCACACAATGATGCATGTAAGAATACTTTTTCTGCACTTTATCATCTGATACACAATTCAAGTATAACCTAAAACTTTGTCAATTTACTAAAGTATACACAATTCAAGTATCACCTTTCAAAATTCTTGAGCAGCATCGTTAATCCCTCTAGGATTTTCTAGTTATCTGTATCTTGTTAGTCTAAGTGTGCACTTTGTCTATGGAATCTTAAGTTCTTAGCATGCAAAAGTAAATTCACAGTTTCAAACTATCAAATAAAATTATATGGATTAAATTATCTAAACTACTAATATCAAATTCAACATAATTCAAATCCACAGATTTAAATTTTTCACATTATGGTAGTATTAAAAAAATTTGTGAGCTCTGTTGCATTGGCATATCCATCCATATTCCCTGTTCTTGACAGTGTTTGTAACAATTGAGATTTGTCAGATAATCTACAAGTCAGCCATGGCCATGGCTGGCACAGATGTTTCTGACTGTATTGCTGTGGGTGATTCATTCCATCATGATATTAAAGGTGCTAATGCTGCTGGAATCGAATCTGTTTTCATCACTGGCGGGATTCATGCTACTGAACTTGGACTCCATGGTTTTGGAGAAGTTGCAGATTCATCTTCTGTGCAATCACTTGCCACCAAATATGAAGCTTATCCTTCTTATGTGTTGCGTGCATTCACATGGTAGATCTTCATCTCAAGGAATCTGAACCACTACAGTTATAATTGTAATCCTTTTGGTTTTGTATGATTTATTGGCCATTGATACAAATTACATACTATGTGTTGATAATTTGGTAACTAAAACTAGCAAGATAAAACAAAAAAAAGATGAGAGTATAGTGCATGCATAGTGAAGTTTTACTGAAAGAAATTGTTTCCTTGAATAATTCATTAAGCACCATTCGCTTATATACAAGATTACAAGCTAAAGATATGACTAAAGATAAATATAATAGAATGGCTAAAGATAAACCTAATAGATATAACAACTATAAAACTAAAGATAAACCTAATAGCTAAAGATATGATTAAAGATAAATCTAATAGATATAATAACTATATAAAACAGAATATATTATCATATATTCTAACACACCCCTGCAGTCGAAGCGGGAGGTTGACGGACACTGAGACTGTCTCGAAAATCCTCAAATAACATCAAAGGAAGTCCTTTGGTAAATATGTCTGCAATCTGATAACGAGACGGGACATGTAAAACTCGAACTTGATCACG
>Ga0315911_1000077_pt1 | contig 13891 bp, 10 predicted proteins | sample Edanod1MG_FD_207737 | JGI IMG/M metagenome (GOLD analysis project Ga0315911, IMG submission 207737) | Root nodule microbial communities collected in Santa Monica, California, United States - Edamame nodules 1 | ecosystem: Host-associated > Plants > Roots > Nodule | place: USA: California... | reverse complement strand
AGGAAATCAACAGTGTGTTGCTCTCTCATAGTACATATATGGCTATAATTATTTTAAATACATCTAATGTTCAAAGTGTTGACATGAGAGACACGTTTTCAATGTCCGACACTTCTTATTAGGCGTTTAATTATAAGAAAAATAATTATTGACTTAAATACTTAAATCGACAGTTTTGCACAATTTAAACACTTAGAAAAAATACTTCAATGCAGTTAGACACACATTGATATGATTAAAAAATTATTAATTTTTTAACTTTTGAGGCTTAAAATATAGTATAAAATATAAACAAAAATAATGTCTCTCATTTCTTCTAAAGTTTGTTATCATAAGAAAAATATAGATGATTGGTTTAAAATAAATAAATATATCATTAATTTAGATATTTTGTTATATGTTACTCATATCTCATCTCATTAGAATCTCTCTGTGTGTATGTGGTATGCACATATCTTATATTTTAGACATTATTAACCTTGTTGGAGTGTTTATGTCAAGTTAGATATCCTTATCAGAGATCATCCTTCATATATCAAAAATATGCAATTTATTATGTTCTTTATGAATAAATTTAGACACGAGATTAAGGGATTAACAATAGTTCGGTATGAAGAGAAAGAAATTAGAAAACAGAAAAAAGAAGTGTCTCACACGTTAAACAATAAGCATGTGTTTGGATCAACGTCAAACACCCATGGTCAATCATGCTTCAACGTCAATTTGCATGGACAATCTCAACTTATGTGGTAAGCAACTTAATGAAAAATTCAAGTTTGCTAAACGAAACATTCAATCATGAAGTTATAGAAGAAACAACCTATCTTTTACTAGTTTTAGTTGTAACTTATACATATTGTTAATTGATTGCATATGTTAGTTCACTTTCTGATTATCCTAGTCTCCTATCCCGGTTACATTTTTACCACCAATATTACTGTCACCATCAACGTTTAATCCACAACTACCAAAGCATGGTCTCAACACATGAGAATTCCAAATAATACAGTTAAAAAGAACAAAGTGAATATTATATGAGCAGTTTAAGTAACTGGACTGAGAAGGAAATTTGAACTATTTATCAGTACATTCTTATATAAAATTTATTTTCAATCACCAACTAAAAACATCTTTTCTTTTCTTTTCTTTTTTGAAATGAGAATTATGAATTTCATTGAAAGATCACAAGAGCATTATAAAAGGCTCCCACGTCACAACATTCTACATCAAAAGAAAGTTGGGGTGGAGCATCCTCCACCCAGACTTGATCAACCAAAACAAAGGCTAACTAAGCTAAAGAATCAGCAACAATGTTTCCTATCTTCTTTGTATGTACCAAAGCAACAGTGTCTATATGTGTTGTCATGTCTCTACAATCCTGCAAAATTGCATCTAGATATGTACAACTTTGGCTAGCATTCCTCCAAGCACTTGCAATCTCCCTGCAGTCAGTTTCAAAAAAGACATTCTGCAGCAGAAGTTGGTTCGCCATCTGGATACTCCATTTGAAAGCTAGGTACTCTGCAATCTGGGGGCTATAGCACTGATCTTCCAAGCGAGTTGCAGATGCAAGGACCTCACCCTTATGATTGCGGAACACAAGGCCGAACCCCATCCCTTTACCAATCTTTATCGAGGCATCAAAATTTGCATTGATCATTCCCTCTGGAGGTGGCTCTGATCATCTTCCAAGGTATTGGGGAGTTTGGTGTGTGACTCTGATCATCTTCCCTCCAGATGTTTTTTTCCAGACAGGCATCTTTCAATGCCTAATTCCTCCTGCTTTTTCCATAGTCCAACCATCTTTGTCACAAGTTCATGACACAGCCCATTTGCAATTGCATGCAACTACCCAGTAGAGAAATACTTCTTGGAGATGAGTCCTCAACCTAGTGGAAAAAAAATCAAGATCTACGAAAGCCAGAGAGACTAAGGTAAAAGTTTAATGCTTCAAAGTCAACCATCCTTCAGCTCAAAAGAGGGGTAGAAAGAAGGAAATGCCAGAAGGAACAAAAAATCCAACTCAATCAACTTATTTCAACATGAATAAAAAAAATAATTACATTTAATAACCATAAACAGGGGACACTTTGGTGAATTCAAGCCTAAAGCAGCAATCAGCATGCAATTCATCGCCATTCCTCTTGAAAGACAACATTATGACAGCTCTTGTATTCTGAGTATTGTGACAGCAGCCAACCTATATGTATACCAAGGGCAGTAAATTATAACAGCAGAAGAACCAATCACAGATGACATAAATGCTACAAAATATACAAAATAATGTTCAACACAATAGATGATTCACTAGCATTCTTGTAACACGCTTACTCTACTCTTGGAAGTTACAGAAAGCCATTCTATTGCAAATGTGTTTGGCCTATATAGCGTTTAGTAAAAAATACATGTTGCCACTTATTAAGTAATTTCAAGGGCAAAAAATATAAAATCGGCCAGAGTCTAAATCAATTGTCAAAAGTTTGTCATCAACACAACACAACCATTGTTCAAGTGTTGCTTTAGAAAATTATAAGTTAGTTGCTCCATGGAAGTTCACAGGTGACAGGTCTAGCTCATCAAAATGTCCATGTTTTAAAAAAACATCAAGATAAAACAGCTCTTATAATCCAATATAAGAAAGAAACCATTTTCCATTCATTTATAGCACGTTAATGTGCTAACTTGCAAACCAATTGAAAACAATCACAATGAAACCATATATAATCCAACCATCCAAGACCTACAAGTGTTCAAAATTATCAGAATTATGTTAAAACTCCCAAGCAAATCAAGTTTCTAAGGTAAACCGAGCCATGACTAATTATAATAATAATCTTGGCCAAATGTTCAGTTCCTCAAAGCCAAGAACCCTCCAGATTCAGGGTTTTTAAACCAATACATGAAAAAACTAGAAATCACCTAGTATATAGAACGTATAACTAGAAATCACTAAGTATATCAAGTATAATCAAAATCAGAATCTTCAAGTTAATGAAAGGTAGAATAAAGGCATAACATTTCAGTAGGCACTGGAAACAACATAGTCAGAGTCAATGGAGAGAAATGACTATCCACTTAGATTTCAAAAAAAAAAAATCAGGAAAAAATTACAGTTCAAAGCAGCCATTTCCCTCATCAAAATGCAGATTAAAATTTTCCCCATGAATTCACAATTTGTAAAGAAAACATAGAGATGAAAAATTTAAGTTTATGGAATGAAAAAAGAAGGCCGGATGATTTGTTCATAATGTGTCTTCTGTAATATTTCCAGGCATTCAGGTTTCTTATTCTACATTTCTTAACCAATAAAATTTTATTTCTTTTTCATGTTTAATAAAGCCTATTTTATGGGGATGTTACGATTCTTGAGTCCATATCATTTATTGTATGGAAAAAAAGGTGTCAAATAAATAACAGTTGGAAAGAAAATGCAATCATGACACTATCACAAACAGGCAGTTGTCTTTTGCTAAAAAAATTACTTTACACAATTAGCTAAAGAAAAGTATTACAGTCTTCTCATGTAGAGCCTAAGAAAAATATTCCGTTAGTTCTTTTACTTTTTGGCATAGAAGCCCTATTTTAACCACGGCACATATCACCACTAGATGAAAACCACATTTAACAGAAAACAAATAAAGTATGAAACAAATTGCATCACTTATTGTAAGTATATATAGTCTATTTTTGGTACAGTAAGTATATATAGATTAATAAACTGAAAAATATTATAAAAAAAACATTGAATGGTTTGTTGCAGGGGAAACCACACTAATGTTTGAAAAGGAATAAATACAGAAAAATAAAGGTCCGATTATATCTTCATGATGTGTTCACCAGAATTATTGCTGTAGTCTGTAACTGAAGTCCTTTCCGGGCAACAATTATAATTTAAGCAACAAACCCAAATTAAAAAAAAAGAGTAAAGTTTACGCACATTTACCATTTCTATTAGCAGACCTTATAATGGCTCAGTGTTGAGTCCAACAGGTTCCTTGATAGTTTATAGGTGAAAGTACAGACAGAAGAGTAAAGTTTAGCAATGACAGGCACTAGTTATGTATTGGAGCCAAAAGGCAAACAAGCTGCTTATGGTCCATATTATATAACTGCCCTTTATACATGATCCAGCATTTGAGATGATTCTGTTCCTACTTCTGTTGCTGTCCCTTTGACCAATAACTTGAATTCTCCACTATGGATATCATAGTTCCCAATCTCATCAGCCTTCTGATATAGCATTAACTACTGACTCAGGATTCAGTCCTGTGACTCCAAACCATGGTGCAATTATCAGAAACAAAATGGAAATGTCAAATGAAAACAATACCTTGAATGAGCTTTTGCTGTCTTGTGCTTGGAACAAAATTTTATGATAAGGTTAAAAATCACAAATTATCATTATTTATACAATATATTTTAGGCTAGTTTTTCCCCTTCATTTTAAGCATTTGTCCTTTTCAGTCGGTCAGTGAAGCAACCAGACAGAGGGTTAGGAAATCACTTTTGCAATACCATAAACTAATACCCCTATTTACAAATAAACTTAGAGCCTGTGCTAGTACTACTAATAAGCCCAAGCCATTGGACAATAAGACTAATTAACCCCAATATCTCCCAACAGTGAGGACTGGGAACAGCAGAGCACATCCAGATTAACCAAATAAAATTGAAAGGCAAAGAATAAAAGCACACAAGCCAACAATTATAGGCACTTACACAGAATAAATTTAGTGATGCAAAAGGCAATAGATTTGATAAAAAAAAAATGAAAATTCAAATGGATGCCATGCCAAAATTGTCTAACAAAAAAGTCTTAAATTTATATAATAACTAAAGAGTGACATTAATCCTTCAGGTAATATATTAAAGCTCGATTTCAATTTGACCTGTTTCATTATATCAAGTTTGAGTACCATAAGAATGGTAAACCATTATACATGTATATAAACTTTAGAAGCATAACTATATATATTGAACAATTATGTACCTGCAGGTGTCATCAGTCATCCATGTGCTCTATTTGCTGGCACTACTGGGAGAGTAGTTCCTAAAATAAAAAGAATTCTTCATTTCTATCCCACATGTTCAGTTCATAGACTCTGTCAGGTCAGAAAGAAATTCTTTTGCTGATTGATTAGCTTTCTGCAGTTCCCCTTTGGCACAAAGTGGGGCCATTCTAGAATAATAGAAGTCAAAGCCATGCAGCTGGGATCTTGTCATATAACCACCATTACTTGTTATAAGATTCCTAACATCTTTGTCATCGCAAGATCCAAGATTCAAACTACTTTGGCAAGAGGAAGGTAGAATGCTTGAAGATATTGAACCAAAATCCTTCCATTCATAAATCTTCTGTTGTTTATGGAATCCTTGATAATAAGTGGACAACCTTTGAACAGGAAAAAGTAGGCATGCAATTTGATTGAGAACTGTAACAGCCTCTTGAACCCTTCCTTGCTCACACAAAGTGGCAAGGAAATCACTTATTGATTCAGTATCAACCTCCTTGTTGACTGTGTTAATTAACTCTACCACATTCTTGGACTGGAGCATTTCTCTCAAGACACTCCTGGCTTCTTCCATCCTTCCCTTGGTACATAGACCTCTTATCAAATACAAGAACCCAAAAAAATCAGGTGACATATCCTTCCTCTTGAACTTATAATAAAATTCAAGAGCTCCATGCATGTCACCCTTTTGGCAATAACAATTAATTACAGCACTAATAGTCAGACTGTCAGGCTCGATATATTTTGTCTCCATATCATTTAGAAGCTCAAATGCCTTTTCTAGTTGACCAAACTTAGAAATTCCATCAAGTAATGAATTGTAAACTTGTACTTTTGGCTGAAAGCCCTTGAGGACCATTTTACTAAAAACATGCTCTGCATCTAGCAAAAATCCCTCCCTACATAGAGCATAAATAACTGTAGCATAAGTTATTTCAGAGGGTACCAAATTAAGTTTCTCTATTGAATCCAATAGCCGAAATGCTTCAATAAGACGTCCTTCATGGCACAATCCATTTATTATTGAATTATATATGACTATGTTCAAATTCATCCCCTTCTTTTCAACAAAGGCACAAAGATCCAATGCTTTATTGAGATATCCTCCCTTGCACAAGCCATCAATCACAATGGCATAATCAGCATACATGACTGGTAAATTATCTTGAGTCTCCGTGACAAGCCTATACGCATCTAAAGCTCTACCCTCCTTTATGAGAATCTTGAGAATAGAGGTAAGAAAAGTGACTGTTGAAGAATTATCCATTGTTTTTCCAAGAAATCGAATGGCACCATTGACATCTTTCAGACAGAGGTAGCATGCAAGTATCTTTTGTACCATTGGTTCAACTAGACCATAATCTTTCAGGAAGCTATTCAAAAGGGGATAAATTTGCTCCCTATTCCCATTATTAAGATACCCTCTCAAAATAGAATAATAAGAATTGCATGTGACAGATAGGCCTTTCTTTTTCATCATCATCCACATATGATTTGCATCATCAAGTAATCCTCTTTGACATAATAAAAAGATGGAATCATTACATACTGAGCTATATATGTCTGGTCCCAAACCCTCCATTCTGTAAACTAAATCTAAAGCCTTTTTTGTATTGTTTTCTTCAAAAATTGTCTTCGTTAACATCCTAAATGTACCTATATCCAACTCAAGACCTTCATGATTGAGTTCAAGCAAAGCCTCAATGGCCATTTCTGTCATACCATTCTTGCAAAGGCCATTAATAATACTATTGTAGCAGGCAAGTGACGAGATCAAAGTCTTTCTAAATTCATCAAATACCTCAAGTGCCTCTTCAATTCTACCTACCTTGCAATACCCATCAATCATTGTGCAGTAAGTCACCGAATTCGGAATCAGATCCATTTCAGGCATTCCTTTGTAAAGTGCATAAACATCTTCAAAAGCCCCCATCATAAACAGGGCTCTGATCAGCACATTACACATCACAACATCCATAGAAATGCCAGATTCTTCCAGTCGCCTCTTCGTTTGCAAAATCCCCGGAATGTTCTCCTCTTCCATGTATCCATGTAGCAACGTGCTATACGTAATCACATCTGCAGCAACATTTTTCAATAACTCATCCGCCTCAGACGTCCGCCCATGCTTGGACAAACCATTCATAACAGCATTGTATGCAACAACACTAGGACTAATCCCACTCCTCTCCATTTCATCAAACAGACAAAACACTTTATCGAAATCCCCTATCCTCCCAAACCCGTCAATCAAAATCACAAACACATATTCATCCAGATCAATTCCCAAATCTTTCATGCTCTCAAAAACACCAAATGCCTCCTCCACCTTGCCCTTCTTACAATAAGCAGACATGATTGCACTATATGTAACCTTATTAGGTCTATGTCCTTCTTTTATCATCTTCGCCAAGAAAGTAAACGACTTCTCCACATCACCAAGCTTGGAAAACCCATCCACAAGCACAGTATAGCTCACAAAATCATGGCCTATACCCTTCTCCACCATTTCCCTCATCCTCCCAAAAACCTCCCCCAAAACCCTCTCCTCAACATACCCACAAGCCCAAGCACTATACAAAATAACATCCAATCCCAACCCTTCCTTCTCCATCCACTGCACCAAACCACAAACCTCACCAACCCTCCCCATCTTACAAAGAGCCGCCACAAGAGCAGTGCAAGTCACCACATTTGGCCTCAACCTACCACACTCCGTAACATTCTTGAAAAACCCCAACGCAAGTTCCGGTTTTCCAATCCTACAAAACCCCGAAATCACAGAACTACAGTCAAAATCATCAAAAGAGTACCTAACTCCATCACCAGCCATCAACTCCAGCGCCTCAATGGCCCTACCCATCAAGCCCTTCGAGCTCAATTTGTGAACCACTAAAGAAAAAGTGGAAGAAGAAGGAACCACACCACGGTCTTTTACGCAGCGTTGCAGAACAGAGAGTGCTTTCTCGGGGTCGTGGAGGCCTTGGATGAGGGAGTCCCACATCGAGGAGTGGGTGTGCATGAGTTGCTCTGCTTCTTCGAAATTTCGGGATTTGAGGAGTGGCCATGTAAGGAGGGAGAGGGTTGTGCCGTGGAGACACAGGTAGGGGTGTATTAAAAGTCCCATCCAATTCAGATAAATTATATATAAGTGGGAAAGAATTTGGATTTTGTAGGATTGAATTAAGTTGAAGTTTTGCATTCTTTTTTTGTTTCCTGCACCCCCAAAAGGACTACAAAGACAAAATATCTCTTTACTCAAGCACCTCTATTCTAAAATGATCATTCTCCAAGATGACTTTATTCCATAAAAGTCATTTTGAATTAGATATTCTATAATAGTATTTTTATTTTTAGAATAGTTACTTTGGAATAAAATAAATAAAGTCAAAACTTATTTTGAAATAGGTATTTCTAAATATGAAAAATTATATACTAGAATAGGGTACTCTTCCAAAATAAAAATTCTAGAATAAGGCGGAAAAATGTTGGACGCCCAACCTCGACATAACTAGAGTAGGTAAAAATACAATGCACATTTAGGTTATGCATTTCATTCATTCACTCACTCCTAACAATCATTTTCTCTATGTTATAATATTTCTTGCCCAGTCGCCCCTCCAACTCCATCATTGTCACCCTCTCCAACTCCATCATTGTCGCCTTCCTTGCCCAGCCTCACTGCAATCCTATTGTTGATGGTGGTAGAAGAGGTGGTGCACTTGGCATGGTGGTGGAGAGGTGGAGCATGCACACAATGCAAAGGTGGGATAAAGGCGTGCGACACAATGTGATGGTGGGTGGTTGTAGAGTGTGCAAGGGGGTCTAGGCGACACGTGTGTGCGGATTAGGGAGTGTTTAGAGGGGATGTGTTGGTGAGGGTTTCTATGGGGACATTGAAGATGCTGAAGCATATGAGTGAGAGAGGGAAGTAAAGGTAACAAAAGGTTATTTTTGTCTTTTTTGGTACAGGAAGCAAAAAAGGAGGTGCATGAAGAAATTCCTCATGATGCTTCCACCACACACTTCCATTGGGCCTAGCCTAATATTGTCCAATCCTCTACATCCACGGTCCATTCCAACACCTAGGCTAACAACATATTCTTTTATACAATTGTTATATGGACTCTCCCTTCCTACTAATACCCTCCTCTTTTAATTTTTCATTCCAATTATACCTAAGCACATATACTCCCTTGATCATCGGAAAAGCTTCTCTAGCCCAATCTTACCCGTATTCTATATAGGTTGTACTTTTTTGGCTCAATCTAGCTTGTTGGTGAGTTAAGTCGACATGAATCGTGTTATTTTGCTTTTTTTTTAAAAAAAATTATATAAATTAAATTAATGTCAGATTAAAATATGTCTGATTCATTCTGGGCTTATAATTTTTTAGCTATGCTAAAGTGGATCAATCGAGATTGATTTGTTTCTCTTTAGGTCATCTTTTCTTTGACTCATCCAAACAAGCATATTCATCGTGTTGGACCATTTTGAAAACTCTAATTTTTATTATTAACTTGAATTTATTGAGATCATAAATTTACATTAGTGTTAATCTTTATTTTATATGTTTCTACTTATGATTTTATAGTTTTCAATAATATTATAGTATAAAAAATGTGATACAAGAGATGTTAGTAATGAACTAATAATTTGTATTTTTGATTATTTTAGAGTAAAAAAAATACTCAATTACCCTAAATTTTATTGCTTATATAAATTAACTTGGAAGTTGGAACTTTTTCTTCATTAGTTTGATTATTTCTTTGCTAATAACATTTGATTTGTTAAATTCAATATGACTATGAGAAAATAGAGAGAAAGTAGAGAATGTGGGTTTAAAGAGAATGATTATTGTATGTATTCATTCCAAGAGCAATAGCCTATTTATAGATGCAAGAGGTAATTGAAGAGTTACAATAGATAAATACAAATAAAGATAAAGGAAGATAATGACATCCATAAGAGATTATTCATAACACTCCCCTTTGGATGTCCATTATCTCAGAATGTGTCTCATTAAAATCTTATTAGGAAAAATCCTATGGGATAAAAAGCTAGTGAAGAAAAAAGAGTACATCATTTTTCAATACGTAATCATTTGTCTCATTAAAAACTTTGTCAGCAAAACCCAATTGGATAAAACTGTGGCTAAGGAAAAAAGAGTACATAACATATTATTTCTCCTCTCATGTGGACAATTATCTTTAAGACGATGAAGTTCAATCTTGTTAACCAATTGCTCAAAAGTCTTCTGAACATTTATATCATCATTCTTTTAGAGATCATGGGTGAAAAAGAACTTTGGTAAAACATGCTTTATTTGATCTCCTTTGATGTATCATTCTTTCAACTGAGTAATACATGTAACATTGTCTTCACATGTGATTGTCGGTATCATTTTTCCTCATGTTGAGCTAAAATTTCTACAAGGTTAGCTAATGCGCCTATTTTGGCTTGTTTCACATATTTTCATGGAATTATTGTAACACTTCATGTACACTTATGATATATCATTATGGGGATCTAACAAATAACCTCTAAAGTAACAAAGTACATGCCTAAATGTCTTCATATTGGTGACTAATTATATTATGCTATTAAATTATGGTGGAGTACAAGTGTGAGGTGAAGTTCCACATCGAGTAGAAGTGGAAAATTCATAATCCATTCTCCATACATACTAGGGCTTATTTGGTGTCATATGGAACGAACACCTAGAATCCATAATCCATTCTCCATTAGATTTCCCAGGGCCTACCATTAAAGCTTCTACAAATTCATAACCATCTTGGACTATCACTGCATTTCCTCCTTCCTTTGATCTATGAGAATTGTAACCATTCGCCTTTTTGGACAAAATCTTCAAGTGTGACCTTCCTTTTTGCAGTGGTAACATCTTATATTAGGCACATTTCAACTATTTCCAGATTGCGGCTTTGATTTCTTCTTCTCAAGATGGTTGTCTTTCTTGGTTCATTTTCCTTGGACTATTAAACCTTCACCACTCACAGAAGCCTTTTGCTCATTTCTTTCATTCAATTCCTTTGAGTTCAGGGCTAATTGAACCTCTACCAGGGACAAAGATTCTCTCCCATATAAGAGAGTTTCTTTAAAATGAGAGAAAGACTTTGGTAAAGCACATAATAGTAAGAGGGCTTGATCTTCGTCATCAATAGTCACATCTATATTTTCTAGATCAAGAATCAGTTTATTGAAGACATCCAATTGAGATTTCACGGTTCTATCTTCTTGCACCTTGAATGAGTATAAGGCTTGTTTAAGATAAAGATGATTTATTAAAAATTTGGTCATGTACAAACCTTCTAGTTTTGATCAAATTCAAGCTGCTATCTTCTCTTTCGAGACTTGTCTTAGTACTTTGTCTCCAAGACTCAAGATGATTACAATGTGAGCCTTATCCATCAAGATCTTCTTATCCCTTTCCTCCAGCTTTGCATCAAGAGAGGTTTCACCTTGCAAAGCTTTTTCAAGACCCTGATGAACAAGCAATGCTCTCATTTCAATTGCCATAAGCCAAAATCATTTTGGCCTATGAATTTTTCAACCTCATACTTGCAGACGCCATGACTGATCGTTCCATGCTCACCACACCAATTTATTGTGCAAAGTATCATAGAAAAGATACACAGAAAAAATCAGAATTTCTTTTCTCAGGATGAATTTCAGATTACAAAGAATTTTCTAGAGAGAATTGAAAAGAATCACTCTCAATCTAAAGAGTAGTTGACCTAATTATACTAATTTTTACAAATGAACAACTCACTAACTTTAGTAGTTTGTTACAATTGTTTTAACTACCAACTTAAATTTGTTAGTTATGTAGATCAACTTATCAACATGTTCAAATTTGGAGGGAACACAATGAGCTCCAAATGTAATATGCAACATGTGGTATCATTGTCCATTATAGTGGCTGAATTTATTGTTGTGATAAAGGCAATAAAAGATGAAAGATGGATGAAAGAATGGTCACAAAGCTACGAGTAAAAGAAGCAAATGTAAGGACTTATAGAGACCATGAGAGTGGTATTCATTTGGTAAAAAATCAAGTATATCATGAACGAACTAAACACACAGATGTGTGGCTTTATTTTGTTTGGGAGGTAATTTCCAAGAAAAAAGTGACCTTGGAAAAGGTGTGCACAAGTGATAATCCAATTTCACAAAGGTTTTGCCCAGTGAGAAATTCAAGCGAAGGTTTTGCCCAGCGAGAAATTCAAGCATTGTCTTAGAATTCTTCAAGTGATGAAAAGTAAATTCAAGCTAAGGTGGAGAATTGTTAGATAAGTGACTTTTGACTTTAGCCACAATTATTGTTACACGTGACTAATAGCTTGTACACGTGTCTTACTAGTCTAAGTCATTGTTTGAGTTATAACCAAACTGTGATTAATGTATATAAAAGGATACAGTGAGTTACAAGTTAATGGGTTGTTGTACATTTCTAATTCAATCAATAGAGAGTGTTTTCTACACAATCTTCTCTGATTTTAGTTCTTTTAGTTTTGAGTTACTTTCAGATCTGTTCATAACATAATATCAATATATAATTAGTATCTTTTGAGCGAGAAACTATTAAACGTTTTATAAAACTATGATTTGACCAATCTATATGTTTTACGTAACACATAATTGAATCTTTTTAACTTTTTTCATTAAACTGAAAAACCCAATTATGTGCATGTAAGGGTTGTTTGGGATCATGATCATTTACGGTCCGTTTGATTTGCAAAACAAGTGTAGTACCATGGACAACACAACTTAGATGATGATAGACAAGTCAAAACCTTTATTTATTGTTACTCAATAAATTATGGGAAAACTTTTATTTCAAGTATAAGTTATTTAAAAGTACAAAACTCAATAATTCAATAAACAAGTTATAAGGAAAAAAAAAATACTGCAATTAAGGAGAGGGTGGGAAAGCCCCAATAAAGGTCATTCTATGGTAATAACATACCACATTCAATTCAACGTTTTCCCACTGGGAACAGGCACAACATCGCCACTCTTCTCACCTCACGTCAAATTCCTAGATCAAAGATTTTCAAATCCATCATATTTTCAACAATGTTTTCTTTTTGGTCTCAGGTGCTGGAACGACAAAACAAATATAATAAAAAAAGAAAATGAGTAATCAATAAACACGAATCCTTACCTGATGAAGAAATGTATTGTGTGCCACGAGTGTACGTTATGAAGGAATTAACCTCCGTTTGACTTACGATTGGCATTGGAAAATAATTTGGATGTTGAAAATTGATTTTGTTTACATCAAATAATGTTTGGAGTATTTTTCTTTTCCATTTTCAAAGTTCATTTTGCGTTGAATGGAATTAAAATTAATTTTGAAAAAATAATAAAAAAATATTAATTGTTTTATTTATCGTGAAGAATTAAACCATTTTTTTGCGTAGGGGAAAATTTTACATAAAAAGCGTCACAAAATAGCTTAATTTTGAGAAAAATCACTTGTTCGTGCTTTGGTACGAAAATCATTTCCGTACTAAATAGTATTTTCCTTTTGTAAATTGGGAGGTAAATTTCACCGGGACAAAATTTGGGACATTGTAAAACTTTAGAGGCAAGAAATATAATTAAGCCTAGATATAAAACAAATCAAAAGATATGTTTATATATTTATCTCTTTTGTAGACATAAATATGTTTTTAGGTTTTCAATTAATTTTAAAATTTTATCATTTTTTAACAAAAATCAATGTATCATTAAAATTAAAAATATGTAGTGTAAATGTTAAAGGAGTATTTTTATGAAAATAAATAATAATATTAAATAAATGGTAAATGATAAATTTATTAAAAAAATAATAATAAATTATAAGTTCAAAAGTT
>Ga0315911_1000076_pt1 | contig 14517 bp, 15 predicted proteins | sample Edanod1MG_FD_207737 | JGI IMG/M metagenome (GOLD analysis project Ga0315911, IMG submission 207737) | Root nodule microbial communities collected in Santa Monica, California, United States - Edamame nodules 1 | ecosystem: Host-associated > Plants > Roots > Nodule | place: USA: California... | reverse complement strand
CACGCCGGCCGAGCACCGGGCCTGGCGTGACGGGGTCTACGCGGTCATCCAGGCGATGACGATGCCCCCGCGGCAAGGCGAGCTGACGATCGAGCGGATGTGCGTGCTGGCTGGCGTCAGTCGGGCCGGCTATTACCGGCACTGGGCGGCTTCCGCCCCACGTGCCGAAGAAACCGGCGTGCGGGACGCGATCCAGCGGCTGGCGCTTGCCTATCGGCATTACGGCTATCGCCGGATCGCCGCCCAGTTGCGCCGTGAGGGCTTGGCGGTGAACGGCAAACGCGTGCTGCGCCTGATGCGAGAGGACAATCTGTTGTGCTTGCGGCAGCGGCCGTTCGTGCCTGTGACGACAGACTCGCGCCACCCCTGGCGCGTGGTACCGAACCTCGCCCGCGGCATGGTGCCTGATGGCCTCGACCAGCTCTGGGTGGCGGACATCACCTACATCCGTCTGCAGGAGGAGTTCGCCTATCTCGCCATCATGCTCGATGCCTTCAGCCGGCGCGTGATCGGCTAGGCTCTGGAAACGCACCTGGAGGCGCGTCTGGCGGTTACAGCGCTCTCCATGGCGTTGGCGGCGCGCCAGCCGACGCCCGGCAGCCTGATCCACCACTCCGATCGCGGCATCCAGTACGCCTGCGGCGACTACACCGACCTACTTCAGCGGCACGACATTGCCCCGAGCATGAGCCGGGTCGGCAATCCCTACGACAATGCCAAGGCGGAGAGCTTCATGAAGACCCTCAAACAGGAGGAGGTCAACGGCCAGACTTACCGCGATGCGCAGCATGCCAGAAATGCAATCGGCGCCTTCATCGAGGACGTGTACAATCGCCAACGGCTACACTCGGCCCTGGCTTATCGGCCGCCAGCCGAGTTCGAAGCAAGTTTACCGCGATGCGGGGCTGCTGCGCAGCAGCCCCGCATCGCGCCCGTAACCCATCAACCGGCCCAGCCGCCTCAGGCGCTCGGCACCTGTCCCTGATTATCGTGTCTCACATCAGGGGTGCAGTTCACTATCCGCGGATGCGACTGTCCCGGATTACGCTTCGCTGCATCCGGGCTACGGAAGGGGAATCACGCCGCGTCGATGCGGCGAAAGCCGTTCCACACCGCGGTGGCGGCACCGGATGTCAGCACCGGCAGCAGGCGCGCGTCCTGGTAATTGCCGTTCAGCGAGACCCGCTGCAGGGCGGTCAGATGGTCGGCGCTTTCGGCAAACAGCATGCCCGGCCGCGTCGTCACCGCGGTCCGAAAGCCGATCGACCGGGCGAGGGCGAATTCACGCCGCCCGGCGGCGATCCGGTCGCCATAGGGATAGGCCAGATGCAATGCCGGCCGCTGCAGCGCATCCTCGATCCGCGCCCGGCTGGTCGCGAGCTCGAACGATGCGATGGTCTCGCTCTGCCTGGCGAGATTGCAATGGGTGATGGTGTGCGCGCCGATCGTCACCAGCGGATCGTCGGCAAAGCCGCGCAACTCGTCCCAGGACATGCAGAGCTCGCGCGCGATGCCGGTCTCGTCGACGCCGTGACGGGCGCACAGCGCTGATATCTCGGCCTGCATCTCCTGCTCGCCGGGCAGTGAACGCAGCCAGTCGTGCATGCGGCCGAAAGCAGTGCGCTTGGCCGGTGCCGTCGCGGTGTCGATCCGTGTCATGGTGCCGTCGATCGGCAGCTCGATCGCGGACGCCGCCGCGATCACCCGCTCCAGCGCGATCCACCACAATCTGCCGCAGCCCTCGGCGAAATCGCTCGCGATATAGACCGTGAACGGGGCGCCGAACTCGCGCATCACCGGCAGCGCGAAATCGCGGTTGTCGCGATAGCCGTCGTCGAAGGTAAAGCAGGCGAAGCGCCGTGCGAAATTCCGTTCGCTGAGACGGCGATGCGCCTCGTCGATGCTGATCACGTCGACGTCGAGCGCGCGCAGATGCGTCAGCATCGCGCGCAGGAAGTCCGGCGTGACCTCGAGATGATGGTTCGGCTGGAACGCATCGCCGCGCCGCGGGCGGACGTGATGCAGCATGAAGATGGCGCCGACGCCGGCGAAGATCGGCCGCAGCAGGATATGCGCACCCGAGAAATACAACGCCTCCATGCCGGCACGGATCACGGTGTTGCGGAGTTGTTTCATGAGGGCGCGGGCCGGCCGATTTGCATTCCGCGGCAAACTTAGCGAAAGACCACTGAAGAAACTGTTATCCCGGTCCGACATGGCGCCCCCGCCATGGGCGTCATTTGGGGTTTGACAGTCAGCCAAGGGTTTGTTTTCTCTCTGGTTCCCGACCCCGCAGGACGCTGAATGCACGGACTTTTCAAGTGGAGTAGCAAGTGGTGGCCGGGGGTGATTCCACTGGTCGTGCTTTGGGGTATTGCGGCCTGGACCAGCACCACAACGGTCGAAGCGGACCTTGCCGCGCGCTCTAATACCGCACTGAAGGACACCGTTCTCGACAAGCGCCGCATCAGCGTCGACGGGCGCGACGTGACGTTCGCGGCCAACGCCTTCTCCGAAGACGGCCGCCTCAGCGCGGTGGCGTCGGTCGAAGCTGTGCCCGGCGTGCGGCTGGTGAACGACGAGACCCGCCTTGTTCCCGAAGCCAAGCCCTTTGTCTGGTCCGCCGAACGCGACGTGGTGCGGGTCACGCTCGGCGGCAATGCGCCGCTGCCGTCGAGCAAGGGCAAGTTGACCGAGGCCGCGAAGGCCAGTCTCGGCGGTGTCGAGGTGGTGGATCAGATGGTGCTCGCCCGCGGCGCGCCGTTGCGGTTCGACGCGGCGGCGCTGCTGTTGCTCGACCAGATCGGCAAGCTGAAGGAAGGCAAGATCACGCTGACCGACAACAAGGTTGCCCTCGCCGGCATGGCGCGCGAGCTCGGCGGACGCGAAGCGGTCGCCGCGGCGCTGAAGAACCTGCCGGAAGGCTATTCGATCGCCGCCAACGACATCAAGGCGCCGCCTTACGTGTTCCAGGCCTACAAGGACCCGGTCGCGGTGACGCTGACGCTGACCGGCTACGTGCCCGACAACAACGTGCATGCCGCGCTGGTCGCCGCCGCCGGCCGCAAGTTCTTCAGCGAGAAGGTGGTCGATAATCTCAAGGCCAGCATCGGCGCGCCGTCGGGTTTCGCGGCCGCGGTGGTGCCCGCGCTCGGCGCGCTGTCGCGGCTGTCGACCGGAACGCTGGTGGTATCGGATCGCGAGGTGAAGCTGTCGGGCGATGCGCTCTACGATGCCGCCGCCGGCCAGATCCGCGACGGGCTCGGCAAGGATTTTCCGCAGGGCTGGCAGTACAAGGCCGAGGTCACGGTCAAGCCGGCGGCGGCCCCGGTCGATCCCACGGTGTGCCAGCAGCTGTTTTCCGAAATCCTCTCGAAGGGCAAGATTCGCTTCGAGTCGGGGAAGGCCGACATCGTGCCGGATTCCGCCGGCCTGCTCGACCGCCTGATCGAGACCGCGTTGCGCTGCCCCAATGCGACGATCGAGATCGCCGGCCATACCGACAGCGACGGCGAGGAGGCCGCCAACCAGGCGCTGTCGGAGCGGCGCGCGCAGGCCGTGGTGGATTACCTCGTGCGCGCCGGTCTGCCCGCCAGCCGCTTCACGCCGATCGGCTACGGCAGCACGCAGCCGCTGGCCGGCAACGAGAGTGAAGACGGCAAGGCGCAGAACCGCCGCATCGAATTCGTGGTGAAGTAGCGATGACCGTGCTCGCGACATTCTTCTGGGGTTGGCTGCTCGGCGCGGCGCTGCTCGGCTTCTGCATGGGCTGGATCGCGGTGGTGCATCGGGCGCAGGGCGTCTCGAAGGTCTGGATGCGCTGGCTGGCACTGCTCGCCGCCGCGCTGGTGGCGGCGTCGTTCGCGCGGATCGTGCCCGGCCGGTTCGGCTACTGGCTCGATCTCTTCCTGGTCATGTTCGCGCTCTATCTCGTCGGCTGCGCGATCGGCTCCTGGCTGCGCGACTGGGTGGTTTCGCGCAGCAAGCCCGCGAGCTGACCTCAACCTCTTGATCCGACAGGCCTGAGCGGCGTCGCCTAAGCGCAGGGCGAGCCGCATTCATTTTAGCGCTTGACATCAATACGTACGTACGTATTAAATCTTGCCCATGCCAAAACCCTCTCTCCGCGATGCCATCCTCGACGCCGGCCTGAAGGAAATGTTCCGGACCGGCTATCACGGCACCAGCGTGCGCGACGTCACCGCCGCCGCCGGCGCGCCGCAGGGCTCCTTCACCAACCATTTCCGCTCGAAGGAGCTGTTCGCGTCCGAGGTGCTGGACCGCTACTTCCTCTACGTGCGCGGCCTCGTCGCCGAGGCGCTGGGCGACATGACGCTGACGCCGCGCGAAAGGCTGAGAAGCTATCTCGATCTGATCACCGGCAAGCTTGCGCATGACGGCTTCACCCGCGGCTGCCTGATCGGCGATTTCAGCCTCGAGGCGTCGGGCTCGAGCGAGATGCTGCGCGAGCAGCTCGACGACATCTTCCGGGAATGGCGCGCGCCGTTTGCCGCCTGCATCGCCGAGGCTCAGGCCACGGGCGAGATCGCCTCCGATTTCGATCCCGATCAGCTGGCCGATTTCCTGCTCGCATCCTGGCAGGGCGCGATGCTGCGCATGAAGGTCGAACGCAGCGAAGCGGCGCTGACGCGTTTCAAGACGATCGCATTCCAAACCGTGTTCAAGGAGTTGCCATGACCATATCCGCCGATATCAGCCTGCATCATCGCGCCGTGCTTGGGTCTACGATGGCCTATCGCGAGACCGGCCGCAGCGACGCGCCGCACGTGCTGTTCCTGCACGGCAATCCGACGTCGTCTTACATCTGGCGCAACATCATGCCGCTGGTCGCCCCCGTCGGGCACTGCATCGCGCCCGACCTGATCGGCTACGGCCAGTCCGGCAAGCCCGACATCGGCTATCGCTTCTTCGACCAGGCGGACTACCTCGACGCGCTGATCGACGAGCTCGGCATCGCCTCGGCCTATCTCGTCGCCCAGGACTGGGGCACGGCGCTTGCCTTCCACCTCGCGGCACGCCGTCCGCAACTGGTGCGCGGGCTCGCCTTCATGGAATTCATCCGCCCGATGCGCGATTGGTCGGACTTCCACCAGTACGACGCCGCGCGGGAGACGTTCCGGAAATTCCGTACCCCGGGCGAGGGCGAAGCGATGATCCTCGACAACAATGCGTTCGTCGAACGCGTGCTGCCCGGCTCGATCCTGCGCACGCTCAGCGAGGAGGAGATGGCCGCCTACCGCGCGCCGTTTGCGACGCGCGAGAGCCGCAAGCCGACCTTGATGCTGCCGCGCGAGCTGCCGATCGCGGGCGAGCCGGCCGATGTCGCCGAGGCGCTCACGGCGGCGCATGCCGCGCTCGCGGCATCGACCTATCCGAAGCTGCTGTTTGTTGGGTCGCCCGGGGCACTGGTGTCACCGGCCTTTGCCGCCGAATTCGCCACGACGCTCAAGCATTGCGCGGTCATGCAACTCGGCGCGGGCGCGCACTATCTGCAGGAGGATCATCCGGAGGCGATCGGCCGCTCTGTGGCCGGCTGGATTGCCGGCGTCGAGGCCGCCTCCGCGCAGCGCCATGCCGCATGAGAGCAAGGACGGCGCGACATGAGGAATATCTCGATCACCTATTGCCGGCCGTGCGGCTATGAGAGGCGTGGGAAAGAGGCCGCGGCGCTGTTGCGCGAGCGCCTTGGCGTCGACGCGACGCTGATCCCCGGCAAGGGTGGCATCTTCGAGGTCAAGCTTGGCGATGAGGTTGTCGCCAGGCGCGCCAAGGGACATTTTCCCGATGCCGCCGAGATCGTCGCCGCGGTCACGGCCGCGCGGGATTGACGATCAGCCGAGCGCCTGTCGGCCGGGTAGCGGAAGATCATTCTCTATTCGGCCGTGCCGATGCTTCACCGTAGTTTCCCGGATGGCCTTGCGGACCGTTCGGCGGGCTAACTGCCGCACGCGCATGTCAAGTCTTGTCGAAGGCGGCGGGAAACGCGCATATTTGTGCACCCGCTGTCATGAATCATCCGTAATATCTTGAAGATGCGCGTTTTATTGTCTTTTGACGAATTCCACTCCGGTTTAAAACGCGCTACACGGGCCAGGGCACAGCGAAGCGCCGGCGGAGTTCGCCCGGGAGCCGTCGTCGCGGGATCGCAATTCGAGGTCTAGATGCTGGAAGCAATAGGCAGGGCGATGGCGTTTCTGCGCCAGAAGCAAATCCTGCATCGGCTGGGTGTTGTCATCAGCATCGCCGTCATCGGCATCGCCTGCTACGTCCTGTATCACATGCTGCGCGGCATCGACACCAACGAGGTGCTCGAGGCCATCAAGAGCACCGAGCCGCGGCAGATTGCCCTGGCGGGACTGTTCGTCGCGGCGGGCTACTTCACGTTGACCTTCTACGATCTGTTCGCGGTGCGCGCGATCGGTCACGCCCATGTGCCCTACCGCATCAACGCGCTCGCGGCCTTCACCTCCTACTCGATCGGCCACAATGTCGGCGCCAGCGTCTTCACCGGCGGCGCGGTGCGCTACCGGATCTATTCGGCGTGGGGGTTGAACGCGATCGACGTCGCCAAGATCTGCTTTCTCGCCGGCCTCACCTTCTGGCTCGGCAACGCCGCGGTGCTCGGGCTCGGCATTGCCTACCACCCGGAGGCGGCCGCCAACATCGACCAGCTGCCGCCCTGGCTCAACCGGGCGCTGGCATTCGCGATCATCACTGCGCTGGTCGCCTATGTGGTCTGGGTCTGGACCCAGCCGCGGGTGGTCGGCCGCGGCCCCTGGACGGTGACCCTGCCGGGCGGTCCGCTGACACTGCTGCAGATCGCGATCGGTATCCTCGACCTCGGCTTCTGCGCGCTGGCGATGTACGTGCTGGTGCCCGACGAGCCAAATCTCGGTTTCGTCGTGGTCGCGGTCATCTTCGTGTCGGCGACCCTGCTCGGCTTCGCCAGCCACTCCCCCGGCGGCCTCGGGGTGTTCGACGCCGCCATGCTGGTCGGCCTCTGGCAGATGGACCGCGAGGACCTACTCGGCGGTATGCTGCTGTTCCGGCTGCTCTACTATATTGCGCCGTTCGTCATATCTGTAATCTTGCTGACGTTTCGGGAGGTTATCGTCGGCGCCCGACTCAAACGGCTGCCGCAGGCTGATTCGGGTCCCCGCGCCGAGCCGCACCATGAGGCGGTTCTGGTTCGCAAGCGCGGTGACTCCGGGGTCTGATGAAGCGGCCCGATGCCTCCCGAGGGAAGGTCGATAGGACCGCGCCTGGGCGAGACATGAACCGACGGGATGAAAGCCGCCGCGATGGCAGTTGACGATTCGCATTCCTCCATCTTCTCGCCCTGGCCTGACCGGTTGCGCCACTCCGCGCTGATCCTGCTTGCCGCAGCGTTGGCCTTGAGCGTGGTGGTCGCGCTCGGCGAATTGTCGCTGGTGCGCGCCTGCGCCGTGTTCGTCTGCATCGCGGCCGCGGCGCTGGTGCCATGGCGGCTTCATGATGCCGGAACCTCGCGCGAGGATGTCCGCGGCGTTAATCCGGTCGAGGCTGCCGCGGTCAGCGCGGTCGTCGCCGGCATGCCGGATCCCGCCGTGCTGCTCGATCGCGCCGGCCGCGTCATCCATCTCAACACCGCCGCGGCGCAGCTCGCTCCGGCGCTGCGCAAGAACGAACTGGCGCAATTTGCCCTGCGTTCGCCGGAGATCATCACCGCGCTGCGCGAGGCGATCGCGACCACCGAGCCGCGCCGCGCCACCTATACCGACCACGTTCCGGTCGATCGCTGGATGGAACTGGTGATCACGCCGGTGCCGGTGCCGACCCAGTTCGGCGGCACCGAGAAATGCATGCTGATGACCTTCCACGATCTGACGCCGCTGCGCCGGGTCGAGGAGATGCGCGCCGACTTCGTCGCCAATGCCAGCCATGAGCTGCGCACGCCGCTCGCCGCGCTGTCTGGCTTCATCGACACGCTGCAGGGGCCGGCGCGTGAGGACGCACGGGCGCGCGAGCGCTTCCTTGGCATCATGCACACCCAGGCGACCCGCATGGCGCGGCTGATCGACGACTTGCTGTCGCTGTCGCGGGTCGAACTGTCGGCCCATGTGCGGCCCGAGGCCTCGATCGATATCGTGCCGATCATCCGCCAGGTGGCCGACGGGCTCGAGGCACTGGCCAGCGAGCGTCAGGTCGAGATCGAGGTCGACCTGCCTCAGGCCCCGGTCATGATCGCCGGCGATCGCGAGGAACTGCTCCGCCTGTTCGAGAACCTGATCGAGAACGCCCTCAAATACGGCGCCTCCGGGGGCCGCGTCATAGTGTCGCTGAATCAGGCCGTTTCGGGCACATCGGGCGAGGGGACCCCCGAAATCCGTGTCATGGTACGGGATTTCGGCCCCGGCATCGCCCCGGAGCACCTGCCGCGGCTGACCGAGCGCTTCTACCGGGTCGACGTCGGCGACAGCCGCAACCAGGGCGGAACGGGCCTCGGATTATCGCTGGTGAAACATATTCTTAACCGTCATCGCGGGCGTCTTTTGATCGAGAGCGTGCCGAAGAACGGCGCCACTTTTACCGCCTGTTTTCCCCGGCCGAAGACCCCGTTACCAACCCAAAGCTAAGCGTTTTCAGTTGCTTAGCGTTGTCATCCAACTGTCATCCAACCTTCGTAAAAGCAGCACCGACCGCTCCTAGATGGACCGGCGTGAGCGCGATCGGGCGCATTCGGCGCTTCGCTCACTGGATGGAGACAACCCATGAATTTCATCAAAGCAATCGTCGCAGCCGGCATGATCGCCGCTTCGACGTCGGCCTTCGCTGCCGATATTACCGGCGCGGGCGCGACGTTTCCGTTCCCGATCTATTCGAAGTGGGCTGACGCCTACAAAAAGGAGACCGGCAACGGTCTGAACTACCAGTCGATCGGCTCCGGCGCCGGCATCAAGCAGATCCAGGCCAAGACCGTGACCTTCGGCGCCACCGACGCGCCGCTCAAGCACGAGCAGCTCGAGAAGGACGGCCTCGTCCAGTGGCCGATGGTGATGGGCGCGATCGTCCCGGTCGTGAACCTCGAAGGCATCAAGCCGGGCGACCTGATCCTGTCGGGCGAAGTGCTCGGCGACATTTATCTCGGCAAGATCACGAAGTGGAATGACGCGGCGATCGCCAAGCTCAATCCGAAGCTGACCCTGCCGGGCGATGCGATCACCGTCGTGCGCCGTTCGGACGGTTCGGGCACCACCTTCAACTTCACCGACTATCTCTCCAAGTCGAACGCCGACTGGAAGTCCAAGGTCGGTTCCGGCACCGCGGTCGAATGGCCGGTTGGCGTCGGCGCCAAGGGCAACGAAGGCGTTGCCGGCAACATCAGCCAGACCAAGAACGCGATCGGCTATGTCGAATACGCCTATGCCAAGCAGAACAAGCTGACCTACACCGGCTTGGTCAACAAGGCCGGCAAGACCGTGCAGCCGACCATCGCTGCCTTCCAGGCCGCCGCCTCGAACGCCGACTGGGCCAAGGCTCCCGGCTACTACGTGATCCTGACCGACCAGCCGGGCGAAGCCTCCTGGCCGATCACCGCGGCGACCTTCATCCTGATGCACAAGGACTCGACCGACAAGGCGGCCTCGCAGGAAGCGCTCAAGTTCTTCAAGTACGCCTTCGAGAAGGGCGACAAGGCAGCCGAAGAGCTCGACTACATCCCGATGCCGGACGCGGTCGTCAAGCTGATCGAGAAGACCTGGTCCTCGGACATCAAGAGCTAAGTCCGACGTTGCGGCAGGACCTGTGCCGACTCGATCGCGGCACAGGTTGAGCGACCAAGACCCGGTCTCCATCACCGCGGCAACAAGCGCGGGATCGAGGCCGGGGTTCGCGCCTCAAGAGGCGTGGCTGGAACGACGACGCCCGGCCAAATGCGTCAGTGAAGATCGCTTCGGGGCGTAGCGGTTTGCGTGGCTTTTGCATACTAAAGAGGGGATTGGCGTGGCAGACATGGCTGTTCAGAGCGATGTGATGGAAGCCGCGGGACCTTACGATCGCGCCAAGGCCCTCAGCGCCTTCAAGCTCGGTGACCTCACCTTCTATTGGATCACCCGCATCTCGGCGATCTCGGTTCTGTTGATCCTCGGCGGCATCATCCTGTCGCTGATCGCCGGCGCCTGGCCGGCGATGAAGGAATACGGCTTCGCCTTCCTCTGGACGCAGCGCTGGGCGCCCTCGGCCGATCCGCCGGTGCTCGGCGCGCTCGGCCCGATCTACGGCACGCTGATCACCTCCGTCATCGCGATGATGATCGCCATTCCGGTCGGCATCGGCATCGCCGTGTTCCTCACCGAGCTCTGCCCGCAAGTGCTGCGCCGCCCGATCGGCATCGCCATCGAGCTGCTCGCCGGCATTCCCTCGATCATCTACGGCATGTGGGGTTTCTTCGTGCTGGGCCCGTTCCTGGCCAACACCTTCCAGCCCTTCATGATCCGGATCTTCGATGGCGTCCCGGTGCTGGGCGCGGTGTTCGCCGGTCCGCCGTCCTATCTCAGCCTGTTCAACGCCGCGCTGATCCTTGCGATCATGGTGCTGCCCTTCATCACCGCGATCTCGGTCGACGTGTTCAAGACCGTACCGCCGGTGCTGAAGGAAGCCGCCTACGGCATGGGCTGCACCACCTGGGAAGTCGTCCGCAACGTCGTGATCCCCTACACCCGCGTCGGCGTGATCGGCGGCATCATGCTGGCGCTCGGCCGCGCCCTCGGCGAGACCATGGCGGTGACCTTCATCATCGGCAATTCGTTCCGCATCTCGTCGTCGATCTTCGCGCCGGGCACCACGATCTCGGCGGCGATCGCTAGCGAGTTCGCCGAGAGCGACGGCCTGCATCAGTCCGGCCTGATCCTGCTCGGCCTGCTGTTGTTCGTGCTGACCTTCTTCGTGCTCGCCGGCGCGCGGCTGATGCTGATGCGGCTTGAAAAGAAGGCGGGGAAGTAACGCCATGAATCCGATCTACAAATCCCGCCGCCGCAGCGACATCGTCATCCGCGCACTCTGTGTCGGCGCGGCGCTGTTCGGCGTCACTTGGCTGGCGCTGATCCTGATCACGCTGCTCTATAACGGCATTGCCGGCCTCAGCGTGCAGCTGTTCACCCAGAACACGCCGCCGCCCGGCTCGACCGAAGGCGGCCTGCTCAACGCCATCGTCGGCTCGCTCATCATGACGGTGATCGGCGTCGGCATCGGCGCGCCGCTTGGCCTGTTCGCCGGCACCTACCTCGCCGAATACGGCAAGCACGACAAGCTGACCTCGGTGATCCGCTTCATCAACGACATCCTGCTCAGCGCGCCATCGATCATCATCGGCCTGTTCATCTATGGCGCGGTGGTGGTGCCGATGCGCGGCTTCTCGGCGATCGCAGGCAGTCTCGCGCTCGCCGTGATCGTGATCCCGGTCGTGCTGCGCACCACCGAGGACATGCTGCTCTTGGTGCCCAATCCGCTGCGCGAGGCCGCCTCCGCGCTCGGCCTGCCGCGTTCGCTGGTGATCAAGCGGATCGCCTATCGTGCGGCGCGATCGGGTCTGATCACCGGCGTGCTGCTGGCGACCGCCCGCGTCGCCGGCGAGACCGCGCCGCTGCTGTTCACCGCGCTGTCGAACCAGTTCTTCAGCCTGGATCTGACCAAGACGATGGCCAACCTGCCGGTGACCATCAACAACTTCGTGCAGAGCCCCTACGCCTACTGGAAAGAGCTGGCGTGGAGCGGTGCGCTGCTCATCACATTCACCGTGCTCGCGTTGAATATCGGCGCGCGTATCCTTGGTGCCGAAAGGGCCGCAAAATGACCGAGCTTTCCGTCTCCACGACTGCCGCGGGCCACGTTCCCCAGGTTCCGCTGCCGGAAGCGCCGCCGAAAGTCACGGTGCGCAACCTCAACTTCTATTACGGCGAGCACCACGCGCTGAAGAACATCAACCTGACGCTCGGCACCAATCGCGTCACGGCGTTCATCGGCCCGTCCGGCTGCGGCAAGTCGACCCTGCTGCGCATCTTCAACCGGATGTACGACCTCTATCCGGGCCAGCGCGCGGTCGGCCAGCTGATGCTGGACCAGACCAACATTCTCGACCCCAAGCTCGACCTCAACTTGCTGCGCGCGCGGGTCGGCATGGTGTTCCAGAAGCCGACGCCGTTCCCGATGACGATCTACGAGAACATCGCCTTCGGCATCCGCCTCTACGAGAAGATCTCGAAGTCCGAGATGGACGACCGGGTCGAGAAGGCGCTGCGCGGCGGCGCGCTGTGGAACGAGGTCAAGGACAAGCTGAACGCGTCCGGCCTGTCGCTCTCCGGCGGCCAGCAGCAGCGCCTGTGCATCGCGCGCACCGTGGCGGTGCGCCCCGAGGTGATCCTGTTCGACGAGCCGTGCTCGGCGCTCGACCCGATCTCGACCGCCAAGGTCGAGGAGCTGATCCAGGAGCTCTCCGAGGACTACACGATCGCGATCGTCACCCACAACATGCAGCAGGCGGCGCGCGTCTCCGACAAGACCGCCTTCATGTATCTCGGCGAGCTGATCGAGTTCGACGACACCAACAAGATCTTCACCTCACCGAGCGATCGGCGCACCCAGGACTACATCACCGGCCGGTTCGGTTGACCGGCGCATGATCCGGAAAAGTGGAAACCGGTTTTCCGATCAGGGCATGCTAAAATTCAGGACACGAAACCATGATCCCCGGGATCATGGTTTGAGGGAGACAAGCGATGGCTTCTGAACATACCGCCAAGGCATTCGACAGCGACCTGCAGGAGTTGACCCGCCTGGTCGCCGAGATGGGCGGCCTGGTCGAGCGGATGATTACCGAGTCGGTCGACGCGCTGATCCGTCGCGACGTCGCGCTCGGCAAGCGCGTGGTCGCCGCCGACATCGAGATCGACAATCTGCAGCGCAACATCGAAGAGCGCGCGGTGCTGACGATCGCGCGCCGCCAGCCGATGGCGATCGACCTGCGCGAGATCGTCAGCGCGATGCGCGTCGCCACCGACCTCGAGCGGATCGGCGACCTCGCCAAGAACATGGGCAAGCGTGTCGCGGCGCTGGAGAGCGATTTCCAGCCGCTGAAGCTGATCCGCGGCCTCGAGCACATGACCGACCTCGTGCTGTCGCAGGTCAAGTCGGTGCTCGACGCCTACGCCGCGCACGACCTGCCGGCGGCGATGAACGTCTGGAAGGGCGACGAGGAGGTCGATGCGATCTGCACCTCGCTGTTCCGCGAACTGCTCACCTACATGATGGAAGATCCGCGCAACATCTCGTTCTGCATCCATCTGATGTTCTGCGCCAAGAACATCGAGCGGATCGGCGATCACGCTACCAATATCGCAGAGACCGTGTTCTACATGATCGAGGGCCAGCAGATCACCGACAAGCGCCCGAAGGGGGACATGACCACTTTTGCCACCACGGTGCCGGGCAACTGAAGGCATCATCGGCAAGCGCGAAACCGGCAAGAGTGAAACTGGACGATCCTCGCGACAATTCGTTTCCGCGGGGACTATGCTCAAGGAAGTAAGCGTTTCGGTTTGCGTCTGGGCAACGGATCACCACAGAGAAAGAACTTAAACCGATGAGCGCACGCATTCTGGTAGTCGAAGACGAGGAAGCGCTGACGACGCTGTTGCGCTACAACCTCGATGCGGAAGGCTACGATGTCGAGACGGTGGGGCGCGGCGACGATGCCGACACGAGGCTGAAGGAGCGCGTTCCCGACCTCGTGGTCCTCGACTGGATGCTGCCGGGCCTGTCCGGCATCGAGCTGTGCCGCCGCCTGCGGGCGCGGCCCGAGACCAAGCAGCTTCCGATCATCATGCTGACCGCGCGCGGCGAGGAAAGCGAGCGCGTGCGCGGGCTTGCCACCGGCGCCGACGATTACATCGTCAAGCCGTTCTCGGTGCCGGAGCTGCTGGCGCGGGTGAAGGGCCTCTTGCGCCGCGCGAGCCCGGAGCGGCTTGCAACCGTGCTGACCTATGGCGACATCGAGCTCGACCGCGAGAAGCGCCGCGTGGCGCGCTCGGGCCGCCCGATCGATCTCGGGCCGACCGAGTATCGCCTGCTCGAATTCTTCCTCGAGCATCCCGGCCGCGTGTTCAGCCGCGAGCAACTGCTCGACAGCGTCTGGGGCCGCGACATCTACATCGATGAACGCACCGTCGACGTGCATATCGGCCGCCTGCGCAAGCTGCTCAATCCGGGCCGCGAGCAGGATCCGATCCGCACCGTGCGCGGCGCCGGCTACGCGCTCGACGACCGCTTTGCCAAGGCCGAGCCGCAGCCGTAATGGCCGTTGCGGGATTCATATCCCGTAGCACGGTGTCGTCCCGGCCTAAAGCGGGATGGGTTTAGGTTGAATCGATTTGGGATTCCCAAATCAGTGTGTTTCTGATTCACCATGCTGGCTGGATAGGAGGCCGGCATGGATGGGCAAGCCTTATTCCCTGGATCTCCGTA
>Ga0315911_1000075_pt1 | contig 14764 bp, 20 predicted proteins | sample Edanod1MG_FD_207737 | JGI IMG/M metagenome (GOLD analysis project Ga0315911, IMG submission 207737) | Root nodule microbial communities collected in Santa Monica, California, United States - Edamame nodules 1 | ecosystem: Host-associated > Plants > Roots > Nodule | place: USA: California... | reverse complement strand
ATTCATGCCTTGCTTGAATTATTACATAGCTATTAATACTAGTTCTTCCTAACAGAATTGGATATTTTGGAGCCCAATTACACAAGTTCGTTATGCTTGTTCCCCACTATCAAACAAGCACCAAGCAAGGGAATATTACTTAGCTAAAATACCCATCTCACCCTCAGACGTAGTCTTTAAGGTAAGATGGTTTTGTTACTACCCTCTTAGGCCTCTTTACTAATTGCACCTGCTTATCTGTTGCTTCTGCATTCTCTTCTTGTTCTCGAGTCTGTGAAATTGGTTATGCAATTGGTCCTGCATCTTGAGCTTGAACTGCAATGGTCTGTTGCTCTGTATCATGTTCAAACGTAGTCCTTCAGGTACTTGGGCCTAGAGACCCTTCTCTTAATATCCCTTGCTATTCGTACCTCACCTTCATGTGGTTTCGTTTGTTCTACACTTGTGTCTGCTGTTTGCACCTCAGGCATTACTATGCTATCACTCGGGGGCCCTTGCAGAATCACCTTGTCCTCAAGGTGATATTCTTGCTGTAGGGTGTCCCAATCTTCCCAGGTCGTGTCATCAGGAGTCATCCCTTTCCATTGTACAAGCACCTGCCACGAGTCTGCTGGGGTGGTCCTCCTGTAATCCAAGATAGAAAGCGGGGAGATAAGGGGTTGATCCTGCAAAAATTGGTCCGGCAACTGGGCCGGAATCTCAGACTCCGGTGTCCCCTGAAATAGCTTCAATACTGAACAATGGAAAACAGGGTGAACACGCGCATTTTCCGGCAGCTCTAATCGATACGCAACTGGTCCCACACGCTCAAGCACCTTAAATGGACCATAGAACCTCTTTGCTAATTTCCCGTGCACCCCAGGATTATCCTTCACTGATGATTGTCTGCGAGGCCTGAGTTTGAGTAAGACTCAATCTCTGGGCTGATACGACACTTCCCTCCTCTTCGTGTCTGTGAACTTCTTCATCTGAGTTTGGGCCTTAAGAAGCTTCTTCCTGAGACATTGGAATGTTTCCTCCCTGTCTTGGAGCATCTCGTCTACCGCATCCAATTTTGAAGTTCCTGTGATATAATCTGGGAAATTGAATGGTTTTCGTCCAAAAGTAATCTCGTAAGGTGTGGATCCCATCGCAGCGTTCCAAGAGGTATTATGAGACCACTCTACCCATAAGAGGAGCTTCCCCCACACCCGCGGTCTCCGGTGAACAAATGCGCGTAAGTATTGCTCGATGATTCTGTTCATCACCTCAGTCTGCCCATCTGTCTGAGGGTGATAGGCAGAACTCATTCAAAGTTGCGTCCCACTCAATTGGAATAGCTCACGCCAGAAATTGCTGAGGAACAGGGGGTCTCGATCTGATACTAAGCTTCGCGGAATCCCATGAATTTTCCCCACGATCTCCATGAACAGGACAGCCACCATGTGAACTGTGTGCGAAGCTGGTAACATACCCAGGTGTATGCCCTTAGAGAACCTGTCAACGACCACTAAGATTACGGAATTGCCTTGGAAGGGTGGAAGGCCCATTATGAAATCTAGGGAAAGATCTTCCCAAGGTCTCTGTGGAACCGACAAAGGGCAGAGCAGACCTACACTTTTCTTGGTTTCGTACTTAGTGAGTTGACAATCAACGCATTGGGCAACGAATTTTGTTACATCCATGCGAAGACCAGGCCAACTGAAATTCTCTGACACTCAAGCTAAAGTCTTAGCCACTCCCATGTGTCCATCGGCAAGAGTTGAGTGAAATTCAGTGAGCAGAGTGGGTATTAATGGAAGTCCCCTGGGAAGCCATATGCGCTTTTGGTGCAGAATGAGGTTGTTGACAACTGAATAACCTGGGAATGTGGTAGGAGATTGACCAATTGCTTGCCTCTGATTCACATATTCTGAGGAAGCTTCCAGCTGCCGGCGGAGCTCCTCCATGAAAGTAAGACATGGTACCGATAACATCATCAATGAGGAATTATGCTCTGGCAGACGCGAAAGAGCATCAGCAGCTTGGTTCAAGGCTCCAGAATGATGAATTATCTGGTAATCATATCCCATCAATCTTGCTAAATAAGTATGCTGCTCTGGGGTTTGTATGACCTGCGTTAATAATTCCTTCAAGCTTCTATGGTCCGTAACAATGGTGAAGCGATGGCCCAATAAATACTGCCTCCACTTCTTAACTGTCGCCGTGACGGCAAATAATTCCCTTACATAAGTGGATGCACTCAAGAGTTTCAGGGGAAAAGGCTTGCTAAAGAAAGCCAATGGGTGTCCCTGTTGAGATAAGATAGCTCCCATCCCCACACCGGATGCGTCCGTCTCAACGGTGAAGGGCTGCTCGAAATCCGGCAACGATAGCACAGGGGCCGTTGACACTGCTAGTTTCAATTGCTCAAATGCGGCCTGGGCTTTTTCTGTCCACAGAAAATGGGCTTTCGTGGTGATGTGGACCAAAGGAGCAGCTATGGTAGCATAGCCTCTAATGAAGCGCCTATAGAAGCCGGCGAGCCCCAAAAAACTTCTAACTGCTTTAATCGAATGTGGAATTGGCCAATGCAGGATGGCCTCAACCTTCGAGGCTACTGGTTTCACTCCCTCCGACGACACGATATGGCCCAGGTATTCTACTTGATTCTGCGCAAAGAAGCACTTTGAGAATTTGAGAACAAATTGATGGGTGAGTAATACCTGAAAAGTAATTTCAAGGTGATTAAGATGCTCTGTCAGAGATGCACTGTAGACCAATATGTCATCAAAAAAGACAATAATGAAGCGCCTGAGGTATGGCCAGAATATTGCGTTCATCGTGGCTTGAAATGATGAGGGAGCATTGCATAACCCAAACAGCATTATGCGAAATTCGTAATGTCCGTGATGGGTTCTGAAAGCGGTTTTCAAAATGTCTTCTGGGCACATACGAATCTAATGGTACCCCTGAAGTAAATCGAGCTTGGAGAAGTAATGAGCACCTCCTAATTCATCTAACAATTCATCTACAGTAGGTATCGGGAACCTGTCTTTAATGTTGAGAGCATTGAGTGCCCGATAATCCACGCAAAATTTCCATGATCCATCTTGCTTCTTGGCAAGCAAGACCAGAGAGGAAAAAGGGCTATTGCTGGGTTGTATCATGCCCTTTTGTAGCATAAGTTCAACTTGCTGCTCAATCTCTTGTTTCTGGAAGTGAGGGTAACGATAGGGCCGGACATTTACGGGTGTGGCTTGGGGCAGAAGGTGGATATGGTGGTCGGTCTCTCGTTGCGGGGGAAGAGCACTGGGTGGTTGGAATAAAGTGTGATATCGGTCAAGGATGGCCTGAATTTGTGGAGGGGGAATAGGATTAGCTTGGATGGAAGGGGGCTCTGGTAATATCACAACATGGAAGTATAGACTGGTTGGTTGGTGTCGTCGGAGATGATGGAATTGGGTGGAAGATATGAAGTTTAAAGTGGTCTCAGTGTCCCCTTTTAATTCTACCAAATTTCCAGTATGAAAGAACTTCATGCATAGCGTGTTATAGTCGGTGAGGACCGGTCCGAGGGACTTCAACCATTGCACCCCCCAGAACAACGTTCGCACCGGCAATGGGCAACACATGCAAGTCAACGGTGAACTGAGTGCTCTGAATAACCACCGTGACATCCTCGCAGACGCGCGTGCATTCCAAATGTTGTCCGTTACCTACCATGACGCGCAAGGGGCTAGTCTCACGTGTGGAGAGACCCAATTCTGAAACTAGCTGGAGCTGGATGAAGTTGTGGGTACTCCCACCGTCCACCAGCAAGACGACCTGGCGGTCTCCGATGAAGCCCATGAAACGCAACGTTTCGGGAGCCACCTGTCCAGCTAATGAATTAAAACTAATCTAGGCCGGGTACGGGTCAGTTGGGTCAGGTGGGGCTGGGTCGGGTTGTGGGTCAGGGGGGTTTATAAGGCTTGGGAGGGGTTCGTCTTCCTTAGCGACCAGAAGAAATGCCCTAGAGGCACAGCGATGCCCTCTGTGGTATTTCTCGTCACACGTGAAGCAAAGCCCTTGCTCCCGGCGAGAGGCAATTTCCTCTGGGGTGAGGCGCTTCACAGGTGAAGGGGTGGGACGCAGGGGTGGTGGTAGCATAGGTGGGGTAGGGACTGAGCGCAGGGGCATGGGTGAATTAGGGTTCTGGTTGGGGGAAAGAGGTTCAAGGTGGGTGGGGTTGGGTTGAGGATGAGTGTGTGTGGGTTGAGGGTGAGTGTGTATGGGTTGGGGGTGACGAGTACGAGAGAGGGTGCGGCCATCGAGGAACTTTTCCTCCTAAAGACGAGCCAGACCCGCCGCCTGGACGAGTGTCAGTGGTTGGTGGGCCTGGACCTCGCGGCGAATGTCCGGCGACAACCCCGACACGAAGCAGCTCAGCAGGAAGGGTGGGGGGAGTCCGACGATGCGGTTCGCCAATTCCTCAAATTCGGCGAGGTACTGGGCCACCGTACCCCTCTGAGTAAGCTTGAACAAGACGCTGGTAGGGTCCTCATACTGGGAAGGAGCGAACCGGGTCTGAACCGCTTGAAGAAAAGCAGGCCACGACGTGAATTGGCCATTGTTGTTCATCCATTGGAACCAAGCCAACGCACAGCCATCCATGTAGAATGCAGTAATGGTAGGTCTCTCTGCCTCTGGGGTTGAATGGTACTCGAAGTACTGGGTGATCTTGAAGATCCACCCAGAGGGGTCACTCCCATCAAATCGAGGAACATCAATTTTAATTCGGTGATGGTGTGCAGGGGAAGAAGATGAAACAGAGGTAGTTGTGGCAGGACCTGTGTTGGGACTCGTAGGGGGAAGACGATGAAGGATTTCATTCAGCTGGAACGTGACTGTTTGTAAGGTCTCACCCATGGACAATTGCTGAGCTGCAAGCTTGAGAATGGCATCCTCTAAGGAAGCAGGAGTATTAGAGGAATCAGGCATAGCAACGAGAGCACCAAAATGATACACACAGCTAGAGAATCCCTGGAATTCGAGGACCAGGGGAACCTCCACAAGCAATATGAAAAAGAAGGTGAAATTCTTATTGATAATGTTGTTATTTACATAAGGATATTTATAGTGATATTCTACAATAACCGAATTTGTCTTTTTATGCAAAATTGGAATATCAAGGTAATGGAAAATATCAAGACCGTTGGGCACGATCCTGCAGCATCATCTTCATGAACCTCCAGCTTCAAACGTGTTCAAACATAGTCCTTCAGGTACTTGGGCCTAGAGACCCTTCTCTTAATACCACTTGCTATTCGTACCTCACCTTCATGTGGTTTTGTTTATTCTGCACTTGTGTCTGCTATTTGCACCTCAGGCATTACTATGCTATCACCTTCACTCGATAAGCTGGGATAGTATTATCTTAATTCTTGATAAAGTCCTCGAGACAACACCATATGCCCTTGTCTCTAAGTTGGTCCCATTTATCTTATCTCATAGCTCTCCTTCACCAATAATTCATACAGCCGATGATTTCTTACATATGCTTTCCTATATGTATATATTGATGGCAGAAAGCATTTATCACCAACACAAATCATTCACATCCCATAGCATTCAAAATTCTCAACACTTTTCTTAAGCAATTCTCTTCTGAAATCAATACAGCGATGGGTTTTTGTTTACCTGGTATCAGAAAGGCATCAAAAGCGGTGGATGCACCAAACGGCTATCTTGCAGTCTATGTCGGGGAGAAAATGAAGCGGTTTGTGATTCCTGTATCATACATGAACCAACCTTCATTCCAGGACTTGTTGACTCAAGCTGAGGAAGACTTTGGATATGATCATCCCATGGGTGGCCTCACAATTCCTTGCAGTGAAGATGTCTTCCAACGTATAACTTGTTGCTTGAATTGGCAATAAATCTCACACAGTAGGAGACTAACATAGATTAGTGAAGACATTTTGTACAACAGGCGTCTTCTCACCTTGTAAAAATCTTCGTTTCTTGGGCAGGAGGGGGGAAGGACCATTAGAATGACAGATTCATATTTCAAGGAGCATGTCTCTGTGTGTGTGATTGTGAGTGAGTTGTCTTGCCTACATGTTTGTCTCTGTCAAACATGATAAATTGACACTAGAAGTCAAATTTTACACTGATATCTATACCACGTACTGACACACAATTTTAACAAATACTTTTCTCAACATGAATATAAAAAGAAAATTGGCATGTATGACACACTTAAATATAAATAAATGCAATTACCTTAGTCTATTTAATAATACAATTCTTAAAACAACTTCATTTAATAGCGATTTGATTTTCAATTATTCTTTTTTAATAAAATTAAATAATGATAACTAAATTTTTATTAATTAGTGTGAAATTAATTCAGAGTGAGTATAACCATTGAATTATTTAGTATTTTTTTACCAATTTTAGAAAAATATATTAAATGCAAGAAATTGATACACAGTGTGAATTGATTCTGTCCATCTATCAATAGATAACATCCTCCCATATGTTTGGTGAGATCATTTCTTGTTTCAAGTAGTAATCACATTGAAAGTTAGTAAATAGTCACATAACCTCTTAAAACATCGTGTGTGTTCATGCTTTGATCATGACGCTTTAAATTTGATATGACACTTTAAAGTGCAAGACAAACAGGTGATGTTTGGATTAGGGTGGGAATGAAGAAATAAGAGAAAATTTGTGTATTTTTCACAAGGAATTAATGTCTTTTACACACTACTTTAATTTTAAAATTATCTTCTATTTTCGTCCTCTTAACCAAACACATCCAAAGTATCTTAAAAGTGTAAACAAGACTGTTAAACGAATTGTAAAAAAAATTGATCATTTTGAATTGAGAATACATCTGATAATTCAGAGATAATTTGTTACTACTTATTTGCTCCATACTTGGAACCCTAGGTTCTTATCAAAGAATGGGAATTTTTGTGGTGAATCCTCTTCAACTCATCAATCCTTTTGGGATTGTGGTTTTGTTCTTCCATTTCTCCTCTTAATACAATTTTTTTTCTTTTCAATTTCTTGGATATCATTTATCCTAAACGAGAACATGTATGCACATGCCTCTTCCAAGTAGTCATGTCATCACTAAATAACTTCTAATCATAATCATCGATACCGTGTGATTATATGACCAAGATTTGTAGCTCCCATATTCTTAAAATAATAACCAATAGATTATATTGATTGACCATTGCAACTACTAAATCTATTGATTCCTTAACCAATATATCAACACTTTAAATTCATTCAAAATTCTATCATGCTTTAATGAAAATGAAAATCGTCATAGGTGTTATATCAAAAGGCCAGCTCGTATAAATTATTTGGAACCATAGACCACGATAAGTCAAAGAGAAACAATGAGCTAAGTTGAGATGGTACTTCAATTTATACAGATCACAATTTAAAATTTACCATATATATACATGCCTCATGTGGCACTATTATTTGATATATAATTGATATATCTTGATACAAAGGCTGAGGAAAAGGGGGCAGTAAACGAAGAACAAGAACCAGAGGTGCAGGAATACAAGTCAGGGGTGCAGATAGAAGGAAGATCAAAGAGGGTCATCACAAAGCCCTCTTACCTCGGTGATTACGTATATGAAAAAGAGAAAGAGAGGAGGCTGACCTGGAATGGAAGATTGCTAAATTAGGTGCTGCTCCGCCTTAGGGAGACAAGCCTAACCATAATCTGTTAGCCAATATTCCTTTGCACAAAATGACAAATTTTGTTAGTCATAAATTAGTATAAATAAGGCAATTGTAATGAACAATGGATATGAATATAAGCTTCATTTTCCTTCCTACCTTGTCTGGAGGTTCTGGCCCTCGAAGCCAGCTTTCCCTTTTCTTGCTTCCTTATCAATTTTGGTGCTCTCATTGAGCTTCCTCCCCACCTTCACCCATGGGGTCTTCCGACAAACTCGATGATGCTTTGCTCAGGCTCACCAATCATTAGATGTCCTTGGGGAATCCATGCAATCCTTGACCCTCTATATTAATGAACTGCTCCACCGCATGACGCCCATCCTCTCATCATCCCCTTCCTCAACCTTGTATGTTCCGCCACTGCCGTCAGTACCTGCAACTAACCACCGCATGAAATTAGATGTGCCCCGCTTTGATGCCACCAAACCGCTTGGTTAGGTCTTCAAGATCAACCAATTTTTTGAGTGCCACGGGACACCAGAATAGGACCGACTTACAATTGCCTCGTTTTATATGGAGGGACGAGCACTGGCATGGTTCCAATGGATGACCGGTAACGACCAATTCACCTCCTGGCCCATTTTTCTTCAAGCCCTATAAACCAGGTTCATACCATCACAATACAAGGACCCTATCGGAGCTCTATTCAAATTAACACAGTGAGGAACAGTAGCACAGTACCTGTCGGAGTTCGAAGACCTTGCCAATCAAATCATTGGCCTTCTGTCGCCCTTCCTCCTGAGTTGTTTTGTATCGAGCCTTACTCCGGAAATTCGGCATGAAGTGGAAGCACACCAACCCCTGACCTTCGTGCAAGCGGCCAGTCTGGATTGCCTCCAAGAGGAGAAACTCTTGGGCGTCCGTCATTCATCTCGCCCTCGTGCTCCGCCACACCAACCCTTGCCACCACCGCATTCTGTTTCCCTTCCACCGCTACTTCCTTCTCCAGGTCGTCCTACACCACCGTCATTGAAGCGCCTCTCCCCAGACGAACTAGCTTCCCAGCATGAGCGCAGCCTCTGCTTCAACTGCGACAAGAAATACCATAGAGGTCACGGTTGTGCCTCTAGGGTTTTTCTGTTGATCACAGATGATGAAGACACAACTCTGCCTAATATAGTGCCATATGACCCGCCTCTTGACCCTCCCGACAACATTGACCCATGCTCGGCCCAAATTAGTTTCAACTCCTTGGCGGGTCATCTTGCCCCAGAAACGTTGCACTTGTTGGGCCTGATTGCCGATCACCAGGTGGTGGTGCTGGTGGACGGTGGCAGCATGCACAATTTCATCCAACAACTATTGGTAACCCTGTTGCATTTACCCTATTGCGAGAACAATCCCTTACGAGTCATGCTGGCAAATGGCCAACATCTCTAGTGTACATGCATATGCGAGGCGATATCTATTGACATTCAATCAACCTAGTTCATGGTTGATCTCTATGTGTTACCTATCTCTGGTGCCAACGTGGCGTTGGGCATTTAGTGGCTCAAATCCTTGGGCCCGATACTCATAGATTATAATACACTATGTATGAAGTTCTTCCATGATGACAGCTTGGTCGAACTCATCACTGCAATGAATCAACCCTGAGCATGTTGACCCCGTCCCAGTTTCACCGGTTGTCTCAAACACAGGGAACTGGCCTCTATTGCCACATCACAGCGGTGCTCGACAACATGGCTTCCCCCACCATTTAGAAACCTTATCCCGCAATCCAAACACTCCTCACTAGGTTCCATACCCTACTCCAGCAACCCCAAGCTTTACCGTCGGAGTGTGACACTGACCATCACATTCACTTTCTTCCCCAGTCAACCCCAGTCAATGTGCGCCCATATCATTATCCACACTATCAGAAGTGTGAAATTGAACTACAAGTTGAATCTATGCTTTAGAAAGGCCTCATTCAACCGAGCACCAGTCCATTCTCTTATCCAGTGCTACTGGTTAAGAAACACGACAGGTCATGGCAGTTTTGTGTGGATTACTGTTAATCGTCATATACGACTAACTTTTTGTAGGATTGTAAATATTTTCTTGTTTAGTTTTATCTTTGCTCAGTAGAGGCTCTCCGCATGGAATTAATGCAAATTTCACTTCAATTTCAGGTAAAAAGGAGAAAATTTTGAAGGAGAGGCAACTTTTGTCTCGCTAAGCCTGGACCATGCGCTTAGCGAGTATTATCCGCTAAGCGAGACATCAGCCCGCTTAATGAGTAAGAGGAATCTTGAAGGAAATATGCCATGCAAGCATGTGCTCAATGTGTCATCAGCTCGCCTAGCTAGTCATCTGTCTCTTCTGGCGCTTAGCGCGTCTGGCTCGCTTAGCCAAAGATCACTTACTCACGTTAAGTGCGAAAATGGCGTTAAGCAAGCCTTCAAGGATAGAAAGCCCTTTTTAAAGCCTGAAGTGAAAGAAAAGAGAGAGCTTGGCGGATAGAGTGTGAAGAACAGAGAATAGAGGCGCAAAACAGAGCAAGGAAGCAAAAACCTTAGCTTTTAGGAGGATCTTAGGTTTAGAAATGATTTCTAGGTTTTTAGAGGTGGAGGAGACATCCCCACCAGTGTGTAATATGTTATTTTCTCTGAAAACCCACTTCCTACTTGTGAAAGGTGTTGCCTTGTGATGGAAGGCTAAATCCCTTGTTGGGGAATTCTGCTGAGAACTTGATGTAAATTCTTATCATATCTATTTAAAGTTGTTTTTATGTGTTCAATGTTTCTATCTGTGCTTAATCTATGCATGTTTGTGGCTTGATCACTCATTTGTATGTAAAGTTAGGAGCTTTAGCATTGGAAAATGTACTGCATCCTTAGAACTAGATAGAACGGGCTAGGTTATCGTATGTTTGGACACGGAGTGCGGTAATTTAGTTTTATTATGTTGTGACCCTAATGTTGTTCGATTAAACTAAGTTCGACGGGACATCCGAGAGTGAAGTTTAATTAGAATTTGTCCACTCATGCGAGACATCGATGTTTGGGAATGTTGTCCTCAGCATAGAACACATGAACACCTTCGAATAGAGAAAAACCCTTAATTGCATCAAGTAACTCAGTAGGAGGACCCAACGTTTTTAATTATCTGTTTTAACACCCATTTCCTCATATTTTCTGCAATTAGTAATTAGAATAGCAAACACCATAGTTTTATTCATGTTCATTGTCTTTTTATACAAATGCCTACTTATTGAATGATGCTTCACTAAATGAAACAAGTTTCATGAGTTCGATACTCGGTTTCTTACAGTTTTGTTATTACTTGCACGACTCGGTACACTTGTCGATAAGATTTCGCATCCATAATAACAAGTAGTACAGGGGTGGAACAAGTTTTTGGTGCCGTTGCCAGGGAACTTCTTTCCATTTGGGAAGTCTAGTTCAATTGTAGGCATTAATTCTTTACTCTTTAATTATTTGTTTTTGTGAATATTTAGTTAGTGCAGAATTTGTTTTTTCTCTTGAATTGGTTAACCACTATTCTTGCTAGTGTTTTGTATGCACCGTAGATCTTCTGCAGGTGATTTAGTTGATTTGGACTTAGAGATTGAAGCTACTTGTAGAAGAAACAACGCAGAACGGCGAAGAAAAATCTTACAGGAAAGTGCAGTACCTATTCAAGAGGAGCCTTGTTCATCATAATCATCTTCTATTTTCCCACAACCAAGGGAATCTCACACAAGTGCATCTGAAGCTCATAGGATGGCTGAAGATCAACCTCGCAGAGTCACTCTTAAGGACTACTCAAGCTTTATTGTGCCGCAATTCTTTACAAGTATTGTGCGGCCAGAGGTGCAAGCACACAACATCACATACCCACATTCTTTAATTCAGCTGATACAACGGAATTTATTTCATGGTCTACCCAACGAGGACCCATATGCATATTTGACAACATATATTGAGATATACAATACTGTCAAAAATTTTGGTGTGCCAGAAGACGCAGTTAGGCTAAGCTTGTTTTCATTTTCACTATCCAGCGAAGCCAAGAAATGGCTACACTCATTCAAGGGCAACAGTTTGAAGACTTGGGATGAGGTTGTTGAAAAATTTTTGAAAAAGTATTTTCCTGAGTCAAAAACTGCAGAGGGAAAGGCAGTTATTTCTTCATTCCACCAGTTTCCTGATGAGTCATTGAATGAAGCGTTGGAACGATTCCGTAGCTTGCTACGAAAAACTCCAACCCACGGATTCTCCAAGCCTATCCAGCTTAATATCTTCATTGATGGGTTGAGGCCACAATCAAAGCAGTTACTTGACGCTTCTGCTGGGGGGAAAATTAAATTGAAGACCCCAGAAGAGGCAATGAAATTGATTGAAAATATGGCTGCTAGTGATCACGCTATCTTGCGTGACAGGACACACATTCCCACCAAGAGAAGTTTGTTAGAGCTTTCATCACAGGACGCTTTGTTGGCACAGAACAAGTTGTTGTCCAAGCAGCTTGAGACCTTAACAGAGACATTAAGTAAGTTGCCAACTCAATTAAATGCAAGTCAACCTTTACCTTATTTTGTTTTGCAGGTTGTAGGTTGTACTATTTGTGGTGGAGCTCACGAATCTGGCTGTTGTATTCCTACTGAAGATACAACACACGAAGTTAATTACATGGGAAACCAGCCAAGACAAAATTTTAATGTAGGTGGATACTTAGGATTTCATGGCCAGAATTACAACCAGTAGCAAGGACAGTGGAGAACTCACCATGGTAATCAATTCAACAAAGGACGCGATTTGTCCGTTGAAAGACATCCACTGAAACTGGCGGGATCATAGTAATGAGAAGAAGCAAATCGAGCTTCCAATGCCTTTAAGAAGCTGGACTAGGACACGATTTGTCCATTGCGAGACATCCACTAAAACTAAGCAAGTGTTGGACCATCCATGTAAAACAAGGCAATCATCAAACGTTCACTATCAAAGGTCGCGTGGTAGTCAAAGAACTAGGTGATCTTGAAGATCCACCCCAGTGGGTCTGAGCCATCAAACCGAGGTCGATGAGGAAGAATGTGAGGGTTGATTGGTTTTTGGAAAGACATTTTCTATATGAGGTCATTGAGCTTAGTGGACATGGTGGTTTGGTTGGCCATAAGATTTAGTTGCGAGGAGGCGAGTTTTCCGATGGCATCTTCAAGATTATCTAAGGTGGATTTAGAACGTGTGAAATCTGTAACACCCTCTACTCCATACATATATGTACTAATAATATAAGGAATAATAAATTATAATTAATTAAAATTTCTTAAAACACATTTAAATAAAAGCATTTCAAAATGGTAAAAGGTTCACATTCACTTCACTATTACCAAATAAGACTTATTAAAAACATATTCGACTCAAAACAAGACCGTCAAAGTTTACAAAAAGAGTTTTGTTAAATCAGTAAGGTAAAATAAAATAAAATAACATCATGCAATTAAAATAAAAACTCATCCCCAATGTCACATCCTATCAGAGCATTGTGTCCCAACGTCCTTTGACCGAGGTTCTTTGAAGTCATCCACCTAATCATCTGCTCCCATGAACACAAGGTTCAAGATCATCACATGATCCAAACACAAATAGCACATAAGGAGTGAGTTATCACACAAAAAATAACATAACAAATAAACAAGACGTAATCAAAATAAATTATGAAAATATTTATAACATAACTCAACTTAATACAACCGACGTCACTTCACCACTTTATCTTTAAAATTTGTTTTTCAATCACTAATCACATTACACATGAATCACACACTCGAGTCAAGACGCAATAACACTCATCAATTTCATAATAAACAACTAACAAGTGTTATGCAACAATTATACTAAGACTCAAGCCTACATGCCATGTGATACCATGTTAGTGAAAAACCACCCTGGGCGCTTAGGAGTACATAACAAGACACACGACACAATGGGTATGTCAGTTCACTTTCACTAAGTAAAATCATAATGTGACCAGTCAGGATCACTCCGTTTTGCGAGAATGCTCCAACCATATGGGATCAACATAGGCTTAAAGAAGCACTCAAATCGAGTGTCTTTACCCCCAAGGCCTAGACTCCGAAGAATCCATTAGGGCCTCACCTTTCTGATTCAGGTCCAACCCCTAAAATAATTTTTGAAAGCAGACACTACTCATGAATTATACAATACCCATGACCTCACACTCGTGTTTCAAACACGTTTAACACATTGCACTACAATTTAACACCGGTTCCTAACTAGGAACCTACACTTTCTCTTTAACACTGCGCATAAACACTTTTCTCAATATAAACACTGGTTGGGTTACTGTATAATTCACAGTTCACAACACAATTATTGTCACATCAAGTGTTAAACACACACTCTTATTCACAATCAAATATCGTGTCCACAATTTAACATATCAGAATGTCACAATCCACCATCACAGGTTTACATGTATCTCACAAATTAATAGATGTTCAACTTTGTACTTATACTCGATTTCCACAATAATATTATAAGCAGACACTATTCATGAGTTATACAATACCCACGACCTCATACTCATGTTTCAAACATTTTTTACACATTGCGCTACAATTTAACACTGATTCCTAACTAGGAAACCTACATTTTCCCTTTAACATTGTGCATCAACATTTTTATCAAGATAAACAATGGTCGGGTTATTGTATAATTCACAGCTCACAACACAAGTAATGTCACATCAAGTGTTAACCACACACTTATTCACAACTAAAACTCATGTACATAATTTCGCATCTCATTATGTCACAATCAATCATCTCATGTTTACATGTATCTCTCCAATTGACACATTCAACTTTGCACTACTCAATCTCCATAACAATATTATAATTTTATTATAATAATTTATCATGCCTCATAACTCATATACACATCACACAGTAATAATATTTGCATAACACAAAACATATTATATATATATATATATATATATTGTAATACTAGGCATAACATGTTGATCATCATCGTGGGAAAATATAGAACATGATAATAATTTGTATAAAATAAGTCATTAAATAATATTATTTAGAGTATAA
>Ga0315911_1000074_pt1 | contig 15045 bp, 14 predicted proteins | sample Edanod1MG_FD_207737 | JGI IMG/M metagenome (GOLD analysis project Ga0315911, IMG submission 207737) | Root nodule microbial communities collected in Santa Monica, California, United States - Edamame nodules 1 | ecosystem: Host-associated > Plants > Roots > Nodule | place: USA: California... | reverse complement strand
TACTGAGGGAGAAAGGATCACATGGTATTGTCTCAGAGGTCTCTTTCAAGGAATAGGAAGTTCAATAGGAGTGCATACGTACCTCACCTTCTGAGTTAGTGGCCACCAAATTACCCACCTGACAACCAAATGTTTGTTCAGGCATCGTGGTATGGCTAATCCAATGGTGGATATGCTTAAGACATCTCACATGCTTCTTCAAATGATTGTAAGCTGACAATTATTTTGATAAATATATCTACCATGTGACCGATAGCAACCAGTAAACCTTAAGCCGACCAGATTGACAGCTCTGAATAAGTTTTTGGAAGTAAGAAGAAAACCAATACTGAATACATGATCATAAAGTACTATGAACCACATTTTTTATGTACGAAATATTCTCACCGACAGCAGCCTACAATTTATTTCCACGCATTAAGTTTATTGTCTCTGCCCCCTTTAATTAGTAATTGTCAACATGATCCACTTTGATTTTTTTTTCTTCGTATGTGGTTTCTAAAATGTTGGGAAATCTGTTAGCCTTCACTCGATAAGCAGGGATAGTATTATCTTAATTCTTGAGAAAGTCCTCAAGACAACACCATATGCCCTTGTCTCTAAGTTGGTCCCATTTATCTTATCTCATAGCTCTCCTTCACCAATAATTCATACAGCCGATGTTTTCTTACATATGCTTTTCTATATATATATTCATGGCAGCAAGCATTTAGCACCAACACAAATCATTCACATCCCAAAGCATTCAAAATTCTCAACACTTTTCTTAAGAAATTCTCTTCTCAAATCAATACAACAATGGGTTTTCGTTTACCTGGTATCAGAAAGGCATCAAATGCGGTGGATGCGCCAAAAGGCTATCTTGCAGTCTATGTCGGGGAGAAAATGAAGCGGTTTGTGATTCCCGTATCATACATGAACCAACCTTCATTCCAGGACTTGTTGACTCAAGCTGAGGAAGAGTTTGGATATGATCATCCCATGGGTGGCCTCACAATTCCTTGCAGTGAAGAGGTCTTCCAACGTATAACATGTTGCTTGAATTGACAATAAATCTCACACTGTAGGAGACTAACATAGATTAGTGAAGACATTTGGTACAATAGGCGTCTTCTCACCTTGTAAAAATCTCCGTTTCTTGAGCAGGAAGGGGGAAGGACCATTAGAATGACAGATTCATATTTCATGGAGCATGTCTCTGTGTGTTTAAGCAACACGCTGTATCATTGTAGTGACTACCAATACATATTTTTATAGAGAATTGGTTTCTCACTCAGGATCTCTGCCTTTCTACTTTTCTCTTCTTTCTGTTTAGGATTTTACACCTTTAATTAGCTTGTATTTTATAACTCATCAGTCATAACCATGACTCATTTTTCATTGCAAAGTAATTGATTGATAAATGATAACAAGTACAGTGTACAATGTTGTGTTCACGCAGGAGATACAGTGGTATACGCGACCTATATCAGGAATCAATGCTTAAAAAGATACGTATAATTGTATCTAGATTTAAGATTATGCACTAGGGTAAGATGCTTGCACAGCTATGCCACACAGTGCTTCCTCAGAATCCACACCCCTTTGCATCCTAATGTAACCTTCTTCACCCCACTCGGGTCCCCGCGAGTTCTTGACCAACCAATATTCAGTCCCATCATCACTAACACCATACCCCACGGCAGTGACACCGTGATCCAACTCAGTTCCACAGGAACCAGTGAAGACACCACTCTTGTAAAACTGAAAGTCAGAGCCACTGGCATCGATAGCTACGGAAACTGGGTTATTGGCCACAGCTTTTTGAAGTATGTGCCTTCTCATTGTTGGCAGGGACATCATCATACCCAGTAATTAATAGTAGCAGCATTCTTGTCTGCTTCATTTGCATTGCACTTTCCATCAACACCCTTATATAGGGGTAATTGGCTTCAGTGTTGAGTCCATGATTTTGGATGATGAATTTGAAAGCATCATCCGTAAGACCACCCTCACAACCTTGGTCCACACCCTTTGTGTCACAATCAACAAGTTCTGGTTCTCATGACAATAAGATCAATTTTCCAGCTCACAGCGCATGAATTCCTTCAGTTGCTGCAACAGCGGAAAGCGCCCAAAAACATCCTACAATACAAGGTAAATTAGTGGTTAGATGACCATTCAAGTTAATTTGATTTGTGAAACAAATTATCAAGAACTTACCACATTGACCTTGGTCCTTGACGGTGTAACTGCTCCCTTTTGCCTACAATCCACTGTGGATGGTGTTGCAGTCACGTTTTCAAACTTAAAAGTAGTTATCCTTATGATTGAGGAGCACATATGCCCCTTGAATCTATTTCTGGGTGGAAATTGATTAATGCCTCACTTGTAAGGTTTATCGGCGGCATTGTTGCAGGCTTCAATGTAATTTACATTTCCTTAAAAACTTTCCGGAGGATCCTTATACACCTTGCTGTAACGAGTCATCCGTTGCTCATGCCTCTCATACATGGATGCATCTTGGAGAGTGCGACATGTGACTTGAAAAGCCAAGAATGCCATGCAGAGAAGCATTGCAAATGCAATATGGTAGAAATGATTTTTGGCAACCATGCTAGCGTAGTGTGTGTGACAATTAAGGAACAATTATATTACTTGAAGTTTTTGAGTGAAATGTGAGAAAGATGTGTTGTGCCGGTACCCAAGATTATTTGTGGTTTTTATATATAGTAAAAGTTAACGTTGAATGGTAAATTCATCTTCTTGTTTTTCAACTCAAATCTGAAAGATCCTTACTCTAAATGTTGCAATGAGAAATTTTTGAATGTGACTCTTGTACTGAATGCATATGCAGGTGTAGTTACTACGGACAAATTATTTGTCACGCATAACGTAGAGGCACTCATTGGCATACAGTATCATAGTAGTTTTCAAAACCATGCCATGTGTGTATTTGAAATCTTGGAATTATAAAAATTCAAGTTTCAATTTTTTTGTTTCCTATGCGTGCATATATTGCTAAAACATAACTGAATAAAAAATGTTGCATTCTTCTGGCGTCCCAAAACTAAGTTTCAACACGACAATAAATGGAACTTGTTATTGTTCGTTGTTCTAGTATTTTTCTTGTGTAGCAAAGAAAACGGACTTTTAAGCGGATAACTATTCAAATAATAATTATATCTATTACAACCTTACTCGGAATAAGTTACAACTAGACATAGATCCGTGCGATGCACAGGTTTGTAAATAATTTAAAAAATATTTAAATAAATAATTTGATTGATAAATAAAAATTAAAAATATAATTATTAATGATATTTTATATCATTGACAGTTAAATGAGTTTAAAAAAATTATCTATAAATTATGATAATTTGATTTATCCATATATTTATAAGGAAATATTTTAAAATTGGAGTATGACCACTCAACTAAAATTGAGTAACGTGAAGGTAAAAGTAAGTGTTATGCATAAATATTATAAGAGTAATATAAGAATAAAGTTAAATGGACATAATAAAGCACATAATGTTAAAACACATAATGTGAAATATATATATAATGAAAGGAAAATAGTCAATCATAATCTTAAAACACATAAATATTATGCTAATAAAACTCCCAAAATTGTTTGTTTAAATAAACTTTTTGTATTTATTTTCTTTTACTAGCGACCTGTTGTTGAATTTTGTTTTCTTTGTTATGCTTCTTTTTAAACTTTGAAGTGAGATTGGCTCATCAGGGGATGTTAGAACAGTTTGTTTATTCGTCTTTCTCCTTAATGGACTTTTTGAGATTGAATAAATTTCATTTGATTATGAAGATGCATCTTTTGATTTCTTGCATGCTTGTAGCTTGGAGCTTTTGCTGATGACATATTTTTTTTCCACATTTTTCTTTAATGAACTTTCTTCTTCTTTTGATGATGAAGATGTATCTTTTGACTTGGATAGTTTTAGCTTTGGTCTTTGAGTTGTGCCATCTTCTTTATTTGCCTTTTTTCTTAAATGAGTTTTTGAGATTTCATAAACTTCCTCATCAGATGATAAAGATGTACATTTTGACTTGTTGGAAGAGGCAAAGCTGTGTTGCTACATTTGGACCTAATATTAGAATTTATGAAATTAAGAAGGTGAAATGAAATATGGAGATGAATAAATTAACAAAAATATATAATGACTTTATTTGTTAAAGTTAACGTATTTTAATTCAAGACAAAGGCGACATTAAAGGTTTGTTATTACATTAGCTAAAATTTCATTTTTGATGATCTACAGTGTTTATACTCACCTTTATTATCATTCAAGTCAATCTCGCCATGGGATAGAAAGTATAGGGATCGATCATACTGTAGATCACCTTATGCATCAAGAAGCCGCAACAAAAGTAGGAGTTATAGCTTAAGCAATAGTTACAGTAAGAGCTTGAGCCAAAGTCCAGGCTACTCTAGGTGATTAACTTGATAACCATGGTGGTGGATGCGCTGGAAAATGCTTTAGTTTTCATATATGTATTTTGTTAGAACAAAAACAAAAAGAAAGGAGAAGGAGCATGGATACTAAGTTACATACAACATGATCAAACATGGTCTAATGTTATGATAGCATTAATACTAATTATAAATAAAGTGACTGCTTCACACTTTCGAGCATGGTCGTGAAATTTAAGCACCAGGTTAGCAACCCAATTTCGAGCATTCTCACCATTGGGAATTTCCGTATCATGTCTGAGCTGAGAGAGATACCCTTTGCATTGTAGTCTTTTCCTTTCCCGCAGAAACCCAGAGTTGTCTCGATAAAACTACGATTCCGGTTTCGTTAACCATTGGATTGTTGTGAAATTTTGATATGTTGTTTGTGATCCAAGTCCACACACCTCCACTGTTGGGATTTGCAAAGAATTGTCTGTGGAGGGAGAAATATGCATCGCACGAAGCATTACAAAATGGAGGCTTCAATCCCTTCTCTTTCTCTCTAACGTTTGGGAACTCTATCAGAGCAATCAGAGGAAAAATTGAGGAATCTCAGAAAATTGCTAGAGATGCCGCTATCGCTGTCGGAAGACACGTGATCCCGCTTAGAGGTAAGGGATGAGTTATTCACAATTGGGAGTTAGTGAGAACATGTGTAGGGATCCTTAGAGGATTAAATTAGGGTTTTATTTTGGGATATTTTTTAAATTTCAATTTTTCCTTTATGATTATAAATAAAATATTGATGTTTTGATGAGAATTGCTTGATAAATTGTGCTCTTGATATTTGTATATTTTGACCTATGATTTTGATATAATTGTGTAATATTATTTGAGGGGTTTTCGTCCCCAGGTTGTGATAGTCTTTTGTATAAATTGTTATATTGAGGATATGAAATGATGATTCAAATTGTGAGTATGTGGTGAATTGAACATGTGATGAATGATAGAATACATGTATATTGAGATATGTATTGTGTTGTTGATCCCATATGGTTGGAGCATTCTTGCAAAACATTGTGACCCTGACTGGTCTCCCTATGATATTACCTAGTGAGAGTGACTTGACTTGGTAGTGTGTGGTTTGTCTTGTCATGTACTTCTAGGCGCCCGACGAGGTTTTTCATTGACATGGTACCACATTGCATATAGGATTGAGTCTTAGTGTATCTGCTGCATAACGCTTGTGTATTGTTCTATATTGATTGATTTGATGATATTGTGTTTTGAATATTGAGTATGCGAATGTTGTGAAAACGAATGAGACGTGTGGTGAAATAACGTGAGTTATGCTCAAGTAAATGGTATTTTGTTATACGATATTTATACATATATGTTGTTTTATTTTTCTCTATTAGTTAGGAATGTGATAACTCACTCCCTGTGTGTTGTTTGTGTTTGGATCCTGTGATGATCTTGAACCTTGTGTTCGGGGGAGCAGATGGCTAGGTGAAGTGATTTAAGGAACCTTGTGCTGAAGGACGTCGTGACACAGTGCTCTGATGGGATGTGACATTAGGATATAGGTTCTATATTAATTGTATGAAGCTTAGACGACCTTGTTTGAGCCGAGATGACTTTATTATTTATTTGGACAAGTTTGAATATGATGTAGAAGAAAGTGAATGTGAGCCTTTTACCCCTTTGAAAGGCTTGTATTTAAAAATGTTTTAAAAATACTTTTAATTAGTATTTGAATTTTTATTCCTTTATTAGTATATATGTGAGGGGTAGAGGGTGTCACAATTTTCATATATGTATTTTGTTAGAACAAAAACAAAAAGAAAAGAGAAGGAGCATGGATACTAAGTTGCATACAACATGATCAAACATGGTCTAATGTTATGATAGCATTAATACTAATTATAAACAAAGTGACTACTACACACTTTCGTTACATACTAATCAATTATAGTACATGCTTCAGTCCAAAGTAAATTATAGACAAGGTTACGAAATAATCATAAGTTCACCTTTGACATAGCATATATTCCTAAAGTTACAAAATAATCATAAATTCACGTTTGACATAGAATAGTGGAAGACCAATAGGCCAAAGTTGTGAGATTTCATAAACATCCTCATTAGATGAGTTTCTGAGATTTCATAAACTTCCTCGTCAGATGATAAAGATGTACCTTTTGACTTGGTGGAAGAGGCGAAGTTGTGTTGCTACATTTGGACCTATTATTAGAATTTATGAAATTAAAAAGGTGAAATGAAATATGGAGATAAATAAATTAACAAAAATATATAATGACTTTATTTGTTAAAATTAACGTATTTTAATCCAAGACAAAGGCGACATTACAGGTTTGTTATTACATTAGCTAAAATCTCATTTTTGATAATCTAGAGTGTTTATACTCACCTTTATTATCATTCAAGTCAATCTCGCCATGGGATAGAAAGTATAGGGATCGATCATACTTTAGATCACCTTATGCATCAAGAAGCCACAACAGAAGTAGGAGTTATAGCATAAGCACGAGTTGTAGCATAAGCAAGAGTTATAGTAGGAGCTTGAGCCAAAGTCCAGGTCACTCTAGGTGATTAACTTGATAACCATGATGGTGGATGCGCTGGAAAATGCTTTAATTTTCATATATGTATTTTGTTAGAACAAAAACCAAAAGAAAAGAGAAGGAGCATGGATACTAAGTTGCATAAAACATTATCAAACATGGTCTAATGTTATGATAGCATTAAGACTAATTATAAACAAAGTGACTGCTACACACTTTTGTTACATACTAATCAATTATAGTACATGCTTGAGTCCAACGTAAATTATAGACAAGGTTACAAAATAATCATAAATTCACTTTTAACATAGCATATATTGCTAAAGTTACAAAATAATCATCAATTCACATTTCACATAGAGTAGTGGAAGACCAATTAATAGGCCAAACCAACAGCTGAATATCAGCCACTCATGAAGTATCATATCCCAAAATATTAAAATTAAATCATATTAGCAAGCACACCCATGATATTGTATATTCATTTAAAAGTAACATTTATGCAAGTTGTGTCATGCTAATCATGGTTAGGTTGTCATGGTAAAATATAATATAATGCACATTACCTTGCTATGAAAATAGGAGATAAAAAATTGACACTCAACTACTCAGTATAGTTGAATAATTTATTTGTATTGCTCAATGAAAGAATAATTTAGAGCTGTATTAACGAAAATATGAAGATAAATAAATTAACAAAAATATATAATGACTTTATTTGTTAAAATTAGCGTATTTTAAGTTTATGGGTGATACACGTTCAAATGTTGAACTGATGGCTTTGAGTTATGCATCTAATACAATTTTTTTCTTTTCAATTTCTTGAATATCATCTATCCTAAACGAGAACATGTATGCACATGCCTCTTTCAAGTAGTCATGTCATCACTAAATAACTTTTAATCATAATCATCAATACGGTGTGATTATATGACCAAGATTTGTAGCTCCCATATTCTTAAAGTATTGACCGATAGATTATTATATTGATTGACCATTGCAACTACTAAATCTACTGATTCCTTAACCGATATATCAACACTTTAATTTCATTCGAAATTCTATCATGCTTTAATGAAAATGAAAATCGTTATAGGTGTTATATCAATGAGCTGAGTTGAGATGGTACTTCAATTTATACAGCTCACAGTTTAAAATATACCATATATATACATGCCTCATGTGGCACTATTATTTGATATATAATTGATACATCTCAATAAAAAGGTGTACGATTGGGGTCTTGAATTTTAATATTATGTGTTATTATAGAAAGTAAAAATCATTTAATCCCAACCCGAATTATCAAATTCATGTTCCAAGCTCTTAGTTCCTACCAAAATACTATTATAGCTTTTCCTTGCTGTGAAGCATGTGGGCTGTTATATATATAACAGTCATGATTATTTTTTTTCAGCATGAGAAACCTCTTAATAGTGCCTATATATCGTTGTAATAGCTAGCAGAAGGAAGTGAACATTAATGTAACTGATAAAAAGAAATGCATAGAAATTGGATTTGTTGTCATTACTCAAAAATTGGTAATCTTTACAAGTTGAGAAGATGCCTATAGTGTAAAATGTCTACTAATCTATGTGAGTCTCCCACAGTGAGATTTGTGGTCTCAATTCAAGTGAGAAGTTATATGTTGGAAAACATCTTCACTGCAAGGAATTGTGAGGCCACCCGAGGGATGATCATATCCAAACTCTTCCTCAGCTTGATACAAAAGATCTTGGAATGAAGGCTGATTCAAGTATGATACGGGAACCACAAACCGCTTTTGTTTCTCCCCAACATACACTGCAAGATAGCCCTTTGGAACTTGTACAGATTTTGAAGCTGCTTGGCTAGCCGTGAACGATGCCCGTCGAACAGCAGGTAAACGGAAACCCATTCTATTTTGCTTGATTGAAGGAAGAAGAACAATCTCTAATTTGAAAAGAATGATCCAAAATGTCGAAGCTTGAGGAATGCAATGGCTTGTGTTATTTGTGTTGACTGAAGACCAAGAATTGTGTATATATATAGTTTGTAAGATTCTGTGGAAACCCAATTCCCAGAGAAAGTGACTGTCAATGGATGGAGGGCATACGCATGAGATATCACATGGTGTTGTCTTCGGTCCAACTATGAAGGATAAGTTGTGAAGACTTGCGTAACCCCACCTTATCATACATTAATTGGCCAGCATAAAGCCTCCACATGTAACCAAATGAGACGTGCCTCAGTGAAACGTAACGTCTATTCAAGCATTATTTGGTATTCCATATTTTTGTAAACATGCTCTGGGCATGTTCTGGAAGGTAATTTCTGGCTGATGAATTATAAGGCAGCGGATAGCGAGAGGTCATATATCATTTTAATTATTTCTGATGCCTGACATCTATTTTATTTCACGCGAGAAAGTCCTCCAAGGCAGTCCATATGCCCTTGTCTCCCTGTCTGTCCCATCCAATCAGTCTTGTCTTATAGTCCTCCCACCTCAGTGATTCATGCAGCCAATGATTCCTCTCCAATTATTTCTTCTATATATGTTCATGGATGCAAGCATTTAGGACAACAGAAGTGATTCACATCCTAAAGCATTTGAAGTTCAAAAACTTGCATCTTATTCACAATATTCTCTTCCCAAGTCTCAACTCATACAACAACAATGGGTTTTCGCTTACCTGGCATCAGGAAGACATCAATTGCTGCAAACCAAGCATCTTCCAAATCTGTGGAGGTGCCAAAGGGCTACCTTGTAGTCTATGTTGGAGACAAAATGAGGCGGTTTCTTATCCCCGTATCATACTTGAACCAACCATCCTTTCAAGATTTGTTGAATCAAGCTGAGGAAGAATTCGGGTATGACCATCCAATGGGCGGTCTCACAATACCATGCAAGGAGGATGAGTTCCTAACCGTCACCTCTCACTTGAATGACCTGTAAATCATGCTAATGGATACACGGATAGATTAGATGAGGCAAATTTGTACAGAAGAGGCATTTTCTTTTATTGTTAGGGATTTCTATTTTCTACTGAAGTTGAAACCTGTTTCCTTAATGAGAATTAATGCAGCACAGGACACGTATTGTTTAATCACTTTTTGCCTTTGCCAAATCTTGATATGGTTTAACAGATAACACACAGTATCATTGTCAAATTTAAGTTATTGATATGTATCAGCATGATCAGACTATCGGCTTATAAATATTAGGCATTAATTGCCGTAATTCTGTTGGAGATACAGGGCAACCTTGATAAGGTTGTTAATTACTAAACTGACCTATTGTATTTCAATATTTGTCCATGACCTGAACAAGAAATGCACAACACTTTTTTGTCCTGAAACAGTTTTCGCCACTTGTTGCCACATTCTTCTATAACATGTGCTTCTTTTAGTTCCCTCTTTAAGCACCACAATGTAATTATATATCTTCGGTTGAATTATTACTCCCTCCCACTCTATCATCACTGCAAAATCATTATCGTTGTCCAAAGGTTCATCAACTCTTTCATTTTCCTAAACAAGCAGCCATGGAGTTGTTACTACTATGGTATTGCCATGGAATTATTACTACGTACCATGGTATTGCCCCAAATATCACAGAAATAACAGAACAGATCGCCAACTTTTGGTGGACATAAAGTAAGAACTCCGATCCACACAGTTTCGAACTATTCTTCTTGCACGGTATGGTCATATATAATTTCATTTTATCTGGTAGACCGAAGTTATGTAAAAAGCATTGGTTCCTGCACTTCTCCCTATATAGGGTTAGTGAAAATGGGCCATACCGTTCGTGAATATCATACAAGAGAAAGTTTTTGTCACCAGAGTCGGCCATGTCTATTCAAGGAAGAAAATAAACCTCGGTGTTACGTCCAACTGTATTTTGCACCTGCTTCGGCAGGGAAGGTACCTCGTGTGCTTCGGACCTTGCAGCTCAAAATTTTAATTTGATAAAAATAATTATTATTAGAATACATTTTAACTTTTTCTGCCAAATTATTTTAACTATCCTTGGTCCGAGGGAAAATACTTCTGCTATACCCTTCCTGGAAATCATTTTTGTACCATTACTGATTTGAAATTTATCAACTTCTAACAGAATATTGATACCTGGCTCATACAGAGAGAAGGGAAGATTGAAACAAATAAACATAAAGTATAGAGATCGAAGCTGCTTGAGTTGCTCAATTCATTGCAATTAATCAATAGAATAACATATTATGTTTGTATTTCCTCTCTCTTGAGAAAGGGGGATCTGTACACTTAGAGAACACGCCTATTATACAAAATGTCTCCTCCAATCTATGTCAGTCTCCTATACTGTGACATTTCTGCTCAATTCAAGCAAGAAGTTATACATTGGAAGACATCTTCACTGCAAGGAATTGTGAGGCCACCCATGGGATGATCATATCCAAACTCTTCCTCAGCTTGACTCAACAAGTCCTGGAATGAAGGTTGGTTCAAGTATGATACGGGAATCACAAACCGCTTCAATTTCTCTCCGACATAGACTGCAAGATAGCCTTTTGGTGCGTCCGCCGCTTTTGATGCCTTTCTGATGCCAGGTAAACGAAATCCCATTGTTGTATTGATCTGAGAAGAGAATGGTTGAAGAGAAGTGTTGAGAATTTTGAATTTCAAACACTTTATGATGTGAATGATTTGTGTTGGTCCTCAATGCTTGCGGCCATGAATATTTATATAGACATAAGGATATGCATGGAACCATTAGTTGGGCACTTAAATTATTGGTGATGCAGGGACATCAGATAGGAGTCATGGGACCAAATGAGAGACATGGCATATGGGGTGTTGTCTTAGAGGACTTTCTTAAGAATCAACGTAACAAGTGATTGTAGATAACATGAGTCCCACCTTCATTTGATCTTGTTGACAGAAGCTTATTCAGCGTGGTGGGGGCCAGAAATTTCATTTATGCAAATTTCATGCAGTACTGCTACTTAGAATTTGACGTACAGCAAAATAATGTGGTTCAGGATGCCTGGTGATATGATCATGCACTCAGTGTTAGTTGTCATCTTATCTACACTGTTTCAGAGCTATCAATTCCGATAGGACAGCTCCATATGCCCTTGTTTTTTCCAAAAGTTGTTTTGACGTGTGTAACACCACCTTATCAAACAATGGCCAACATAAAGCCTCCACTTGTAACCAAATGAGACGTGCCTAAGTGTATCCTCACATTTTTAGTGCATTATTCGGTATTCCATACTTTTGCAGGCATGCTTTGGACATGTTTTCTTCATGTTATGCTGGAGTACAACTGGAAGGTATTTTCTGACTGATGAATTATAAGGCAACACAGATAGATAGCAAGAGATCATAGACCATTATATTTCTGAGGTTTGACATTATACATCTGTTTTATTTCAAGCGGATTCACACCAGAAAATTAGATAGGATTATCTTAGCTACTATAACATGCAACGTTAATTCTTGATAAAGTCCTCCAAGGCAACACCATATGCCCCTGTCTCCTGTCGGTCCCATCACTTATCTCATTGCCTTCCCCCCACAATAATTCATGTAGCCAACTGTTTGTTACAAATTCTTTCATCTATATATATTCATGGTTGCAAGGTTTTAGCACAACCAAAATCATTGACATCCTAAAGCATTCGTAGTTCAAAAATTCCATCTTCAATTTACAAGTCTTTTTGGACACTCTGTCCCTAATTTCAACACATACAACAATGGGTTTTCGTTTGCCTGGTATCAGAAAGGCATCATTTTCTGCAAACCAAGCATCTTCGAAAGCCGTGGATGTGGAAAAGGGCTACCTTGCAGTCTATGTCGGAGAGAAAATGAGGCGGTTTGTGATCCCCGTATCTTACTTGAACAAACCCTCATTCCAGGACTTGTTAAGTCAGGCTGAGGAAGAGTTTGGATATCATCATCCCAACGGCGGCCTCACAATTCCTTGCAGTGAAGATGTCTTCCAACATATAACTTCTTTCTTGAATTAATAAATGTCAATTTTTTTTGGAGGCTGCATAGATTAGCGAAGACATTTTGTACAATAGGCGTCTTCTCAACTTGTAAAGATCTCCCTTTTCGAGAAAGAGGGAAAAGAAAGATTATAGAATGACAAAAGTCAGTATTTCATTATTTTTTTGGTGTAATGACAATGAATTCAACTACTCAAAGCAACTCCTCTGTGTTTTCTGTTATTTTTTTACAATGTTCACTTCACCCTGTATGATCAAGGTTGGTTTCTGTAAAAAAAAAAAAAAAAAATACTTTAATTTGTTCCGATAAATTTTACAACGGAAATATAACACATGATTCCTAGCAAGGGTAGAGCAAAAATAATTTTACCTAGGACCATATATGAGAAAGATAAATTAATTTGGGAAAAGTCAAAATATATTTCATTAAAATTTTGGTGCCAAGGCAGGTGTAAAATAACAATGGGCTTAACATCGAGGGTTGCAATTATGACGGACAAACAATAATATCATAATTATAGCATCCCAAAATACTTTATGCAGCTTGACTTTGAAATCGGTGATCCAAATTCTCAATTTAAATTTAACAAACAGAAATAAGTTGGAAAGGGAAAAATTATTGGCCATGCATAATAGACTGCTGTTTACTATTCATTAAAATTGAATGGATTAGAGTTCCTATTTTGGGGCAATATCACAGTACTGACAATCCATGCTTTCCTGCCCAAGTAACAACTAATAATCAATCTTGTTTAGGAAAATAGAAGAATCAATGACCCTTGGAAAATGATAATGCTTTTGGGGTGATGATAGAACGGAAGGGAGTACTAAATTAACTCAAGATACACAATTACTTTGTGTTGCTTAAACCAGGAACTGAATGAGCCACATATTAAATAGAAAATAAAGCAACAGGCTAGCGGCAAAAACTGTTTCAGGAAAACTAATGCGTTGTGCGTTCCTTGTTCAGATCACGGACATATATTGAAAAATAAGCAAGGGAAGCATTAATTAACAGCCCTTATCCAGGTTGGTCAATATCTCCAACATGATTACTGTGCTTAATTCCCAATATTAATTAGCTGATAGCCTATTGCTGACATATATCAAGTTAAATATGATAATGTTACGGTTCAATATATAATTGAGATTTGGAAAAAGAAAAAAGTGCTTAAAGAATGTCTTTTGTTGCATTCTCATTCAGGCAACAGGTTTTAAATTCTGTACAAAAAAGAAAATGCCATCTGTACAAATTTGCCTCATCTAATCTATCTCAGTCTCCGTTAGCATGAATTACAGCTCATTCAAGTGAGCGGTAACGTTTAGGAACTCCTCTTCCTTGCATGGTATTGTTAGACCACCCATTGGATGATCGTATCCGAATTCTTCTTCTGCTTGACTGAGTAATTCTTGAAATGAAGGTTCGTTCAAGTATGATACTGGAATTGTGAACCGTCTCATCTTATCTCCAACATAGACTGCAGCATAGCCTTTTGGTACGTCCACCCTCTTGGAGGCTGCTTGGGTTGTATAAAACGAAGTCCGCCTAACAATACCTGCTATGCGAAAACCCATTATTTTCTGTTGCTCCACACAACAAGTATTATACTGATATCAAAGAAGTCGTATGCGGAAGAAATTTTTGAGTTCTGATACTTCAGGAATGGGATGACTTGTGTTGCTTGGAAACCCTAGAAATTGTCTATATATAATGTCTAGGACCTCTGCAATCCAACTGCACAGTGGGCCATGATGGGGTCTACTGAGGGAGAAAGGATCACATGGTATTGTCTCAGAGGTCTCTTTCAAGGAATAGGAAGTTCAATAGGAGTGCATACGTACCTCACCTTCTGAGTTAGTGGCCACCAAATTACCCACCTGACAACCTAATGTTTGTTCAGGCATCGTGGTATGGCTAATCCAATGGTGGATATGCTTAAGACATCTCACATGCTTCTTCAAATCATTGTAAGCTGACAATTATTTTGATAAATATATCTACCATGTGACCGATAGCAACCAGTAAACCTTAAGCCGACCAGATTGACAGCTCTGAATAAGTTTTTTGGAGGTAAGAAGAAAACCAATACTG
>Ga0315911_1000073_pt1 | contig 15259 bp, 6 predicted proteins | sample Edanod1MG_FD_207737 | JGI IMG/M metagenome (GOLD analysis project Ga0315911, IMG submission 207737) | Root nodule microbial communities collected in Santa Monica, California, United States - Edamame nodules 1 | ecosystem: Host-associated > Plants > Roots > Nodule | place: USA: California... | reverse complement strand
TTTTCTGTACCCAGGATCCGATCCCGTTGATCAGTGATCAGGATGATACGATTGGTTGTAAGACTTGGTTGGAACACGAGGTTTAGCCGAATATTAGTTATTCGTTTTTGAACTGGAATGCCTTCGTGGAAAGTATCTTATGGATAAAGAATATCCCGGCAGAATGACCATTTATGCAGAAAGTCGAAGAGGTGATAGTCTAGAAACCAGCGGTTCAGAGCTATCCGACGAGGAGAAAAAAAATCTAAGATGTGTACTATCTGAAAGTGATAAGTCGTTGTTGGTAGAGATAGGCGAGCACTCCATTGAGTGCCTACTGGTTCACACCCTAGGCCATCTGTTTAATCTGGAAAATATTGTCAGTCTTGCTAGTTTGGTTGATCGTATAGAACGCAATGTAAGGGATTATGCCTCATCGTCAACATTGTATTATAATAGTAGGGGATGTAATCTAAGTATGGATGCTGATGATAAAGGAACTAAAGCATCTAAAACTAAAGCTTATCCCTTTGGTACAGCATTAGTTGAATTTTTAGTGAGTCGTGGTCTATTGCGCTTAGTAACATATAATGTTGATTTATTAAATTTCTCTGATGATAGTGGTCCAAAGACTGTTGTCAAAAATGTTGTAAAAAAGGGCCATAATTACTATAGGAGCTCTTTAGTATATGCCGAATGCTTGTTTAACCCCGCATTACTTCCTATAAAGTTAAACCTACCTATGGTATTTCCACCTAAAGATTGGGAGCCCCACAAACCTGAACAGAAACGTAAGTTGTTACATATATCTGATATATATGGTGGTTATTTAAGCAACCCTACGGGCCAAATCTACAGCACTCAACGGAGTATGAGTTCTCCCGATGCGAAGAATTTCTTCATCTATTTCGGTGAAAATAAGTATCAAGAAAGTCATAATAAGCAAAATAAGTTTTGTACTAGCATCAGTAGCTTACAGCGTCAATCCTTTAAAATAAATAGTAATTTCCTTAATTTTATATTAGAAAATAGGGAATTATTAGAAGAATGTGGCTACTTGATGCCCGAATTTCTTTCAAAGGTAATACTAGCCCATGCCTCCAGGAAACTTAGAAGTCATTTTGAAAAGAATAAGGATATTCAAACAATATACAAATTTAGTGATGTGTACGCTCTATTAATAAAGAATATGCAGCGGGCACGTTATGAGTGTACGATTTTAGATCTGGCAAAGGCCTACTCTGGATATTCTTTATATTTTCCAGCATTTATTGACTTCAGAGGTCGAATCTATCGCAGCGGCATCTTTCACTTCCACGAGCGGGATTTAGCCCGAAGTATACTATTAATAGATTGTAAAGATAATATAGAATATTCTTCCCCTGATATTAATAATTATATAAAGATGTATCTAACCGCAACTGCATTCCTCTATCAATCATATAAATATGAGGAGGATGCTCTAAATGATATAAAGAATAAATTAATCCCTTATCTAGAGTGTAAAGAGAACTTAAAAACGTATTTTAAAACGTATTTAAAGACTTTAGTGATAGAATCACGGATGGCTAAACGGCCATTCCAATATTTATCTAATATTTACCTATTCTTATTATCAGTATCGGATTTAATGTCTTTCGTTGATCTGTATAATTGTGTTCCTGTAACTCAGGATGCTAGCGCTAGCGCATATCAACTGATGGCTTATTTCCTCCTGGATAAGAATTTTGCGAAACTAACAAATCTTTTTGATACCGGCAGCGGTGAGATATTTGACATCTATTCTCACATGAGAATTGAATTAATTTCATTCATCAAAGACTCTCTTAGTGAGGAGAATCCTGAGCTATGCGCAATTTTGGATAGGGTCCTAACTAGGAGTATAGTTAAGCAAATATATATGCCAATTATATATGGTAAAACAGCTAATAGCACAACTAAGGATCTTATAGTGAGTCTTTGCCAAGATCTCTTGCCAAAAGAATGTACTATACTGTCGGTTCTATGCTTCAAATTTTGGCAAGAAAAATACAGTTTTATGTATTCGTTTATCCAGCTGATCAGCCTGGTAGGTCGGGTATGCTCTTACCTAGATCGACCAGTCTTGTACAGCACAGAATATTTTAGCACATCCCAGGATTATAAAAAGATGGAAAAACACTCAGTTAGAGTCTTCAACTCTTACTTGAAAAAGGCCCATAATGTCACACTCTCGTTTCCCTCAAAAGAGCGGGATAAGAGGAAAAGTGGGGTATCCACATTCGTTAACTTCATTCATCAAAAGGACGCGCAAATTGCTATGTCTATTGCCTTCTATGCGAACTCATATAATATACCTCTGTACACAGTGCACGACAACTTCATAACAAATATACATTATTGTAAATATATATCTAAAATCTATCTACATGTCATAAAGGAAATGGGGCCCCCTCTTAAAATCATTAACCGCTTTATTTATAAAAATATTATGGAGCCGGCTATAGCGAAGGGCCTCTATAATAATGTAAAAGGCTACAATTTGAAGTCTTTTGATGAAAGGATCATACCAGAGCCTATTTTAGATGAGTTCTTAAAAATTGGACTCATTTCTCCAGAAGATGTCACGAATGCAGCTGGTTTAAAAAAAATAAACAATAAGTTGAAACAAAGATATCAACTCTATTGTAATGCGGTCTGCGGATCTAATAAGAAATTTGATGATCATTTGTTTAAATGGAATAGGTTTAGAGATGCCCTGATTGGGGAAAATTGTATACATTATTAAAATGTTATTTAAAACCCATGGGGTAAGGCATAATGTTCCGTACACGACATACAGTCGTACTAGATCAACTTCAACATCTATCTTATTGAACCGGATTCAGTCCAATTCTAGTAAGACATTAATATTCCCGCACCCTAAGTTACTAATTCCGTCTTTGGAGTATAGAGAACCTGTATCGGTCCAGGATACAGCCCTCCTCAGCCATAGTGTGATGTCTCTCTTAGTAAGCTATGTTTATCCTGTCTTATTAGGGTACGCGAAAGCTAATATCATATTCTATTTTAAAAATAGAGAAGTAGGTGATATCGCTAAACCACTAAATAAACAGTCTATTCCCTTAACGTTTGATGATGGTAGTCCTATTTCTAAGTCAGAGATATATGCTAGTGTGTTTAGTAGTATATTTAAATTAATAGATATTTATGACGGTTTTGGGGTTGTTAGAATAGCTATTCGAGCACATTTTGAAGAAAATATCCCCGGCCCTCTTCAACCTTTAAAAGAGGAGTTGCTAGAGGAGGCTCTCTCTGAATGCATTAAGCCATCTTCTGGAGAAATCGATATTAGTAATTTACCTGTTAAAAGTCTTAGTTCTACTTCTCGAAAGTACCCTAAGAATATAACCGTTCCAAGGAAATCGGGCAATATATCCCTGAGGCCGTTCTTGGTGGCCGATACTGAGACCATAATTAACAAAAATAGTCAACATGTACCCTATGCGGTCGGTGTCATGGTTGTTAATCCGGGGATTCCCGTTAGTAGGCGTGAAAGGATCGATACTTACTTCAGCGAAGATTACTCTTCAAGAATCTTCCCAACCTTTGAAGAAAGGAGCTGCCAAATGCTCAAATCATTTATCTTTAGGGTCGCGGCTATTACTCGACAAAATAGGTCTGCTAAAACAATCTACTTTCATAATTTAGGTCGATTCGATGGCATTTTCCTACTTAAGCACCTTGCATTATATCATCCTAATTACACGGTCACCCCCCTTATGAGAGACAATAGACTCTACGAGGTAGCTGTCTATTCTAAAAAAAGGCTATTATTTACATTCCGAGACTCCTTACATCTACTCCCCGGCAAACTAGATGACCTTGCTAAGAATCTATGCCCTGAGTTGGGTTCTAAAGGATCTATTTCCTATGAGGATGTAAGACTTGAAAGTCTTAGTATTATGAAAGAGAGTTTGTTAGAGTATATGGAGCAGGATATTCTTCTGCTAGGGGGAATTATGCAGTCCTTCCAGGACATATATTATAAGGCTTACCAGGCAGACATAGTAAATAAGCTTACAATAGCCTCACTGGCTCTAAGTCTATTTCGTGAAAAATATTACGATTACAATAAGCACCGTATCCACATCCCTAATCAGAATGAGGATACATTTATTCGGCGTGGATATTACGGTGGGCATACCGACGCATACTTACCATACGGTACTAATTTATACTATTATGACGTTAACTCTCTCTATCCTTTTGTTATGAAGGAATTCTCAATGCCTGGGGGTACACCAGTCTGGCATTCTGATTTAGAATATATGACATTAGATAACATGTTTGGGTTCATTGAAGCATATGTAGAATGCCCAAAAAGTATAAAGAAACCATTTCTTCCCTATCGGGATAATAAGGATGGCACTCTTATCTTTCCTACAGGCACCTTTGTTGGGGTTTACTATAGTGAGGAGCTCAAGTATGCTAGAGACATAGGCTACACTATAATACCAATTTGTGGATACCTCTTCGAGGAGATGGAAAGTCCATTCAAGGACTACATTAATTCTCTCTTTGAAAGCAGATCCAATGCTAAAAAGAAGGGAAATAACGCCCTATCTTTTGTATATAAATTACTAATGAACTCATTATATGGTAGATTTGGCATCAATCCTCAAAGCACAAAAACCGAGATGTGCAATAAATCTAAACGTGACCGTATATTTAGACGCCCTGAGTTTATAGACGATGTCTTTATTAGAGAGGATCTATACATGGTATCTTATCTAACCAATCCGGGTAAGGGGCCTTCTTATTGGGACCCCCCGAAGAACTCCGCGGTACAACTAGCCGCAGCGATCACTGCCGGCTCAAGGATCTATATGTACAAGTATATTTCAAGAGAAGACTGCTTATATACAGACACCGACTCTATTGTCCTTGGTAATCCACTTCCGGAGGAAGATGTTTCCTCTTCTGTATTAGGTAAATTTAAATTAGAAGATAAGATCTTGGAGGGATTCTTTTTAGCACCTAAATGCTATAGCTATACCACAGAAGAGTCAGATGGCAATAAGAAGGTCTATAAGTACAAGGGACCGGGTAGAAATGTTATAACTCCAGAATGGTATAAAGAACAGTACGCCGACCCTTCCCGAAGTCTGATAAAGAAGGTAACTTATCAATTTCGACCCGATTGGAAAGAACTCTCGGTTAAAAAGAAAGAGAGTACAACCACTCTTAGAACTCTCAGTAACTCCAAGAGAATACCTTTCTTTAATGAAAAAGGTAAATATGTAAGTACAGATCCACTTGATATCAATGACTTGTCATCTCTAAATTACATTGGAACAAAACTATTAGAAAGTTTTAAAAGGAAAACAGCTATTTTAGAAAAAGAGAATTCGGCTCTTTCTCAGAAATTACAGAAGCTGGAACAGGAAAGAGGTATAATAGCCCAGCGGAGAGTAGAAGAAGGAAATAATACCGAAGATAATAATACATTAGAGCAAAATAATGCTAAAAGGGCTGAAGATAATATCAATGGAGATCTATTAGATCCAGATACGATGCCGCGGGATAAAAAGCCCCCCTGATAATGGTTGTGGATAAAAGATATATATACAACATTAGATAAAGGCCCAGGAGTGAGGAGGAAATAGAAAAAGGTCGCCGACTGCTACTAAGAACCTAACAGAACTTTGTTGCGTGAGTATGATGAATACCTATAGTATGATTTGTTGCTGTCACTAGACTACTCGAAAGAATTCATACCCCCAGCAATCAAACTACTGCGCGAACAAGCAACGGATTGAGCCGTTCCAATCCTCTCCCTATGGCGGGAAGTGCAGAATTCATTGATTACTGCTTTCTTTTGAATCGGAACTATTCGAACATCTCGTACTCAATCATATAACCAGACTTTTAGTAAAGTACAGAAGGAAAAAGAAGGAATTTCTGAACTTCATTAAGGTAGCTTGCTTACTTAGTGCTTGCGAAAAGGTAAAACACTTCCTGCTTCAAGGCTGGCTAATGATAATAGATAGATATCTTCTTCTAGGGGAGCTAGTCTTAGTGGCGGTGCACCCAGTGGGAGTTGCAATTCAAGTTGCAATCTCTTCTTCCTGCCAGCGAGTTAGAAGTTCTTCCCTTTGCTGGTGCTTGAGTTGGATTGGATGAGGATTGAGGATTAGCAAGGATTCTCCAGCAATTTTTAGGTTTTACCTGGCAAGTCTAACTAGATCTTTATCTCTTGCTTGCTTTCATTCTTTAGCGTTTGAATGCATCAATTCAATAAGGTCTTTTGTTAGGGAATTTCCCAACATCTTTGTGAAGGTCTCAATTGATTTTCTTGCAGTCATAAGCTTTGTAAGAGCTGGTTTATGATAATTGACTCTAGTAACTTGAAGCAGAATCTCGTTCACTCCCCCGGCTGAGTCAAATGATTTGTGACAACAGAGGGAAGAGCCTATCAATAAGGGTCGTATGCTGACTATTTTGACATACGAAATCACCAAGTACATATGTGCTTTAATACCAGATGGGGAAAGGGTCACTGATTACGACCTTACTGCTATTATTAATAAATAATATCTTTTCAATGTTACACCTACAGGTAAGGTACCCTCCCCCTCGTGAAATAGAATAGATTTCGCCTCTCAAACCTATCTTCCCCAATAAAGCATAACAACTCTTTTCAGAGAAAAAGACATCATAAATATCAGCAGTTGCTACGAAGACCTCATGGGAAAATCGTCTAAATCTTATTTCTGGAAAACATTTGACAAACTCCCGATCAAATAAGTCCATTAATACAAAGTTGAATAGCAATCTGGAAACCTCTCCAAGAGGAGGAGGAATATCATCAGACCCTACTAAAACTTTATCCCCATCCTTTGTATAGATAGGTAGCTCAAGTAAAGAACTTACTAGTCTAAATACATAATCATTATCGCCAACAAAAGGCTTAACGGCTTTTAAAACCAGTGCTTTAGTAATCACTGATGTTGATGCGGACATATCAACCTTATACATCATATCAACATTATTCATATCTTCAAGACTCTGGAGAAAAGCAGGAAATCTATCCATTAGTCGAATTCCATTTTGGGGCAAGGAACCATAAATAAGACGATGCAAAGTAGCAGACAGGCCCATTAATACTATTTGATCCATAATATTGGACGCCTTTATTATAAATATACGTTCTGGATTTCTTTTATTTACATGTATATGAATATCCGGATAATCAGGTAATATATCTTTTAAAAGCTTATTCATATCTTCATCTAAACAAGTAAGGTACTCTAGCGGGCCAACCTTGTAAGAACTGTTTTCAATTTTTTGTAGAATGATAGACAATTGGAAAGGTGTAATACTAGGTATTAGATTCTCTGCTTTAAGGTAATCATGTACATAACGTATATCCTTAGATAGCTGTAATTGTAAATTATTGTCTGTAGAATACTTTCTCCTAAATAAATAGATAAGAGGATGATAGGAAATAGGCACATTTAAAAGCATAGCATTCCTCGAGTTGTTCCGATACAAAGAATAAGAAATATATAACAATTGGTTGTTCATCATAATATTTATCTTCATACTATAACTTCTCCGCAGCATGGGTTAATCCCAAATGTAAATAAGATGGCAACTGCTAGTCCTAAGCTAACACCTATAATAATAGATTTATTAGAATCCGGTATTTCAATATCCATATCCATGAAGGGCCTATCTTGAGCAAATGCCTGTGACAGCGGTGCTGCTGGATTATTTACGCCCTCAATTAAAGTCATTTTATTAAAGCCCGGTATAACATGAGCATCAGGATTAGTAAAGATAGTATCATAATTCTCAATAGGACTAAATAGGGTATTTAATCCTTCAATTGGCATATTGATACCATCGCCAGGTACGAAGCCATACCATACAGTACAACCAATACCCATTTGGACCAGGATTAAGAATCGACCATAATACCCCTCATTAAATGTAATTACTTCAACCAAGACACGAGATGCCAGCGACTCCATACTATTAGAAACAGAGTCAGAAATACCCTTTAACTTAAGTAATGGATTGCTGTTAAGACTACCTTTTGTTAACGATAAGCCTAGGCTTTCTTTTAACTTTCTTAAACCCACTAAGGTATCAGGAGCTCGGAGATCTTTTATTAAGAATTCCCCTTGTCCTGGCATAAAGCGAAAGCCAATCGACATCATATAATTGTTTGCCTTTTCGGTTAAATTAATAATAGGGTTCTTTATATCAAAAAATGGTGCTTTAGTCATTTCAATAACATTACGAGTAAACGCCGATGGATTAGTACGAATCTTAAATCTTTCTAAAAGAGATGCAGTAGGAGTCAGAGTAGAAAGAAAACTATGATTACTTGAACTAGCACTGCTATCTTTCAAAGACAGATTACGAAATTTATCAGTTATAGTAAATACATCGTAGTTCTGTTCTATTTTAGATAGAACTTCGGGAACAGCTGATAGACCAATACGCTTCATAATGTTTTGTTTGTTGTTTGTTTCGGGTAATAATACAGGTCTTTTGCCGCCATCTTTGGCGTGTGTCGCACCTTGACTAGTTATTCCCCTCAGTTGGCGCATGTCTGTTCTGTTTGTAACCCGTACCATTACTGCACTTCTTGTCACACTTCTGTCTTTCATAAATAAGACACTCATGACATCGGTACGAGCCAGACAGCATTGAGTGCTAAAAGACTCCCAACTGAAAGGTCTAGTATCCCTGGAGTAGGGTCGCGTCCCACATATTATTCCCTAAAGGTAGGTGGGTAGTGGGTATGTCTTTTTACCCGTCTGGAAGGAATCAAAGACTTATTTAAAGCACGGAGCCTGCTCCGAAAATGCTGTGAGAAAGAGGATCTGTTGGTTTAGGAAAACTATAACTTTTGGTTCATGAAGAAGCGGCCCCTCCGCATCAAGATAGTCAATCGATAGAGGTGTTGGGGTCTTCTTCCTCAAATCGGTTATCGGTGAAATGACTCTCATTGGTTGGAAGTACCAAAGACTCCCTAGCTTCCTGAAAACAAAAGTAAGAGCATCTTCTCCTTCAATTGCGCTAACAGCTCAAATAGCAACGATGGTAATGACGATAGCTTTACAGGAATTGCTTTCTTTAGGGATTCTATTTGAAAACAGTATAATGCCACATCTGACTCAACAGCTTCTTCTTCCTTTTCTGATTCATGTGCAAAAGCCCTTCAACTATATGCAAGCACTTTTCTTGCTGTAGAAAGTCTAAAGTATCGCAAGTAAGGCAGCAAGAAGAAGAGGAGGCTCGGCCATTAACAGTTGCGTTAGAATTGCCTTTCCATCCGCCGCTGAAGAAAGAATCTCACCCTTCAGCTGTCCCTACTATTCGACATTTCCCTGAGGAGTCAATCAGTGAGGGAGGGAAGATTCAAGACTGAACAGCCTTCCAACTCCATTCTCTATCCTCCAAATCAATCGCTTATAACCTTTGAAAAGCTTTCATTGGAACTTCCCCTTTCCCGATCAATAGGCTGTTAGGGCTTTAGCCCAAGAACCCGATGCCCATTCAATAGAAGAAGTTGTTCGACCTTCGGAACCTGGTTATGAGATTCGTTGTTCGATCTTGAAGCAAGCATTTATCGTCCAGCCGGAGGAATAGTCGTTATTTCACCATTTGAATAACCTTGAAAAAAGCCTTCCTCAGCAGAGAACAGAGAGGTACTACCTACTTTCTTCCATTTTCATTTTCTGACTGCTGTCTTAAACCTTTCTACTTTAACACAGGCACCTAATACATCAGGGACAGAAGTTTGACCGAATCTTGCAGCACCCCAACCACCTTTGAAAGCCAGATGGGACCAATCGAGGAAGCAGATCCAATTCCAACAACTGAACCCATTTTTGTTCAAGTTCCAAGGGCTGAGCACCAAGAAGAAATAGAGCATCAACCCGAGGAAATGAATCCTAACCGGGATGGGCTTTCGGCTGTAGATAATCCGAACGGCTACCTCCCGATCCCGATTATGAGCCAGAGCAGCTTTTGTCATTTCCCCTATCCCTGTGTGGAGACATTGAAGATAGAAAAAGGCATAAGTGGACCCTAAAAGTAGTACAATAACGTGGGTGAACAAAAGAACCTTATCCATGAGCGTGTTTAGCATTAATTCCATTATCTATTTTTTCGGGGGAATGCCGCAAACAAGGTTTTTGGCTCGCAATAAAGCTAGCGTCCTGATCGAGCAACTATCAGTCCTACCTACCCACCGTTCCCCCGCTATTCCAAATTCCCATCTCTTTTTTTTTTTTTATAAGGGAGCCGAAGTCACAGCCAGCCTGTTTAACAAAAGAAAGGACGGACTTCTCTATACGCTATTTTTTTTATACGCAAAATATGGCCGAAAAAACTCAACCTGTGAGAGCTCATTCCTTTAAGTAATTAATTCTTTTTTTACGACGCTCTATCTTCAGACTTGGGCAAAACAAAACTTCTATGCGATGAAACAAAGGAACAACATTCATTCCCTAAAGAAAAAGAAAACCATTACCAAGCCAAAAGATAATTTTAATTTCACAACCGAGATCGCAAGCATGGATCAAAGACGGAATCTCCTCAAAAAGAAGCGCTATCGATACAAAATGCTATAACGATTCACTAATGGAAGTCTTTCGATGATCCAGCTACTCAGACTGGACTCCTTGACTTAGTGGGTAGGAATTAAATATAGAGTTTGTTATTCACGGAGCTACCACTACTTGAGCTTACACCCGGACTCTTACTGTAGTCTCATTTCCAGTATCCTATAAAAGAAAAATACAAGTCCGTTTTTATATTCCTTATAGCACGGGTATAGATTACCTCACGGGATGAACTTATTAAGTTATATTAATACCAGAATCGGGTGTTCAAGTCATTACCATTCAAGTCTCAAGCTTCCGGCAACCACTTATCCCAAGGTAGGTGGGAAATTAATTCCGGATGGAGCAATAATATTTAATTTAAATTTTTTATTTCTAGGCTTCGGCGTATGTAGATTCGGCAAATGTTTCCACATCTCGGATCCTGGGTTCACACTCTAGGAGTCCCTTTATTCGGGAAGTGACGGATCAATCTTTCATTGAAGAGAGGAATTGGCACATTAGAATCAAAGATGAGCCGGCTTCCTTATTCTTTTTTTAATCACTGGCATTGTAAATGACTGGAAATGGCAGGGCAAAGACGAGTAGGGGCGGATGAAGATAAAGAAAGAGAATCCGCTGTCTGCAAGAATAGGCTGTTACTGGTCTTTTAGGTGAGGCTCTTTACAGGAGTGATCTCTCTCAGGTGGATAGATAGGATAGAATGAGTCTGAAGACTAGTCTTCAGAAAAGAAGCATATAGCTTCTAGCTGAAGTAGCATGATATATAGCTAGTCTTCACTAATGTTAAAGCGCTTTCCCAAGGGGGAAAGATAACATCGTCTGAGCCCTTATCTATTGACGATAGAAATTTTTAACGTTAAGCAAACCAAGCAACCAAAAACCCCAGGAATGTATGTAGAAAAGAGGGATGTTGTTGAATAGTTCTCTTTGACTTCGGATTGAGACTTGAAGCTTTAGCCTGAAGGAAGACAAGATCAGGAACCCACTGTTTTGTGCCACGCGCTTGAGCTTTCTCCTTTCCCCCTAATTTATATGGACTTCCATTCTTGTTTTCTAATAGAGGGAAAGCCGCTCTCCTTTATGTTCGGGTATGCCTTTACTTGTCGTTAGGAGAAGTCGTATCATCTTGTAGTTCTAGGATTGGTTTCTGTCTTGCCTAGTAAGGCTGGTAAGTAAAGTATTGTCTAGTTCTTCGAGATTTTCTTTTGAAGACTAGATCACCACCACCGCTTCACCTTCTACCCTCTGATTTACAGAAGCTTTCTCGCTACCAGAGAGTGAAGGAAGTTATACCGGCTATTTACCTGGCCTTCAGGTGCCCATTGGACTGATTGATCATATCTTCAGGATATACCTTCTGGTGGAATTTTGTCTTTTTGACTTCTTGGCAATAGAGAGGAACCTGACACTATCCCCTTCCCTATAACCTAAAAGGACTTCTTTCTCACCAAGCACATACATATGCTTTTTGGGAGCAGATGAACCATCCAATGAAAACTTAGTAATTACTCAGTAGGTTTGACGGAGGTTTTGAGTCTTACAAATTCAACAGGCCCCTGTTCCCTCCTAAAAACTCTTTGCCATGCTAAACCAAAGGGATTCCGAGATCGGACTCAGATCCTATGATCGTGGTTCTGTGACGAAATAAGGGTCTTCCTATAAGTACACCTTTAATTTTCGGTTGACCTCTATAGGGCGGGCGGCTAGGGAAAGACCTATTCCATTCAATCCATATTCAACCCTATCCTTTTACTCTGCTGGTTGAACATAACTCCCAGCGATAAGTAAAGCAATTCCAATATGCAGAGCCTATAGGGTTTAGCATAAACTATGTGTAACTCCTTTCTTTTTAGTCAGGCGATAAGTGGAGCTGAATGAAGCGGTGTTTTCCTTATATCGATTCTGACGTGCATCATGTTCCTTCTCATTCGATTTAGACCGATCACGGATATCCGCCTTTCCATTTGACGGCATTTCTATGTTAGTCAATAAAGCGGCAGATCAATCACTTACCTTTCGTTAGCGGTTTCGCGACTCTAATATAGATGTTTCCTTTATATACTATAAATAGCTGTTTTGCTTTTTTTTGTTCTTTCATCTTGAATCGTTTTCGAAGAATCTCGAGAGTAATAAGTCGCCAGCCTAAAAATTCAGCCTGTATCTATATAACTCGTTTCAACATGACGAAATCGAGATAACATTGTTAAATTAGGGTAGGGCATGCACTTCGAAACGCAAAAAAATCCGCCGCACTACGTTCCGTCAGAAAGCAAGCCCCATCTTCTATTCTTATCATTTGTTCACTTATTTCACTTACTTTCAAAAAGCGGTACTGGCACTAGTCAATCATCGTGCCTTTAGCCAATGATGGATTTACAATCACCGCGGTTTTTCGGAGAATACCACTTTAGCGGCGACTAAAACTAAAGCGTATGGCCTTGTGGAGGTTTCTAAGGATCGTTAATCCCAATGGACAAACCTTGGATCCCATTAGCGCGGGCGCCGGTAATACTCTATCTTAGAGCTCATAAAGGTGCTGGGAGCATTTTAGTAAAGCGCGTTCAAATAGCATGAGCTTTTGATACTTATGAGATCGATGATGTATTGAAATTCGTCTTTCATTGTTGTTCTTTTGACGGTGTAATAATGCGATGTACCTCCTTATATTTATATTATATAGGACTTTCGATCTACCTTGGCGAACTGTCGTCGAGAAAGGACAACAAGGACTTTCCCCTATGTTACGTTTTGTCAACATATACTATTTTCATGGGCGGTGCCGCGATTACTAGCGATTCCCCATGCTAGAGCGCGCCTACATCCAATAGGTACTCAATTCTATTTTAGGGCAATAAATAACTTAGAGCAAGATAATTATATATCCGATATGTACCTTCCTTCCATCCGGGAGTACCCGTTTATCAGTGATCTCTTGGAAACCAACATAGTCCAGTGTACCAAATAGTGGTCGGATCCTATATTTAAAAGAGTCATTCTCCCTGATCGGGCGGGAGTAAGAAGAAGAAGGAGCACTTTCATCTTCCCTTCCGGGCTTACAAGACGAGACCTAGATGGTACGTTATAGGATATTCGAAAAAAAGCAAGTAGGACAAAATGACTGAGGTAAAATGGCACGCGGTAGTCATTCAAACAAAAGACGCTGAGGAACCTCCATCGAGCCACGTGATCCGCTACAACTCACACAAACAAAGACTAGGTTCGGCTTCTAACTAATAAGAAAGGGGGGGAGAAAAGAGGACAGGGGCGCTCCCCGCTAACCGAAGTCTTGGATTTTTCTTTCTCGGAACCTTCCCTTACCTTTTCTTCTCTTTAAATATTTCGTATTAGTGCAAGGGGGCCTTCTTTCTTGAAGTTGTAATGGCACAAGAGGACGATTCTAGGCTTCAGATAAGCAAACAAACCTGTGCTCCCTTTTTCCAGTTGTAGCAACTCAAGTCCGTAAGCGGGTTCAACTGAAAATCCAAGGTTTTCTCGAATCAATAAAAAGATAATAATAAGGTCAAATCTAGCTATTCCACCTTTCGCTGCTAGTTAGTGGTCTGGTGGTAATGAAATTCTAAATTCGTCTTGGCTCCCACCGAACCTCTTCTTAGAGCCTTTCCTTGCCCAAGCAAGGGCTATGCTATAAGAAGAGAAGGAAAGGCTTGGTTTAGGGAACCGGCCCCCCCAGTCGCTAAAGTAGTTCATCGTTTAGAGCCGCCCAATATTAGTTCTACAGCCCCCAGTTAAAGACCGAGAAAGCCTTCACTAAAGCATAACTAAACCCAAACTTGGATGACATTCTCTTTTTGGGGTTCTCCTGAAAAAAGGAAGTTATTTCCTGGACAGACCATCTAATAAGGGCAACTGCGACGACGAAACCCCTTGCTTTAGCTTATCTAAAAGCTTGGGGCGTGTAGCTCTCCATACAAGTAAGAAAGTTAGTGCCGTGTAGCCCTAGGCGAAGAAAAAGAAAGAATAAGGAGTGAGAACCAAGGAACTCCAGAGAGGTTGGTTACGAAGCTGGTCAAAAAGCTAGTACATCATCTCCACCTGGAATTGGAAAGTGCTAAAGAACTCTTTTATTAGCGGCAACTATAACTTTATCTGCTTATTCAGTGAGGAGGGCAGCATCTGCCTTTGAATGGAATCTAGCTAGGGCAAAAGGTATACCTCGACCTGGGGTGGGGGCAGAACAAAGAAAACCGCAAAGAAAGAAGGGACAATCTATCTGAATTAGAGATTGCACAGGCTTTCTTGAATTAATTACTTTCCGCGGATCTATTCGTAAAGCTTTATATCTTCGCTTCGGGCTTATAGAGCCTAACGGAAGAACTTTCTTTGGTATTGGGTAGGTGGATTGGAAGAAGAGCAAGGTCATTGGTTTGCTAAATAGAAATGGAGATGGTTCTTCTGGGTTCAAATCCCCGTCTTTGAATTGGCTCGATCTGTATTGGCCACATCCTCCATTGGTAAGCATCACTAACTAAGAGTAGTGAGTGTGATAGAGATGGTAACGCTTCGTCAACCCTTTATTAGATTAGGACCGCTTCTCCGATGAGATGATAGATGCCTTTGGCCGATTCCCTTGTCATCTCGCCCTCCCCGCTCAAACTCAAAGTCTGTCTTAAAATAGAGGGAGAGGGAGCTCA